>Ga0182013_10002129_pt1 | contig 26299 bp, 22 predicted proteins | sample 612S2MmetaG_FD_120487 | JGI IMG/M metagenome (GOLD analysis project Ga0182013, IMG submission 120487) | Permafrost microbial communities from Stordalen Mire, Sweden - 612S2M metaG | ecosystem: Environmental > Terrestrial > Soil > Wetlands > Permafrost | place: Sweden: Stordalen | collected...
GCTCTGTTCTGCGCAAACCCACAGTCGCCGGTCCCTTCGCGCTGATTCCCGCACTGCGTGAAGTAACGAATCGCAAGTCGAGAATTCCTCAGGCAGACCGCTTTCACGTTTCAAAGGATAGCAGCAGCGTCAAGCGGCGGCAACGTACCGTGGAGCATGGCTCTCTGCTGCGGTGCGTCAGGCTCTGGAGATTCGGTGTTGCAATTTATTGCGCAATAAATTTTATGTGCTACGTTTTGAATCGCAGAGGAGGTTGGTTCTTTGACATGGGAGGGATGAAAAACGGTTCGGGGCCGATTGGCTTATTGAAATCGTCCACGGTTCGTTATTGGTTGACGAAGCGTTCAACCGATTCGCTCCAAGTCAGATCACTTTGACGGGATGACTGGTTATGTCCGGTTGAATTCCGCACATTTCGGTTATAGCCGGCCTGGGCCGCATAAGGCGGTTTAGGGGTGCTTAAAAAAAATTAAGATTATGTTTTTTTTGCGCGTCGGCGATGGCAGCCGAACATGCTCGGAAGGCCCGTAATTCCACCTATTACCGCATATTACCGCAATTACCGCTTATTTTTGAGGGGGGCGGGGGTGAGGTTTGATTGAGACCACAAAGTCCAGCGATGCAAGTCTTTACCGCTGCGGTCAAAGTGAGTCGCACCGAGTCAAACCAATTGGCTGCTTTGACGGTCAAATCAGCTTTTGGAAACGCCCCGGGCGTTTGGAAACGGTAGATTTATTCATTTGGCCGAATCCCGCCGAAAGAAAGCGCTGATTGTGCTTGTGGAGCGGCCGGATTCCTGCGATTAAAGCATGCCGTAAACTTGAATCAGGCACAATTTCCATGCGCCAAGAAAGTTTCATCAGACATGCACACTCTAAACCTTGAGCGGGCGCCGTCTCCCAATGCGGTGCAAAAACGGACGCTACTGATCGTGGATGACGAGGAAGGTCCACGCCAATCACTGCGGGTGGTCTTTAAGGAAGAATACAATTTGCTCATGGCCAACGACGGCGCGCGCGCCATCGAGCTCGCCAAGCAAAACCGGATTGATGTCGCCATCACGGACATCCGCATGGTCGGCATGTCCGGCGTGGAACTGCTCGAACATCTCAAGGCCGTGGACCCCGCCATCGAGGTCATCATGCTGACCGCGTACGAGACGGTGGACACGTTGCGCTTTGCCCTGCGCCTGGGCGCGTGTGATTACCTGAACAAGCCCTTTGATATTTCCACCATGCGCAAAGCCGTCGCCAGCGCGATGGAGCGCCGTTCCCTCGGCGAGGAAATCCGCAACAACTCCCATCAATTGCAGGAACTGCAAAAGGAATTGCAGAACCAGAAGACCAACGAGGAAATCACCCGCACCCGCGGCGAAATTTACGCGAGCATCATTCACGATATCAACGGGCCGCTCACCGTCATTTCCGGCTTCATCCAACTGATGAGCCAGCGCATCGGCGCCAATCCCCGCATCGAGGGCGACGACCTGGATTTCATCAAGGACCGCCTCAAGACCATCACGCGGCAGGTCACCAATTGCATCGAAATCTCCCGGCGCTACCTCAGTTTTCTGCGGCAAAATTCGGAGGATAATCCGCCCGTCGGCGTGAACCACATCCTGACCGATCTCGGGCAACTCATTCGCGTGCATCCCAGCGTGAAAGAAAATGAGTACCGCATCCTCCCGCTCCCGGAGGAAGTCGCCATCAAGATCAACGGCACCGACCTGATTCAAATCCTGCTCAACCTCACGGTCAACGGCTTCCAGTGCAGTCCGGAAAAACATTCCGTCGAAGTCAAAGGCGTCTATCTGCCCCTGGCCTTGGATCTTTCCAAATTCGTGGATGGTCCCGAGGACCGGTTCATCAATCGCGAGGGTTTTCGCAACCTGGCTCCATTGCTCGCGCTGTCCGTTCAGGACACCGGCCCGGGCATACCCGCCGAGGTTCTGCCGAAGATTTTCGACCCCTATTTCACGACCAAACCTGTTTCCCAGGGCACGGGCCTCGGGTTGAACGTCGTGGAGCGATTGATCAAGGAAGCCAAGGCTGCCCTGCACGTCCACACCAAAATCGGCGAAGGCACCACCTTCACGTTTTATCTGCCGACGGCTTGAGTTTCTCAGTCTGCTGTCCTTGGCCGTGCGCAAGCACATGCAGTGTGTCCTGTCACGTGAGCCGAAATCATGCAATATAAACCACGGATGGACACGAATTGACACGGATGGGAAACCGAAAAACAAGCTTTCCGAATTTTCCTCAAGCCGAACCAGAGAGTGAGTTGTACTCCATTTGCCAAAACTCCCCTTTTGCGTATCCGAATCCGTGTCTATCCGTGTCCATCCGTGGTTGAATCGAATTCTTACGGTTGAGAGCCCAAAGTTTGGCCACCGAGCGAGATTAATTTCCCATCGTTAACACCACGCGGAACCGCGCTTTGCCGCTCATCATGCGTTCGTACGCCTCGGCGGCGCGCTCCAGCGGATAAACTTCATTCATGGACCGCACCCCGGTGAGGGAACTGAACGCCAGCGTCTCCTGCGAATCAATGGCGGTTCCCGAATACCAGCCCTTCACCGACTGGCGGTTGGTGAGCAGTTGCAGCGCCGAGACGGACAGCGGTTGAGAGGGTGCGCCGAGGACCATCAATTCGCCATTGATGCCCAGGCCACCGAGCGTGGCAGTCATCGCGCCCGCGTCCGTCACCGTGGCGATGATGGCTTTTGCGCCGCCGAGCTTGGCAAGTTCCTTCGCCGGATCTTCCGTCTGCGTGTCAATGTAATGCCACGCGCCGAGCTTGCGCGCCAGCGGTTCCTTGTCCTTGCCCCGCGCGATGCCGACAGTCTTGAAACCCATCTTCACCGCGAACTGCACGGCCAGATGGCCCAATCCGCCCAGACCAAGCACCGCAACCAATTCACCCGGCCCCGCGCCGCTGTTGCGCAGCGCATTAAAGGTCGTAATTCCCGCGCACATCAGCGGTGCCGCTTCCACGGCGGAAAGATCGTCCGGCAAAAGCGCGACGGCAGAGGCTGGCGCAATCATGTAATCCGCGTAACCGCCGTCGAATGAGATGCCGGTTATCTGGGCCGTCACGCAGGCGAAGAAATTCCCGCGACGGCAGTGATCGCAAGTCCCGCAATAGCCGCCGTGCCAGCCGACGCCGACCCGCTGTCCGGTCTTCCAATTCGCCACGCCTGCGCCGACGGCGTCAACGATGCCCACAACTTCGTGCCCGGGAATTCGCGGATACGGAATGCCGGGAAACAACCCCTCCTTGACTACCGAATCGCTGTGGCAAACGCCACAAGCCTGCACCTTGATGCGGATCTTTCCCGCTCCCGGCTCGGGAATGGGGCGTTCCACAATTTCAAATTGTCCTTTTGCCTGGGGTACTTGGGCCGCGCGCATTTTTGTCATAGTTCGGAAATTTTCCTCCAAATCGCCTTTTCGTCAAGTTTGACAATGGCGCGTTGCCGGAAGGCAAGCGAAGAACAACTCCGTCCTGGTGGTTCGCGCTTGGTATTGCGCTCATTTCATGGTTAACTAGGAGTATGAGTTTTGTACGCGAGTTTAATGCGCTGCGGCTGGATGACCGCGTGAAGCATTCCCTGGCGGCCGTCCCGGCCGCGGTCCGCGAAAGCCTGAATCGCCCGCGGATGTCGTTGAACGATTTTGCCCAACTCATTTCTCCCGCCGGCGCGGAATTGCTCGAGGCGCTTTGCCGTCGCTCCCAGCAACTCACGCAACAGCGCTTCGGCAAGGTGATCCGGCTTTTCGCGCCGCTCTACCTTTCCAACGAGTGCGTGAACAATTGCAAATATTGCGGCTTTTCGCGGGACAATCCGATTTTGCGCGTGACGCTTTCCATCGAGGAAGTTTTGCGCGAAACGCGCGCGCTGCAGCAAAAGGGTTTTCGCAATGTGCTGCTCGTGGCGGGCGAACATCCCAAGTTTGTCTCGAACGGTTACCTTGCCGATTGCGTGCGCGCCCTCCACGCCGAGGTTCCGAGCATCTCGCTCGAAGTGGGGCCAATGGAAACGGTTGAATACCGGTCGGTCGTGGAAGCGGGCGCTGACGGGTTGGTGGTTTACCAGGAGACTTACGATCGCGAAATTTACACGGCGATGCACACGGCGGGGCCGAAGCGGAATTTCGACTGGCGCCTCGAAACCGCTGAGCGCGCGTATGCGGCGGGATTTCGCCGGCTCGGGATTGGCGCGCTGTTCGGCCTGGGCGAATGGCGGCGCGAAGCCATTGCCGTGGCGGCGCACGCGGATTTCCTGCTGCGCAATTGTTGGAAATCGCAACTCACGATTTCACTTCCGCGCTTGCGCCCCTGCGCCGGTGAATTCGAGCCGTTGACGCACATGACTGACCGCGAGTTGACGCAGCTCGTGTGCGCGTTCCGGCTGTTCCTGCCGGATGTCGGCCTGGTGTTGTCCACGCGCGAACCGGCGAAGCTGCGCGACGGCCTGATTCCGCTCGGCGTGACGCTCATCAGCGCGGGCAGCCACACCGAGCCGGGCGGTTACACCGGCGCGGGCCGGGAAAAGATTCATCACACCGAGCGCGGGCGCATCAAGGAACTGGCCGCGGGCGCGAGCGAATGGGCCGCGACCGCCGACCGCGCCACGAATGCCACCGGACAATTTGAAATAGCTGACGAACGTTCGCCGGAAGAAATGGCGGATTTAATCCGCCGCCTCGGTTATGAACCGGTGTGGAAGGATTGGGATGCCGCGTTGACTACTTAAGAGATAAATGAAAAAAACGGCAATTATTAGAGTCTCTATCGCCTGCGCGGGCTTAGGGATTGCCGTTTTTGTTTTTATCCTCTTTTTGACCCAATTCCCACTTGATTATGCGGGTCGCACGGAAGCCTTGTCCGTCTGCAAGAATTGTGTTCTCAATTTTTATATCGCAGCAAATACGAAGGGAGACGCTTTTAACATTCAGAGTTTATCTCCCGAGGATAAAGCCAACATTGTAAAATGTTATCAAGACGGATGGTCTAGCGGTTATTGGATTCCAAATGCGAATATTTTTGTCAGGACTAATATTATTCTGGAATCCGGGCCCACCAAGATATTGTTGGTTTGTGACAAGTCTGGACCAACAGGTTTTTTAGCTTCATTGCGAACGACTCAACGCTATGCGGTTGGTTATTCAGACGGAAGTTCTGGCCTAATAACGGAAGCGGAATTTCGTGCATTAAATCTCTTTGAGTTCATTGATTTGTCTAAATTGAGCGCTAATTCAGACAGCGCCACGGGAAAGAACTCTCGGCTATGAAAGTCTCCAACATCACCGGCGTCATCCGGCGGCGGATTCTGGTGAATTACCGGCTCATGCCGGAGGTGATTCAGCCGCTGTTGCCGGCGAAGTTTCGGCCCAAGTTGCACCGGGGCTTTGCGATTGGCGGCATCTGTCTGATTCGCCTCGAGCAAGTGCGGCCCAAGGGCGTGCCCTCATTCTTGGGGGCGAGCAGCGAGAATGCGGCGCATCGCATCGCGGTGGTATGGGGCGATGAAACCGGGAAGGAGCAGGAAGGCGTTTATGTTACGCGCCGCGACACCAATTCGCGGTTGAATCTCATGGCGGGCGGGCGGTTGTTTCCGGGCGAACACCACGCGGCGAAATTCATGATCAAGGACGATGGCAACCAGATTGACTTCGAAATGATCTCGAAGGACGAGGCCACGGTGATCCAGGTCCGCGGAAAAAAAACCATCGAGTTGCCGGAGTCTTCGGGTTTCAAAAACCTGGCGGACGCCTCGGCATTTTTCGAGCCGGGTTCGCTCGGATACTCGGCCACGGAAAAAGGCGACCGGCTCGAAGGTCTGCGGTTGAAGACGGCCACATGGAAGGTCGAGCCGCTGCAAGTGGAGCACGTCTATTCAAGTTTCTTCGGCGATAAAACGAAGTTTCCCGAGGACACGGTTTTTTTCGATTGCGCGCTGGTCATGCGGGACATCCGGCATGAATGGAGCGGCGAACGGGATTTGCGGCTCTAGTTTTTAAGCCACGGAAGGAATACGAATGAAACACCGATGGGAACCGGCGCAGCTCACGCTGCTGTTGTGGAATATCGCCGCAAGAGAACGCATAGAACACAAAGATATGATTTCTTTCTTTTGCGCTCTTTGCGTTCCTTTGCGGCTAATCCGTGTTTTATCCATGTTCCATCCGTGGCCAAACTCAGGCCTTGTTTCGTATTAGAAACCGCATGGAGCAGAATTTTATCATCGCGAATGGCAGGGAGATCCAAGCGGAGTTCCCGTGCAGCATTGAGAATTTTCTGGTGCGCCAAAAACTGCTCCCGCGCAGCGTGGTGGTGGAACACAACGGCGAAGCCGTCGCCCCATCCGAGTTCGCGCAACGAATGTTGGCGGCGGGGGATCGGTTGGAGATTGTGAAGATTGTGGCGGGCGGTTGAGTGCGGCTATTAATCACTTACGGTCGTTTGGCTCGTCGTGATTGGGTCCGCATTTTTTCCAGCGCGAGCGATTGCTGAACCTAGAGCCACCATCAGCCAGCCCACCAACTCAAAGCCCGTTCCCACCCCGAAACAAATCCAGGTCCCGCCGTGAACTCCGGTTTCCAGCACGGCCGTTTGCGGATCCTTTGGGAAATAGTAAACCGGAACTTTCCTGCCGACGGGAAAGCGGTCGAGAATCCCCCGCGCATAATCCACGGACGCCGACATTTCGCCAAAGGCCACCTGCGTGCCGGTATAATTGGTTCCGGCAACTTCATAAGCGTAAGAAATTTCGGCGGAGTGCGTCATATGCCTGTGCGGCCCGTTGCTTACTTCCCGTTTCATTTTCGCGGTTTGAATCACCCCTTCCGTGGTGGGCCAGTGCGCGCTTCTAAAAGCCCAAGTGAGATTCCACACCCCTGCGCCCCAGGCCATAAGCCCGCCGACGAGGAACACACCGGCAAACACATAGACGAACGCGCGAGCTTGATTGGCGGGAGTCATGAGTGCTTGTTAAATCCAGAAACACATAATGTAAAGAGAATTTGCTTGGTGGATTGGGGAATGAGTGCAGGACAAAATTCTTCCGTTAAGGAATTTGTTTGGCGATCTGGTTGTAAAATATACATGGCTCGATCCGGATCATTTTCCCGGCCTGAAAGGCCACCGGAAATTAGCCAGTTACGAAGTGGCTGGCGAACGCAGGAATAAGCACCCGCGTCCCGCAAGGGACGCCGGATTCCCTTCCCTCTCAGCTTTTCGGGCGTTCTTTCAGGACAGGGTGTTTTCGTGCCGGCTCCAGGCACGTTGTGCCTGGCTAATATCCGTGGTCGCTCCGCGACCAGAAAACCCCGCATTTCTTCCAGCCTGGGAATTTTGTCTTGCACCCTGGGGGATGAGTCAGGGGTTGCGAAGATCGTGGCGGGCGATTGACTTGGCGGTGGTATTAGGGAACGTTGATTTTCAAATAGAGCACAGAAGTCTTCCTTGAAACAATTATGAAAATATTTTCGCTCGGTAATATTCTGTTGGCGCTTTGCGCATGGAGCGTTTCCGCGCAGGTTAATCCGTTCGGCCAAACGCCATCGGCAGTGCAGAATGGAACCGGCCCGCTTCCGGCCATCCGCTTGAATAACGAACCCTTGAGCGCGGTCCTGGATATCTACGCGCAATGCACCGGACGCTCGGTGTTGCATCCGACGCTGCCCGCGATGTCTTTCACGCTGAACGCGACCGCAACGAATCAGGCCGAAGTGGCCTCCATTATTACCGCCGCGCTCAAGGAAAAAGGAATCATCACGGTGCTCGACGGTGATGAGTTTGTCCGGGTGATGCCGGAATCGTGGACGGACACGGCCCCGTTTCGTTCTCCTCAAACGAATACTTCGCCGGGACTAACCGTAAACGGCACCAAATCGTCGGGCGCGATTGACATCATTAATTTGCCCATCCAACAGGTCTTTCCCATTTACGCGGCGGTGGCCGGGGCGAGGGGTTTTGACCAGGACATCAATTATCAAAAGGTTCCTCCGGTATTGATCGCCTTCAAGAGCCAGACGCCCATGGGTAAGGCGGAAGCGATGTATGCGCTCGACACGCTTTTCAATTGGTCCGCCGGCATCAAGGTGGTTCCGTCAGCCAATGGAATGCTTAAGGTTGTCAGGTTGCGATAGAGCCGGTTTTAAAAGTCCTATTTGGAGTCCGGCCTTTAGCCGTAAGAATTCAATTCAACCACGGATGCACATGGATAAACACGGATTCAGATTTGCGAATAGGGCGTTTTGGCAAATGGAGAAGGACTCACTCTCTGGTGCGGCTTGACGCAAATTCGGAAAGTTTTTTTCCCCTTTCCTATCCGTGTCAATTCGTGTCCATCGGTGGTTTAAATTGCATGGTTCCCGCATCGAATTCGTTCGCCTCACAAGCTGAAGCTTGAACTCCAAACTTGGGAGTGGAGCGATGAACAATTTCGAGTTTCGCTTCGGCGCAAAGGTGTTATACTGAAAGCACTGCACCGGCTAAAAAATTCAGCGGTCGAGATGCCGTGAAAACTTTATGCGCATACTGAATTTGGAAGACAATCAGCCCGACGCGGAGTTGAACGCCGCCATGATCTCCGCGCGCTGGCCGCATTGCGAGTTTGTGCGGGTGGAAACCCGCGAGGGTTTCGTCGCCGCGCTGGAGCAGGACAATTTCGACCTGATTATTTCCGATTTTACGATGCCGGGTTTCGGCGGTCGTGAAGCGCTGGCTCTGGCCCGCAAACAATGCCCGGAAACTCCTTTTATTTTTGTTTCCGGCACCATCGGCGAGGACGCGGCCATCGAGGCGGTTAAGAACGGCGCGACGGATTATGTGGTAAAGCACCGGCTCATGCGGTTGATTCCCGCCGTGGAACGCGCCCTGCGGGAGGCGGTTGACCGCGCCGAGCGCGAACGCGCCGAAATGTCCATGCGCGAATCCGAGCATAAATACCGCGAAGTTTTTGAATGTCTCGATGAGGCGGCGTTCCTGGCCGATGAAAAAACCGGGAGGATCATTGACACCAACCGTTGCGCCGAAAAAATGCTCGATTGCCGGCGCTCGGAAATCCTGGGGCGCCAACAGTCGCAGTTCCTCGCGGTTCCGACCCAGGTGCAGGGGGTTGACAACTCACCTTTTGAATGCGCCCTGACCCGCGCCAACGGCGGCGCTTTGCCGGTGCGCGTGCATACCGCATTGCTTACGATTCACGGCCATCCGCTGGTCCTGTGCCTCTGCCGCGAACTCGATGGACACTGACAAATGCTCTTCAGAGCGTGTTTGAAAAACCTGTTCGGCGTCCGTCCTTTAGCCATCCATTCAATCTTAACCACGGATGGACACGGATGAACACGGATTGGAAAGGGTAAGACAAGCTTTCTGAATTTTCCTCAAGCCGCACCAGAGAGTGAGTCGTTCTCCAGTTGCCAAAATATTCATTTTCTGAATCCGTGTTTATCCGTGTGCATCCGTGGTTGAATTAAATTCGTATGGCTTAGCACCTGAAAGAATTGTGATTTACCAAAATCCCGTGAAACGTACCATAGGTTTCAGAATATGATTTGCTTCTGGTAGAAAAGACTCCAATGAAAGTTGAAACTCGGAAACGAATATGAAAAGGAACGATGCAGGACGCGGGATACAGGATGTGTCAGTTGAATCGGGCGCGTTGCGCGTTCTTTCGCCCAAGGCGGGCGAAGGGGAAAAAGTCGGAGTTCGTGCGGCCATACGATTTTTGGGCGATGCTTTGCCGCTTGTCAAGGCAGTCAGGGTATTTGCCATGAAAAGTCGCTCTCTTAAGTGCTTGATGATGAATGCGGTCAAACCGGGGTCAAACCCAGTCATACCACTTGGCCTAGGGTGCGACCGGCGAGTCTCCCGAGCGCAGGGGATGGATTGTTGGGGCGGGCCGAAAAATCACCAGACTCAAAAAACCCGCGTAAATTCGCTTAAATTCGTTTACGCTCGGATAAAATCGGTTACCGAAATAATTTTTTGAAGTCGATTTTGCTAAACTAACTAAGTTGCCAATCATGGCCAAGATTGAAAATCCCGCTTTGAAAGACTTCGTCGCCAGTATTGGCAACGAGCTGGTTTTGGCGCAGGTGATTATTTTGCGAGGGAGGACGGAGGTCCCACCCCACACCCCAGCCCTCCCCATGAACCGCACCCTCCCCTCGCCCCAACCCAATGGCTTCCCAAGCCCGCCACCAGTCAGTTGCCCAGCAGACAACCAGCGCTTCGCGCTCCGTGGTCCCCTCCCTCGGAGGGAGCGGAGAGGGAGTGGAGATGACGGTTTCAGGGCGTCACCGCGCGAAATCAATCGGGGAATTCTCTCCCCCGATAGGAGCGAGGGGGATGGCGTCACGGGTTATGAATTGCGGCACATTGACGACGCGGCGGTGGCAGATGATTCGTTGCGGGTTGTGAATTTGAATGATATTCGAATATTGGCGCAATCCACGGCGTCAGGGGAGTTTCGGCCGCTGAAGTCTGCGCCCACTTTGCAGCGTGGCTGGCGGTTGGTGGTGGCGGATGACGCGGGATTGGAGGCGGCGTTGAGCCGGCTCTATCCGGGGGCGGTGGCGGATTGGCACATGGCGCGTTCGGCAAATCCACCGGTGACGAATTACCGGGAATATGCGAATCGCCAATCCGGCATGTTCCGGGTGACAGCAAAGTTAAGCGATGCCCAGGCGGTTCGGGTAATCGAGTCCACTTGCAATGCGAAGTTTTGTTTGAAGCGGCGATTGTGGACGGTCGCAGGTTTCAGCCCGGACCCGGTGGCGGGCAAGAGCCTCATCCCGTGTCTGGAGCCATGCGCGGTCTTGATGGAAGCGGCGCGGCGGGCGTTTCGCGCCGAGCAACCGGAAAATCCGGCGATGAAGCTTGCGGCGGAGGCGGAGGCGGGTTAAATATTCGGAAGTAATTTAGTGTTCAATATATGAAATCATATTCTTTTTGTTCGGGTCGAATTGCGGCGGGCTTTTGCAAATTCATTTTAATCAGCGGCCTTGGCCTGGCTGGCTTCGCCGCGCGGGCGCAGGATGCCGTGACGGCGCCCACGAATTCCGCGAGTGCCACGAATGAGGACGCGGGGGACAAGGCGTGGAAGCTGGTCCGCAAGGCGTCGCAGCCGCCGATGCCGCCCGCGGATTGGTCGGACAAACAGCCGACGAGGGAACAACAGGCCGCGTTTTATTTGCCGCTCTTGCTGAAAGGCGCGGATTTGGCGAAGGATTTTTATACGCAGTACCCCACCCACGCCAAGGTCGGCGAAGCGAAAAAGGTGGAGTATGACATGCTGACCATCGCGGCACAGCAGTTCGGCGACACGAATCAAACGGCCCGCCTGGCGGCGTTGGAGGCAAAGCGCGCGGCGGATCCCAACTTGAGCGCGGATGAGAAATTTGAAATGCGCACGAAGTCGCTGGAAAAATTGTTTGGCGATTTGCCCGACACGCTGGCGGAGTTGCAAAAGAGCGCGTTGGCGTTGCAAAAGGATTTTCCCGAGCGCGCGGAGGTTTACCAGGTATTGCTCGCGGTATTGTCGCGGAGCGAAGGCGACTCGGCGCAGACGCTCGCCAAGGCGATCACGGACGGCCCCGCGCCCGAAGAGCTGAAGAACCAGGTAAAAGTCACCTTGCGTGTCGCGCCGATGGTGAAATTGCTGCCCGGCATGCCGGAGACTTTTCCCCAACTGGAGACCGGGCTGAAGGCGTTGCGGAAAGATTTCCCGGAGTCGCCGGATGTTTATCAATTGATGCTGGAGGTCATGTCGGCCGCCCCGGCTGACAAGGCAAAGACGATGGGCAAGGAAATCCTGGACAGCCCCGCTCCCGACCAACTCAAGGAACAAGCCAAGACCGTGCTGAAACAATTGGATGCCGTGGGTAAACCGATTGACGTCCATTTCACCGCGGTGGACGGTCGCGAGGTGGATGTGGCAAAACTCAAAGGCAAGGTGGTGCTCGTGGATTTTTGGGCGACGTGGTGCGGGCCGTGCATGGGGGAGTTGCCGCATGTGAAGGCTGCTTACGAGAAATTGCATCCGCAGGGATTTGAAATTGTCGGCATCAGTTTTGATCAGGACAAGGACGCATTGGAAAAGACCTTGAAGCAAAAGGAGATGACCTGGCCGCAGTATTTTGATGGAGCCGGGTGGGCGAACAAGTACGGCAAGCAATTTGGCATCAACAGCATTCCCGCCATGTGGCTGGTGGACAAGCAGGGCAATCTGCGTGATGTGAATGCGCGCGAGGGATTGGAAGCCCGGGTGACGAAGCTGCTGGCGGAATAAGCCGCTCATGCAAATTCGAACGCGCGGAAACGGCGTTGAATTGGTTTGTCAGCTGCGGGAAGATTGGGCTTAATCCATGGCAATGATGGATTGGCTGCACGGCTGGTTGTTCTACCACGGACATTTCCTTGGCGTTGAATGGGGGTGGTGGAAAGTTGTCGGCTGGACTGGCAACGCGATTTTTTCCTCCCGGTTTGTCCTGCAGTGGTATGCGACGGAGAAGAAGAAACAGGTTGTCGTGCCGGGCATTTTCTGGTGGCTGAGCCTGACGGGTTCACTGGTGCTGCTGGCCTACTCGTTGTTTTACAAGCACGACTCCGTCTTTATTTTTTCATTCGCGTTCAGTTGGATACCGTACGTCCGGAACCTGATCATCCATTATCGTCACGCGGAGGCGCATTTGAGTTGCCCGGATTGCGGAACGCGCTGCCCGCCGAATTACAATTTTTGTTTCGCGTGCGGCGCACGGCTGACGCCGAAAGTGAAGGCTTCAAACCCGTCAAAGACTTGATTCAAATAACCGACGTCCAAGACTCACTACCGACCGGTCATCCATGGATTATTTCTTCTTGGGAGCTGGAGCTGGAGCGGGATGGACTTCAAAGGCCGGGCTGTATTTGTTGATGATGGGCATGAAATCGGGATGGGTCTTCGCGAAATCGTTCAACTTGTTCCAGAAATCAAAGGCCTGCGCCTGCGCCGGACCGCCTTTGGTCCACAGGTTGATCAATTGGTTGTCTTGCGCCAGTTGAGCGCTCACCATCCTGGTCTGGCGAAACAGAAAGATGTTCACGCAAAAACTAAAAATAAAAACCAGCAACAGCGCGCAGGACAGGATCATCCGCAATGACCGCACCTCTCCCCTCAATTCCTCAAGGCCCGGTTCAGGAGTAAATTCAAAATTCGTCTTTTCGGTGTCGCTCATAAATTACTTGGTCGGCTTTGCGGCGGTTGGCAGCGCTTTGCCCCCGGTGGCGCCTTGCACGATGCGGATGATGTCCGGGTTCTTGGTGGCTTTGGCGTATTCGATGGTCTCATTCAACAAAGCCTGCACGACGTTTTGCGCTCCGCCGGCCGCCGCCAATTCCGGCTGGCCTTGGATGCTTTGAATCTTGTGGATGGAGTAATTATATTGCACAATGAGCACGGTGCTCGCGAGCGTGCTTAGGAAAACCAGGCCGAGCAACATGCCGGTCATTGGATTGTTCTTCATGATGCGGAGACTCTAGCGGGTTCCGATGGATTGTCCAATGCGTTTTTGTCCGCTCGAATTCGCTGCTTGGAAACTTTGCCCAGCACAAATCGCCGGTGTTTCACAAACAAATCCCGCAAGCCCGCCGACAACTCATCCTGCAACGCCTGCGCCTCCCCGTAAATCTCCACGTTCCCGCGCTGCGGTTGCGCCGTCTCCGCTTGGTTCACCTCGATGAACTCACCGGTGATTTCCGAGATCGAAACCTTCTCCCCCGCCTGGAGTCGCCAGCACCACAACGCCTGCAACGCCGCGCCGTAAGCCGCTCCCTCGCTCACTTTCAACGTCACCACTTCCGTGTTGAAAACATCCGCCATGATTTGCCGCCAGGCCCGCGACTTCGCCCCGCCGCCCGTCGCGCGAATTTGGCTGGGCTTCACTCCCAGTTCCGCCAGCCGCCGCAACCCATAATTCATCCCCAGCGTCACGCCTTCCATCGCCGCGCGCGCCAGGAATTCCGGCGCGTAAGTCCGTTGATTCACTCCCAGCAATACCCCCGTGCCCGCCGGCACATTCGGCGTCCGTTCCCCTTCCAGATACGGCAGCAAAATCAATCCGCCCGATCCCGCCGGCACGCGCGCGATCTTTGCGGAAAAGGTTTCATGCGACCAACCCGACGCCCGCCGCATCAGATCCGTCGCCGTCGTCACGTTCATCGTGCATAGCAACGGCAGCCAGCGGTTCGTCGAATCGCAGAACGCCGCGATTTCGCCTTGCGGGTCCACCACCGGCTTTTCCGCGCACGCATAAATCGTCCCGCTCGTGCCGAAGCTCGCCGTGATGACTCCCGCGCTCGTGTTACCCGTGCCGATGGCGCCCATCATGTTATCGCCGCCGCCCGCGCTGACCAACACCCCGGCGTTCAAGCCCAACTCCTTCGCCGTCGCCGCGCTCAATCGTCCCGCCGGTTGGTCACTCGCCATCAACGCCGGCAGCTTGCCCGGCAAATCCTCGTCAATCGCCGACAACGCCGCCGGCGACCACGCGCGCTTGCGCACGTCCATCAACGCCGTGCCGCTCGCGTCCCCGTATTCCATGACCCGCGCGCCGGTGAGCCAGAAATTCAAGTAATCATGCGGCAACAGCACCGTCGCCAGCCGTTTAAAGTGCTTCGGTTCATGGCGCTTCAACCACAAAATCTTCGACGCCGTAAAACCCGGCAACACCGCATTCCCGAGCGCGCGAATGGTCTGCTTCAATCCTCCGAGCTTCGCGGTAATCTCGTCGCACTCCGCCATCGTCGAGGTGTCGCACCAGAGCTTCGCCGGGCGGATGACTTCACCGCTGGCATCCAGCGGCACGAAGCCGTGCTGCTGGCCGCTCACGCCGATCGCCACCACCTCCGACGCCGAGGCCCGCGCCGCGCGCAACGCCTCACGCATCGCGCCCGCCGCGGCCTTGCGCCAGGTCTGCGGATTCTGCTCCTTCGCCCCTGGCGGCAGATGGGGAATCAAGCCGTAAGCGCGCGCCGCCGACGCCAGCACCTTGCCGGTGCCCGCGTTCACCACCAGGACCTTGGTGGATTGCGTGCCGCTATCAATGCCGATCAGGAGGGTTCTCATGCGCCAGAGCCAAGCAGAACCGCCGATTCCTGTGAAGCTGAAAACCCGCGACGGCTCCGGCCTCCAGGCCTTCCATGAAAAAATAAATTTTCAGCGCTTGGGCGCAAGCGACTGTATGCGGCGGTAAGCCGTCCCATTTGAACCATTGGGGTCTGGCCGCCACCCGGCAATTTTTGCCGCTGCGATTCGTTCGCTTGCCAGTCCAACCAAAATAGGAATGGGTTGGATTTACTTGGACTTGGTTTGACCGCATTCATCATCAAGCGCTTACGAGTGCGGTTTTTCCATGTGACTGCCTTGACTGCCTGGACCGTCGCCAAAGACTCAAGAAAGCCGGGAAAGAAAAGCAAGCCCCGGCTGTTTGGCCGCAAAAGAACACAAGGAACGCAAAGCGGAAAACCCTCCCCTTTGTGTTCTTTGTGTTCTCTCGCGGCAAAATGCCTTCGCGTAAGGAGTTCAAGCTTTAGCTTGTCAGCCTCCGCGCGGGGTGCGGATAGGGACAAGCTAAAGGGGCTTGCGCACGGCCCAGAACTCCAAACTCTGACCACCCTTTTCATGCGATCAAAAATCATAAATTTAAAATCTAAAATAATTGTCATGCTCCAGGTTACCAGAATGCCGGCTCGTTTTTGTAACCTATGGTACGATTGACGCGATTTTTATTTTTGAAGAATTCCTGAGACAGAAGGGGTATCGAAACAGTTCCAATCCAAGAAGGTTCAGCTAAACCAGCTTAACCTTCGGGTGCAGGCGTATATGGGTCTCCCTCCCCGCCATTTGCATAAATGGCAGGGAGGGTTGGGGAGGGGTGGCGCTGATTTCTAATACCCCCATCTCTCCGTCTCTCCCCCCTCCTCCGTCGTGGGGCGAGAGGGCCGGAACGCGATCGGGCACTTCAAATGTTTGCAAACGCGTACTATCAAATGCTGTGGCACGTTGGCGGGGCACAGACGGACGTGGCAAAATTGACCGCCGAGGACGTGGACTGGCAAGAGCGCACCATCAGCTACACACGGAAAAAGACAGGGGTTTTGGTGCATCTGACACTTGGCAATGACGCGATGAAAGTCTTGGAGACATTGCCGAGAACCGGCCCGTTGTTTCCACGGCTGGCCGAGCTATCCGCCAGGGAACGGTCAAGCTGGTTTCGTCACAAGCTCCGCAAGCTCAATATCACCGGCATTTCGTTGCACTCTTACCGCTCTGCCTGGGCGGAACGAGCGCGGCAGAGCGTAATTGGCTCGCCAGGGTCACGATTGCGATGAATCAACATTGGCACCGGAAAAACGCGCCATGCAAGCGCCAAGTTTCAAAAAGTGCGCCTGTCGAGCCCGCGGTCATGCGAAACTTACTCAGGCAGGAAACGGGTGAAAGCACGCCAAAGTCAGCAGAATCGAATTTTGAAAGAACTGTATAGTACGTCGGACTTCCCTGAGAAAACAGACGTTTACGCAAATAGCACTTCCTTGTATTTTAAGGAGTCCATCTGCCTTTGGGTTGGCAATGGATTAGGAAATGAAGATTCCGAAGAATCACACGTTCTCAGCCGACCGAGCGATTGATCAAATTCCCCAAGATCGCTTGGGGCGTTCATCTTTCGCTGAGAAGCTCGCGGACGCCGTTTCCAATTGGAAACAAAGCGACAGCTTGGTGCTGGCCATTTATGGCGAGTGGGGGATTGGCAAAACATCGCTGAAAAATCTATTCAAATGCCATTGCAAAAACAAGGGTGACCCTTACATCGCGGAATTCAATCCGTGGCAATGGAGCGCTCAAGACAAAATATTTGAGGCATTTTTTAGAATCGTTGGTGAACGATTAGCAAAACCGGACATCGCCAAGCAGTCGAAGCATTTGGCGAAAAAGTGGAAATACTTTGCTGCATGTTGGGACATGGGAGCGGATGCAGGCAAACACATTCTTGCTTCGGCAACTCAGATTCTCGTGCTCACTGGCGGCGTCTCTGCGCTAGTGGCGTTAGTTCCCAATTCCTTTTCTCGGGCTTTCCTTGTCACGTTGAGCGTCGTGAGTTTCATGCTGGTCGGGTTATCGAAAATTGTTCCTGGTCTGGCAGAAAGGGCCGCCGCCTATTTCGAAGCCAAGGCGGCTTATCACGAAAAGGATACTGAGGAACGTCGAGACGAACTCGTCGCCGAGCTGAGGAAACTGGAGAAGCCGCTCATTGTAATCATTGATGACTTTGATCGGCTCAATAAGGATGAAATCAAAATGGTCATCCAACTTGTGAAGGCAAACAGCGATCTGCCGAATGTCGCGTTTCTGCTCTTGTTCCACGAAGATCTGATCGCAAAAGCGCTCGATGAAACTTGGCAGAAAGGGCGAGAATACCTAGAGAAGATAATTCAGGTAGGCTTTGACATTCCGGAAGCACCACAATCGAAGCTGCGCAAAATTTTATTTGAAGAGTTGAATGAAATGTTCGCGGGCATTGACATGGGGTTGCGTTGGAACAAAGACCGTTGGGAATACGTGTTCAATGATTACCTGAAAGATTATTTCCGCACGCTCCGCGATGTGTATCGTTTTGTCAGCATGTTAAAGTTCCACATCGGCCTGCATCGCAATGGTGATGTTTTGGAAGTCAATCCGATAGACTTAATACTTCTGCACATACTCAGAGTATTTGAGCATCCAGTTTTTGAAGGAATCAAAAACAGCGCTGTCAGTGACGCAAACCGATGGATGAAACTCTTATTTTTCGAAACCGCCAAAGAAGAAAATAATGAAAAAAGGAAAATCGTCGCGGAAGATATTGTCAAAGGCCTGGACGAAGAGAAGCGGGAGAAGGTCCTGGGAATGATAACAGAACTTTTTCCTCAAGTGGGGCCGAACTTTACAGGCGATGAAAAGAATTGGGATCGTGATCTGCGTATCTGCCATCAAGAGCATTTCCCAAAATATTTCGAGTTCGCCCTCCGAGACGACACTATTTCCCTACTCGAAATCTCGACATTGGTACGCTCGGCGCATGATCCGGTAGCGGTCGCGACGGCATTTGATAAATTTATTGGTCAAGGGCGGATCACTGAATTGCTAACTCGCCTTGAGCCTTATTGCGATACTATTCCTACAGGAAGCATTGGTTCTTTTCTGAGCGGCTTTTTACAAGTGGGAGAGCGGTTTCCACAGAGCAAACCGGAACTACTCAGTGTCTCACCGATTAGCCAAGCGTCTGACTTGCTTAAGGACTTGCTCTTGCGAGTCCCGGAAAATACTCGTGTTGAAATAATATCGGCCGGTTTCAATGGATCAGACGGGTTCACTTTGCCGGCGTTTATCGTGAGTGCTGATGCAAAACGGCCGAATGACGCTCCCGTACCCAATCCTTTGTTGACCGAGGATAATTTGAAGAAGATGAAAGCGCTAGTGGTCGAGAAAATCAAAAAGGCTGCTCTCGATCACCGGATTGAAAAATCAGAACATTTTCTCTGGCTGTTGAATTGTTGGCGAATTTGGGGCGGAGGAGACGGGGCCGCGAGTTGGGTTAAGGCGTTCGTCAAAGATTCTGCTTCCGCCTTGGAAATCACAATGTCGGCAGTGAGCGTTGGGTCAATCAGCAGCGGTCGAGAAATCCGCCAGTATGATTCACTTCTACTCCAATGGCTGGAGCAGTTTATTGGTTTGGACGTTTTGTGGGACCACCTCAACAAGCTCGATAAAGCAAAGTTGGGCGATCGAGAAAAGCACATTCTCGATCTGTTCGGACGAGGTCTGGAGAACAAGAAGAATGGAACGCCCTATCAGTCCCTTTCAGACATTGACTAGCAACCCGGCGCTAAAGCGACCGGGCTATTATCAATTGTTCCTGCGGAACATTTCCACGACCCGTTGATGCACTCGGGATCTCAACCGCAGACATTTCTTTCTGGAAAAATTCCGTCCCCATTCTGTCAATTCCGCCAAAAAATCCCCGAACATTCCCTTGCAACGAAACTCATCCTTTGCATAATCAGCGCGAATTGATGAGCCGGTTCATCCAACTCCATCGCAATTTTTCCCTCGGCGTGGGTTTGTGGCTGTTGCTGCTTTCCCCGCTTTTCGCCGTCCCCACGGAAGTTTTGCCGCCGGGATTCCGGCCCTTGCCGCCGGGCGTCCATGCGCTCACCGGCGCGCAAGTTGTCGTCAAACCCGGACAATTGCTCACCAACGCCACGATTATCATTCGCGATGGTTTGATTGTGGCCGTGGCGCCGGACGCAGCCATCCCGCCGGACGCGCGCGTTTGGGATTTGAAGGGTCTCACGATTTACGCCGGCTTTATTGACCCCTATCTCACGCTCGGGCCAAAAAACGAAAGCGCGCCCGCCCGCCGTCGGCTGGACCTCACTGCTGGCGGTCCGAAATTCTTTGGAGTGAACCAGCAGGAAACCGATGCCGGCGGCGTCACCGGGCCAGGCTCGGATGTCGCGCTCGTCACGCCCGAACACCGCATCGCCCAGAATTTTCTGCCGGATGCCAAGGCCTTTGAAAAATTGCGCGAAATCGGCTTCACCACTGCCAACGTGGTGCCGGACCATGGAATCCTTCGCGGCACCAGCGCGTTTGTCGCCCTGGGCGAAACCGACGCGAATCGCGCCGTCATCAAGCCGGATGTTTTCCAGCACATCGCTTTCGATACCGAACGCCGACGCGAGGATATATATCCCGTTTCGTTGATGGGCACCATTGCGGTCGTCCGCCAGACTTTTTTCGACGCGCATCATTACGCGCTGGATCAGGCCGATTATCTCAAACATCCCGCCGGTCGCAATCGCCCCGCTTATAATATGGGCCTCGAATCCCTGGCTCCGGCGGTTGAAAAAAAGATGCGGGTGATCCTCGACCCGCAAGACGCCTTGATGGTGGATCGTTCCACGCGGCTCGCGCAGGAGTTGAACCTGGATATATATATCGTGTCCAGCGGGCAGGAATGGCGTCGCCCCGATCTTGCGAAAGCCGCCGCCGTTCCATTCATCGTCCCGCTCAATTTTCCCGAGCTGCCCAAAATGCCGAGCGATGACGATTGGGACCAGGTTTCGCTCGATGAATTGCGCGCGTGGGATTGGGCGCCGGAGAATCCCGCCGTGCTGCAAAATCAAGGACTGGAAATCGCGCTCACCACGTTCGGCCTCGACGACAAAAAGGATTTTCGCAAGAACCTCCGTCTCGCGATTGATCGCGGCCTGTCCGAATCGAATGCCCTTGCCGCGCTGACCACCGTGCCCGCCAAACTTTGCGGACTGGACTCGGTTCTTGGCACCATCGAGCCGGGCAAGCAGGCGAATTTTACCATTGTGGACGGGAAGGGTTACTTCGACGCCGAATCCAAAATTCGTTCCGTCTGGATTGATGGCCGTTACTACGCCATTCCCACGGCGGAAGAAAAAGAAAAGGCCGACGCCAAAGCCGGCGATGAAAAATCCAAGGAGCCAGCCGCCGAGAAGGAGACCGTCGCCAAAACCGGAACTTCCGAAACTCCCAAGACTCCCGAAGCTGGCGCGCCTGAAAATACCAACGCCACGCCCGCGATTGCACCCTCGCCGGCCAAGACCCCCGAGCAAATTGCCGCTGATGAAAAATCCAAGGCCGACAAAAAGAAGGAAGCGAAAGAAAAGAAACTCGCCAAGCTGAAGGAATTGCAAAAGCGCGTGGCCCGTTCGCCCTTGGAGGGACGCGGCGTCCTGACCAACGCCCCGTCCATCCTGATAAACAATGCGACCATTTGGACTTGCGGGGACGATGGCATGTTGACCAATGCGCAATTGCTTGTCTCCAATGGCAAGATCGCATTGGTCGGCTATTTTCAGGCCAAGCCCGCTTCGAACACGCTGGTCATTGACGGCGCCGGATTGCACGTCACTCCCGGCATTATTGATTGTCACAGCCACAGCATGATTCTCGGCGATGTGAATGAAGGGACGATTCCTTCCTCCGCCATGGTGCGCATCGGCGATGTCGTCAATTCCGAGAGCGAAAATATTTACGAGCAACTTGCCGGCGGCGTAACGGAGGCGCACCTGCTGCATGGCTCGGCCAATCCGATCGGCGGCCAGAATTGCCTCATCAAATTGCGCGACGGCGAAACGCCCGAGGGCCTGAAATTCGCCGGGGCCATCGGCAGCATCAAGTTCGCCCTCGGCGAAAACGTGAAGCAAGCCAATTGGGGCGAAAAGTATGTCACGCGTTTTCCGCAGACCCGCATGGGCGTGCGGACGTTTATTGCGAATCGTTTCACCGCCGCGCAGGAATATCTCAAGGCCTGGGACGATTATAAAAGATCCGGCGGCGTGCCTCCGCGCCGCGACCTCGAACTCGAAGCCATCGGGGAAATCCTCCAGGGCACACGGTTGATTCATAGCCATTCCTATCGCCAGGACGAAATCCTCATGCTCATCCGGTTGATGGAGGGTTTCGGCGTGAAAATCGGCACGTTCCAGCATGTGCTCGAAGGCTACAAAGTCGCCGATGAAATCGCCAGGCACGGCGCGGGTGGTTCATCCTTCGCCGATTGGTGGGCGTATAAGTTCGAGGTATATGACGCGATTCCCTACAACGGCAGCCTCATGCACGATCGCGGCGTGCTCGTCTCGTTCAATTCCGATTCGTCCGACCTCGCGCGCCGGCTTTATCTGGAAGCCGCGAAAGCCGTCAAGTTCGGCAACACTCCGGAAACCGAAGCTCTTAAATTCATCACCTTCAATCCCGCCAAACAACTGCGTGTGGACAAACAAGTTGGCTCGCTCGAACCCGGCAAGGATGCGGATTTCGTGATCTGGTCCAAAGCGCCGCTTGATTCCGGCACCGTCTGCCAGCAGACCTGGATCGAGGGTAAAAAATATTTCGACATCGCCCTCGCGCCCGCCCGCGCCGCCGCGCTGGCCAAGGAACGCGCGGACCTCATCGCCAAGGCCAAAAAAATCTCATCGCATTCCGATTCCGACAGCGGCGAATCCGGCCCCGGCAAAAATTCATTTTTCAACCGCTCGCTGGAACACCTTTACGACGGCGTAGTCCGCCATTGCCTGGATGATGAAAATGAATAGCCGCGTTCAAAAACATCCTTCCAGGTTCGGAGTCCAAGCTTCAGCTTGCTCTGGCGTTCGGTGTCCACGCTTTAGCGTGCTCCCAGCCAGGGACAGCCTAAAGGCTGGACACCGAACAAGATGGTTCACCCTTGCGCTTGGATTATTCGCGCCTCTACTTTTCCTCAGCCCGCGGGTCTCCGGCCAGGCGATATTGTTGCAGCACGCCATCATCCACACCGTCTCCGGCGATATTGTCACCAACGGCAGCGTGCTGATCAACGCGGGTAAAATCGTGCGCGTATTTGACGCCAGGGAATCCGAGACCGTCTTGGGCGATCAAAACATTGATCTCAAGGGTGAGCATCTTTATCCCGGCCTGATCGCCCTTGATAGCGCGCTGGGCTTGACCGAAATCGAGGCTGTCCGCGCCACGCAGGACACCACCGAAGTGGGAGATTATACGCCCGATGTTCAATCCTGGATTTCCGTCAACCCGGACTCCGAACTCATCCCCGTCGCCCGCGCCAACGGCATCACCCATATTGAGCCTGCGCCGCGCGGCGGTTTCGTCGCCGGCGTTTCCGGCGTCATGGCGCTCGAGGGGTGGACCACCGAAGAGATGACCATCAAGCATCCCGCCGCGCTGCACGTCTATTGGCCGGAGATGCGCCTTGACACGACGCCCCGGGAAAGATTGCGGGACAAAACAAAATTCAAGTCTCTCGAGGAACAATCGAAGGACCGCGCGGCCAAATTAAAATCCTTCGAGGAATTTTTCCTTGAAGCCCGCGCTTATGCCCGGCAACGCGACGCGATTGCCAAATCCACCTTGCCCGATCCCGGCATCAATCCGCCCTGGGAAGCCATGCTGCCGGCCGTGCGCGGCGAAATTCCGCTTATGGTCCATGCCGAGGACCTGCGCGACATCAAGGCCGCCGTTAATTGGGCCAAAACCAATGATTTCAAAATCATCCTCGTCGGCGGACGCGATGCATGGCTCGCCGCTGACCTTCTGGCGACGAACAAAATTCCCGTCATTTACGAATGCACCTTCAACCAGCCGATGCGTGAATCCGATTCGTATGATGTCAATTTCAAAGCGCCCGAGGTCCTGCGCAAAGCCGGTGTCACGGTGGCCTTCAGCAATGGTTCGCGGGGCGATGCCGCCGCGCTCGCCAAAAATCTGCCTTATCTCGCCGCGCAATCCGTAGCCTTCGGCCTGCCGGAAAACGAAGCGCTCAAGGGCCTCACGCTTTATCCCGCGCAATTATTGGGCGTGCAGGCGCGGCTTGGCTCGATTGAAACCGGCAAGGAAGCCACGCTTTTTGCCTGCGATGGCGACATCCTCGACATCCGCGCCAACGTCAAACAAATGTGGATTTCCGGCAAGGAAGTCAGTCTCGAATCCCGCCACACCCGCCTCTACGAGAAATACAGAAACCGCCCGCTGCCCAAGTAAACCACCACGCGAAACTCCAACCCGAATAATCATGGCCGTCCCTCCAACCAATTTCGTCCCGCCGGTCATCGGCTCGCTGATCGCGTGGCAGGTGTATCGGCGCATTCGCCGACACATCGGGCGGCAACCGTTGCGACCGCGGCGGATGATCGCCCGCATCATTTTATTTGTTTTGCCCAGCCTGTTGATCGCGGTGATTTCGGCTTTCCGACCGTCGTTGTTGATCGGTTTCGGCGGCGGTTTGCTGTTGGGTGTGCCGCTCGCTTTGTTCGGGCTGCGGCTGACGCGTTTTGAAAACACTCCCGAGGGCCAGTTTTATACGCCCAATACTTATATCGGCGTGGCGCTTTCCTTGCTCTTGGTGGCGCGGCTGGCCTACCGGATAAGTCTATTCTATGCCGCGACCCACGCGCTCGAGACGATGCAACCGGCCTTTATGCAAAGCTCGCTGACCTTGCTCCTCTTCGGCATTCTCGCCGGTTACAACATCACCTATTGTTCCGGCGTGTATCTGCGCAGCCGCGAACCCCAGCTCGTTCCGAACCAGTAGGACTTTCCACTTTCGCAACTCAGCGTGAAAATTTGTTCCTCTCCCTTCGGCGACCGGTCACCAGACTCTTTGGAAAAATTTATGTTCCCAATTGTAAGAAATGTTTCTCTCGTCCTGCTGGTCGTTTTGATTTTGGGATGGCACGCCGGCGCCCAGACGAACGATGCCGCCGCGCGCGGCCTGACCGCCGTGGTCACCAACGGCAGCGTCACGCTTTCCTGGCCGGTCATGCCGCACGGCACCTGGCAACTCGTGGAACAACAACCGGCCTTCACTGGCGATTGGAAGCCGGTTCCTGCCGCGCAATATCAAACAAATTCCCTCGGCGTCTCCGCCACGCTGTCCCTCCCGGCAAAACCGGCATTGTACCGTTTGAAGCCCACGTTTAATTTTCAAGGCGGAGCGCTGACCATGCCTCCCATGCCCCCGATGCCGACGAACCTCCCGAGGCCGCCTAAATTGCCCGAACATCCCTGACTTGACCGAAGCCCGGCCCTTTGATAGCATGCGGCAGGTTAGTTGAACAAGCTGTGCCCGCAATGGAGCGCCGGATGAAAGGCGAGACCAGGCGGACGCCGGGCGGAAATATCCGCCGGGTTAACCAAAGGAAATTATGGAACGGTTTCAGAGAAGTTGGGAGTTGTTCAAAAGCTCGCTCGCCGTGATGGGGCAAAACAAGACGCTGCTCGCGTTTCCGATCCTCACCGCCATTCTCAGCGTTTTCCTCGTGCTGCTGTTTCTCACGCCCGTGGCGTTTCAACGCACCGGGTATGGTTACGACACCGCCCAGCATTGGAAAGCGGTCGGTAACACCTTTTACAATATCCAGAACGATTCGACGACCACGACCGCAACCGACGGCTCGGGCAGCTACTCCCGCAGCTCAAATTCCAGCTTTAATATTCGCGGGCTTAAACCAATGGGTGTGGCGTATTTCGCCGTCATTTATTTCGCCACGATGTTCCTCGCCATGTTTCTGAACGTCGCGTTTTACCATGAGATACTTAACGCCCTGCGCGGCGAGTCGGTGTCCATTGCCGCCGGTCTGCAATTCGCCACCACCAAATGGAAAATCATTCTCCTGTGGACGCTCTTCGCCGGCCTCGTCGGTTTCCTCATCAAGACTTTGGAGGAACGATTCGGCGCCGTTGGCGAATGGTTCATGCGCCTCATCGGCGCGGTCTGGAGCATTGCCTGCGTGTTTGTCATCCCGGTCATCGTCACCGAGGAGGAAACCGCCAATCCGTTCATCGTCCTGAAAAAATCCGCCGGCATACTGACAAAAACCTGGGGCGAATCCCTGATCGGCTACGCGGGCGTCGGCCTGGGCGGCTTCCTCATCATGGGGCTTTCCGCGGTCTGGCTCGTGGCGGCCATCAGCGTCGCCGTGTTGCTGCATTCGCTGGTGCTCGGCATCGCCGCCGTGGCCATCTGGCTCGTGGCCGTCATCGTGCTGCAATATCTCATGAGCGTCGCCAGCCAGATTTTTCGCTGCGCGCTGTTTCTTTACGCCTCCCAAGGCAGCCTGCCCGCGCCATACACCCACGAAATGATGAGCATGGCCTGGAAGGTGAAGAAGAGTTGAACAAATTGATTATTAGGAACTCAGGAAATCAGGAAAGAAAAAGAGTTTCAAATTGGAATTGAACGCATTTTTCCTGAGTTCCTGATTTCCTAATATTACTTTTCCATGCGATGCCGATGAATTGGAATGCCTTCCTTTTTAAATCGATTCTTCGCCGATTCCAACAAATCACTTTTTAGAGCGCTCGCCGCGTCCGCATCCTCACACCACGTTTGCAGGCTCAAGGTGACGCTGGACTTCCCCAGCGCTGTCACCGGACAACCGACATATTCCAGGGCCTTGGGATGTTGTTTCACCAGTTCCACCAAAATTTTCCGCGCCTTTTCCACGTCCGCGTCCTGGCTGAGGCGGAAGGGCACCACGCAAAGGTTTCGCTTGTCCGTGAGGGACAGGTTGATGCTCGTCTGGCTGGCCATCACGCTGTTGGGAATCACGACCCGCCGGTTGTCCAGCGTCCGTAAAACGGTGTAACCCAGATTCAAACTTTCCACCACCCCCGTCTCGAGTCCCGAAGGCGCGGTCACCTGCAGGCGGTCGCCCAGGTTGAACGGCCGGTAAAGCAAAA
>Ga0182013_10002130_pt1 | contig 26282 bp, 22 predicted proteins | sample 612S2MmetaG_FD_120487 | JGI IMG/M metagenome (GOLD analysis project Ga0182013, IMG submission 120487) | Permafrost microbial communities from Stordalen Mire, Sweden - 612S2M metaG | ecosystem: Environmental > Terrestrial > Soil > Wetlands > Permafrost | place: Sweden: Stordalen | collected...
CGGCGATGGCGGGTTTCCGATGGATCACCAGAACCCGCGGCACCGTGTTTACCCGCGGACCGCGCCGATGGGAGCCAGCCGGCTGCGAATCTGATTCATGACGTCGGAAGCCAGGAACGGCTTTCGCAGCACCGGGAAGTTGTGTTCTTCGCAGAGCGCTTCTTCTTCCGGCGGCAGGATGGTGCCGGTCATCACGATCACCAGCATCTGCGGCACGGCTTGCAGGAACTCCACGCCGAGTTCCACGCCGTTACCGTCGGGCAGCATGTAATCGAGCAGGGCCGCATTGGGTTTGTGGATCAAAGCCAATCTCTTGGCTTCGGTGGCGGACTCCGCCGTCAGCAGCGTCCAGCCGGCATCCGCCATCAGCCGTTCGAGGAAATGCAGCAGGTCGCGATTGTCGTCCACCAGCATGACGGTGGGGTTGGCGGGCGCCGGCGCGGCTTGCGATTCCGTCGTGCGCATCGCCAGCTTTTCGGGCGGATCGGCCACGTCCACCCGCACGCGGGCGCCCGGGCTCACCTGGTTGGTCGCTACTAACGTGGCCAGAGGTTGGGTGAGATAGCGATGGATGGTGCGGTTCAACTCGCGCGCCCCGTACTCCGAGCTGGTCCCCTTCTGGAGGAGGAATTGGCGCGCTTCGAACGGAACCTCCAGCATGAACGACCGGTTTCCGAGACGCGTATTCACATGATTTTGCAGGTCGGTAATGTGGTGATCGAGAATCGCCGAGAGGGCTTCGGGGGAGAGCGGCTGATAGGTGATGATGCAGTCGATGCGGTTGACAAACTCGGGCGAGAAGCGTTTGCGTACCGCTACCAGCCCGATGCTCTGGAGCTTGCCGGTGAGATCGCCGCGCTCGCTGATTTTTTGCCCGGATTGGAAACCGAAATCGGGATTGATCTCGCGCAGCATTTCGCGGGCGCCCAGATTACTGGTAAGAAAAACGAGGCTTTTCTCGAAATTCACCGACGAGTTGTCGCCCAGACGCAGCACGCCCTTGTCGAGAACGCCGAGAAGGAGGCGCGTCATGGAGGGCGCGGCCTTCTCGATTTCATCGAAGAGCACCAGCGAAAGGTTGCACTTTTCACTGGTAACGGCGTTGAGCTTCTGCTGGGTGAGCATGGGCTGGGTTTCGCGATGGCCCAGATATCCCGGGGGTGCGCCAATCAGCTTGGCGACCTCATGCTCCATCTGGAATTCGCCGCAGTCCACTTTGAGGACGTTCTTCTCGCTGCCGTGCAGCACTTCCGCAAGTGCTTCCACCGTCTTGGTTTTGCCCGTGCCCGTCGGTCCCAATAACAGGAACACACCGACTGGCCGGCCTTCCGGCGCCAGACCCGCCTGATACATCTGAATGTATGGAACAATCACCCGGGTGGCGTTGGGTTGGCCCACAACTCGCTGCGATAGAACGGCGGTCAGATCCTCAACCGGATCCACGGACGCCTTCTTGGCCCGGTTCGAGGAATTCTTTGGTTTTTCCATCCCGTACTCTGCTTTGATTATACCGGCGGACGTGCTCTTGGCCCGCGGACGGCGACGCATTTCGGGGTTGTCCGGCTCTTTCATGAGGTGCACCTTCTACACACAAACACAACAGCTTAGCCGCATGAAAACGGTCGAGCAAAAAAAATTTACCTGGCGGTGAACGGCATAGCCGATTATTCCCTGATTATCACAAGGAGTGGGCTGCGGGGGAAGTGAATTCTTTAACCAATTCAGTACCAAATCGCAATATTTCAGGACTATCGGAGAGGTTATCGATGACGGAACGTAATTCTGCCTTTGGTGAGATCGTAGGGGGAGAGCTCTAAAGTGACTTTGTCGCCCGCCAGAACGCGGATGCGATTGCGGCGGAGCCTGCCAGCCAAATGAGCCAGCACCACGCGTTGGTGTTCCAATTGAACGCTGAACAGGCCGCTGGGGAATTTCTCCAAAACCGTACCGGTAACTTCTATGCTGTCCTCTTTACTCATATCCCTCCAAGGGTCGGACGGCGGACCGGCCGGAGCGAATCCCGGCCGGCCCGCTGAACATTAGGCCGCAGTGACGTTGGTCGCCTGCAGGCCCTTGGGCCCTTTCGTCACCTCAAATTCCACCCGAGCGCCTTCATCCAGGCTGCGGTAGCCCTGCGTCTGAATCGCCGAGAAGTGGACGAAGACATCTTCTCCGTTCTCTCTCTGAATAAAACCGTAGCCCTTGGCTGCGTTAAACCACTTCACTGTGCCTTTTTCTTTCATCTGCCTATATTCCTTCTTTACTGAAATGCATCCGACCTCCCGCCCCAGCCCCCGAAAACAAGAAGAGGGGGTGCGGATGGACTCACGCAGCCCCCTCACAAATCTGTCACGAAGCGGAAAACAAGAGTCAAATGCCCTACCATTATAGCAGGAGATTAGGGCGGAATTTGAAGACCAAATTCGAGTTCTTTCGCTTTCGATTCCACTTCCGCGCGCTGGGACGGGTCCACTTTCCCGCCGGCAAAAGCGGCAATGTGATTCGCGGCGCTTTGGGGCGGATTCTGCGCGATACCGCATCGCCGGCGGCTTATGCCCGCCTGTTCGAACCGGGGAGCGACCTTGGACGGGCTCCCAGCGGACTGGGCGACTGGCCGCGGCCGTTCATCCTCCGTACCGATACCCTGGACGGCCGAACCGTGCCGGAAGGCGAAGAGTTTTGCTTCGATATCCACATTTTCGACCGCCGGCCGGCCGTGCTGGCATACTTTCATGAGGCTTTCGCGCAGTTTGGAGATCAAGGAATCGGACCCGGACACGGCCGCGCCAGCCTCGAACGCGCGGAGCAGGTGGATCTCTGCGACCGCGCGGAGCCGGTGGGCGGCGGCGAACCGCTGGCGCTCGATCTGGATCCGCACCAGGAGGCCGTGGGGCGCGTTCGGGTTCGTTTCTTGAGTCCGACCGAGCTGAAAAGCGCTGGAGTCATCGCCCCGCGCCCGGAATTTGCGATTTTGTTTGCCCGGCTGCGCGATCGCCTCAGCACCCTGCGGGCATTATACGGTCCCGGTCCGCTGGAAATCGATTTCCGTGGAATGGGCGAACGCGCGGCGAACGTGCGCATGAGCCACTGCGATGTCCGTTGGGAGAAGGTAGAGCGAAAATCCGGCCGTACCGGCCAGGTGCATCCGCTGGGAGGTTTCACGGGCTCTGCCGAGTACGAAGGCGAACTGGCGGAATTTCTCCCGTGGTTGCGGGCCGCGCGCTGGGTGGGCGTAGGGCGGCAAACGGTATGGGGTAAAGGCGACGTGCGAGTAGATTGAGCGATGCGGTTTACCTTCAAGCGTGAAGCGGCAATCATGACGGCGCTGCTCGTCGGGCAGGTGCTGATTGGGCTTCTCGTACGACTTTTCGAGGCGCTGTTCCGCCGCTAGGTTACTCGAAAACCGCTTGATCCACGTAGCACCAGATCCAGTCTTCACCCGGTTGAATGGACTGCATCACGGGGTGCTTGGTGGCATGAAAGTGCTTGGTGGCGTGCTTATTCTTGGAGGAATCGCAGCAGCCGACGTGGCCGCATTCCAGGCAGGCGCGCAGATGCACCCAGGTGTCGCCCATCTTGAGACATTCCTCGCATCCTTTGGCGCGCGGTTTCACGCGCGGACTCTCTTGTAGGTGATGGCACTGCTTCATGTTCCCTCCGTCAGCCAGTATAGCGGGCTTGAAACAGCGGGCCGCTTGCGCCAAGCTTAGACCATGACGTTTCCGCGGATCTTGTTGGCCCTTGGTCTGGCCTCCGGCGCTCTGCTGGCGCAACCACCCCAAGCCGAATTGCTCTGGCCTTCGGGCGCTCCAGGCGCGCTCGGCAGCCAGCCGGAGGATCAACCGTCGCTCACACCGTTCGTTGTGCCCAAGGGCAGCGGGTCGGGTGCGGCGATCGTCGTGTGCCCGGGCGGAGGGTACCAGAATCTCTCCATGGACAAGGAAGGGTATGCGGTGGCGAAATGGCTCAATACCTTGGGCGTGTCCGCCTTCGTGCTCAAGTACCGGCTTGGACCGGGGTACCACCATCCCATCGAATTGGGTGACGCGCAGAGGGCTATCCGGATGGTGCGATCGCGCGCCGCCGAATACGGATTGCAGCCCGGCTGGATTGGCATCATGGGATTCTCCGCCGGCGGACATCTGGCATCCACCGCGGGAACGCACTTCGACACCGGCAACCCCGGCGCTGAGGACCCCATCGAGCGCATGAGCAGCCGGCCCGACTTTATGGTGCTGTGTTACCCCGTCATCTCGTTCGGAACGTTCGCGCACGCGGGATCGAAGAAAAATCTGCTGGGCGAGAATCCCGATCCTCAGTTGGTGGAGCTTCTCTCCAACGAATTGCAGGTGACCAAGGAGACGCCGCCGACCTTCCTGTTTCATACCACCACGGACGCCACTGTTTCGGTAGAGAACGCCGTGATGTTCTACTCCGCCCTGCGTAAGGCCGGCGTCCCGGCGGAGATGCATATTTACGAACGGGGACCTCACGGCGTTGGCCTTGCGCAAAACGATCCTGTCCTATCGAGCTGGCCGGGGCGGCTGGCCGACTGGCTGCGGATTCACGGCTGGGTGACGGGGAAATAGTTGGCGTCAGTCGAGTGAGAAAAGAAAGAATCTGCCGCAGAGGCGCAGAGGACACAGAGATAAGACTAAGAAAAAGGCATGCGGATCTGGCCGGCCGACTGCGGATTTACAGCTGGGTGACGGCGAAGTAACTGAGATCGCTGGGGACGCCCGTCTTTTCTTCTCGGTGGCCTCTGCGACGCTGTGAGAAAAGAATCTCTCGCAGAGACGCAGAGGCCGCAGAGATAAGACAGAAACAGCTACTTCTCGATCCGCCACTGTTCATCGAACAGGCCCGCGGTCACCAGATCCGGCATGTCGGCAGCGTCTTTCACTTTCACGATTGCGTAGTCGCCCCAGCGCGGCATCCCGTAGTCGGCGTTGTATTCCGAATCGGGAATTGTCAGGCCGGTGTTCAGCACTACGTACTTGCCGTACACCAGGGGATTGGGATAGATCATCGCCGGGAAGTTCTCGTTGGCGGGATAGCTCTTTCCCGCGAGGGTCACACTTTCTTTGGTCCACTGTACCGGCAGTTTGGCCATTACTTTCGCCATCACTCGATTGCTGCCGGGGTCGCCGAACAGCACTATGTGATATTTCGACATGTCGGCGACGGTCACATCCTTGTCGTCTTTCACTAAAGGATGGCCGCGGAAATATTTTCCCCACTGTTTCCGGAAATGCGCCAGCGTGCGCAGCGCCTGCTGGTTGACGGCATTGTTCCAGGGAGTGCCGGTGGGCCGCACCAGCAGGAACGGATCCAAGAACGCATCGTCGATCGGGCCCTGGAGTCCGTGCACCTTGTGGAGGGCGATCGTCTTGCGCACAGGATCGACTTTCCACGCCCCGCCCGCTTTCGCGAGCGCGATCTCCACGCCCGGCTTCACTTTCACCTCCATGCCTTCGATCTTCATGCTTTTCGCATGCTCCGTTTCGCGCAGCACCAGGCGATCCACGTTGTGAGTTTGAATGGTGTAAGCGGCCCCGCCTTGGCTGCGGACGGCATCGACGTCGGCGCGTTCGTAGTGCTTGCCGAGCTGGTCCACTGTGATCCAGAAGTCGCGGTTGTAACGCGTAGTGTAAGTGACGAACTTGATGTGGTCGGGCGAAGTTTGCCCTTTGTCACCCCACTCCTTGAGAAACGCGTCGAGACGCTGCCGCACCAGCGGACTCGTACCGTGGCCGGTGTCGACCGAGATCAGAAAGATATCGGGCGTGCCCGCCATGTGGAGGAAATCGGGCTCGCCCTCGGCCTTGAAGCCCTCTTTCTCGATCTGCGCCTTGGCATGCAGCGAGCTCTCCAACTGGCCGCGATTGGGTGTTCCCGGAGGAAGCACGGGGATGGCATTGGGCTGCGTGTCGTGGTCGCCATCGTGCGCGGCGAGCGGCATATTGTAGGCATTCAGCGCCCACTCTTCCATGTTTTCCCAGATCTTCAGCGCCGCCAGTTGGTACGGCTCGATCCCCGGCATCTGCGCGCGGCGCGACCATGTGCCGGCCCCGATTTCCGCCGCCGCGAACCGGTCGGGATGATGGAGCGCGATATGCCACGCGCCCTCGCCACCCTGCGAGAAGCCGCGGAGGATGATGCGCTTGTCGTCGATCTTGAAGCGCCTTTGCATGGCGGCGATGCCCTCGAAGACATCGGCCTCGCCGCCGAAATGCCAGCCCAGGCCGTTGATGCGGCCGAACAGATCCACCTGAATCTGTCCCACATCGACCACCGGAGGATTGCCAGGACGGAAATTCTGCTGCGCGAAGATGAATTCGCTTTCGGTGGTGTTGTTCTGGCGGCCATGCAGCCAAACGTAGAGACGCGCGGGTTTGTCCGGGTCGTAATTGTCGGGCAGCGTGACGGCGTACGGTTGCACGGAACCGTCCAGGGCCGCATAGTAGGCGTGGATTTGTTTCTTTCCGGTATTCCACGGCGCATTGCCCGCTAGTAACTGATTGGCGCGCTCGATGCCGCGGTCGAGGACCGCCATGGCGTGGTCGACGGCGTTCTGGTTGTTAATGAGTTCCGGAAATTCCTGCAGGAAACGGCCGGCCTTGGCGTAGACTTCGACGTCGCCGATCAGATCGGGGTCTGTGTGCTTCGCCTTGACCTGTTCGACGAGCGCTTCGATCTGTTGACTCTTGGCGCCGATCTGCGCCAGATCTTCCGGCGTTGCCTGGAAAGCCGGTCCGGAGCCTCCGCGCTGCTGCGCCAACGCCCATGCCAGCGCTATGATTCCGGCTACTGCAAACCTGGCCCGTCGCATCATGCGTCCCAGTGCCCCCTCCAGTGTTCGGTAACGCCGAAAGCATATCAAATCAGGCTGCCCCACCGGGGCCGGCGCTACCCATAGAAGTAAGGGATGCGAAATGTTATCAACCAGACTTGTCCATTCGATCGAAATCAATGGGGACCAAATCATCGATCGCGTTGCAGCGCAACTCCGCTGCGAACCCATCGGCAATCGACGCGCGCGGCCTGACCGAGCGTTATGAGCGCCTCGGGCGGCTCTGCTTCCATAGGGTATTCCTCTTCACGAAGCTTTCCGCGGGATGTCGCGGCTGCACGAGAAAATGCTCGACCTCGCCCAGGAACACATGATTTCCAACAGCACTGTCGAGTTGTACGCGGAAGGCGAATTGGACCGGCGCTTAGGCCGCTTCTTCGACCGGCTGGCGATCCATCTGGTGAAAGGCTTCGAAGAGGCGGTCCGCAAGCCTCTCGCCGCCGGTCAGACTATTCATTGACCGGGTCGATGTCGGTCGGCAGGGCTTTAAGGCCGTCGAGCGCGTGCTGCATGTCCGGGCGGATCACGCCCAGTGTATCGAGCATGTGCTTGGCGGCGGCGTAATCGCCCTGGGCTTCGAGGGTCATCAGGTCGTGGCACAAGTCGCGAACCGCGTCTTTAATCTTGGCCATGTCGACCGTGAACGTGCCGTCAGGATCCGCCACGAACGCGCCCTTGTCGGCCAGGTAGTTGAACTGTAATGCCATGCCTTTGCCGTGAGCTTCGGTCAGCCCGAAACGTACCGACCGGAACGCCGACGCCAGGAAAGTGGTGTACAGCTGGCGCTCGGCGGCGGGACCGTGCGCCATGCCGTGGTCGAAGAGGTATTGCATCATGAACAGGCCGGTGACGTCGGCCTTGGCCTCTTCGATTGCGCTGTAGAGCTCCTTCAATTCCTGGCGCGGCGAGGTATCGCGGCCGTTGACGTGGATCTGGTGCGGCCCGATGCCGTGGCTGAGCTCGTGCGCCAGAATGTGCATGAAGAAATAGTCGAAGCTGAGGTCTTCCTTGTCTTTCTGCGGCAGGACGCGCGCGGCGATGGGCACCAGGATGCTGTCGAACTTGGCCTCCTGAATGTTCTTCAGCATGACGCGCTTGCTGCCCTTCTCCTGCACCACGCGCTCGTCGTTGGGCAGATTGAACGCCGCTGTGCGCACGCCGTGGGCTCCGTCGCCGGCGGCCAGAACTTCGTTCACCACGCGGATGGGCGCGGCCGCACCCAGCTTGGGATTGCGGTAGCGCGCCTCGATCGGCAGGTTGTTCTCCACTTCCTGCAAGCGGCCGGCGAACTCTTTGAGATGGCCGGTCTCCTTCTCGTCGCGGATGGTGATGTAGGCTTCGAACCCGGCTTTGTAGCCGAACAATTCGTCGTTGTATGTTTCGTACGGGCCTATGGTGATCTCGAGGGGCGAATCGAGGTCCATCCACGCTACGTCGCTGGCGTAATAGTCGTTGGAAAGGAAGGCGTCGGCGCGCAAGGTAAGGAACTTCTTCAGCGATGCGTTATCGATGAGCGCAGCGGCTTCGCGGAGCAATCCCGCTGCTTGCTGTAAATCCGCTCCGTAAGCCTTGCTGTACGGCACGAACGTCAGTTTGTGCGACGGATCGCGGCGGATCACGGTAAAGAAGCCCTCGGCCTGCTGGCGGTCGGCCGGCGAGAGTGTCTTGGCCCAGGCTTCGAATTCGTCGCGCGTCATATCGTCGGGGTAGAAGTTGGCGCCCAGCGGCTTGCGATCGGGCACGCCGGGAATGAAAGCGGCGTGGCCATCGAGGTCGGCCCAGGGGCCCTTGTTGAGCCAGAAGTAGCGGGCGCGCGCCTGGCCGAGCGGGGTCTTGTCCTCCTGGAGCTTGGCGTAGAGCGCGCGCGTGCCGCTCCACAGTTGGTCCATGTAGAGGTAGTTGAGGACGCGCGCGGCGTCGAGCAGTTTGGGCAAGGCATTGCGGTCTCCGGCGGAGAGCGAAGACTCGTCGTACTTCGGCTTGACGGGGGCGAAACGCGCGTTCATTTCTTGGAGCTGGGATAGATTCGGCATAACGGCAGCGGCGGCCAGTAGAACCAGCACAGGCTTCATGCCTTCGATAGTATCGCGTGGCGTCGTGGCTGGTGTGCCGGCGGATAGGCTTGGCCGCAACCAAAAGATATTCACCACAGAGCCACAGAGACACTGAGAAAAACAAATTCAAAGGCAAAACGGGAGCACACGGAGGCGGCGGAGGCCACGGAGGCGCGGGGTCCCGGGGGTCTCGGTGTGCTCGTAGCTTCGGTTTGGGAAAATCGCCGTTGGCGGAGAGCGTAATGCTCGCCCTTTTGAACCGGCCAGCATCCAGGCTGCGCCCGATGCGGCCAGAAATGTGCGTCTTGTTGTCATACGGCGGTCACCCTTTACTTCCCCGGAGTGCGAATCGCGATGCCGATTTCGCGGAGTTGCTTTTCGGGCACCGTCGACGGAGCGTCCGCCATCAGGTCGGTACCGCGCGCCGTCTTGGGGAACGGAATCACGTCGCGGATCGAGGTCTCGCCGGCGAGGATCATTACCAGGCGATCGAGTCCGAGCGCGATTCCGCCGTGCGGCGGCGCGCCGTATTCCAGCGCTTCCAATAAATAACCGAAGCGGCGGCGCGCTTCATCCTCGCTGAATCCGAGAGCGGCGAAGACCTGCGTCTGTACGTCGCGCCGATGAATACGAATCGAGCCGGAGCCCATTTCGACGCCGTTCAACACGAGGTCATACGATTTCGCGCGGCAGCGCGCCGGGTCGGCGGTGAGCTTCTCCAGATCCTCATCGAGCACCGAGGTGAAGGGGTGATGGGCGGCGTTCCAGCGGCCTTCTTCTTCGTCCCATTCGAACATGGGGAAGTCCACCACCCAGAGAAATTGCAGGTTCTTGGGATCGAGCAGCTTGTGGCGGTCGTTGAACTTCTGCGCGGCTTGCAGACGAAATTGGCCGCAAGCCTGGTACACCGTCTCTTCGGGACGATGGCCCTTAGGCTCACCGGCCCAGGCGGCCAACATCAGCAGATCGTTCTCGCCGGCGCCAGCGCGCGCGCGCACTTTTGCCATCTGCTCGGGATAATCGCGATCCATGCGCTTGGCATCGTCGAAGACGCGCAGGCCGCGCTCCTGCCCGAAGGCTTTCAATTCGTCGCGCTCTTTCCGGCTGGGCGCGCCTGTGCCGGGGATGTGAATCGCCACCAGCGGCAAGCCGTTGGCGGCCAGTTCCGGCAGCAGGTCTTGCACGGGATGCATTGGCGGAATGCGCAGGTCCGGTTTATCGATGCCATAACTACGCATCGCCTCGGCGTAAGTGAGCCGCGGGAAGGGAGCTTTGACTGTGAATCCCGCCACTTCGCAGACGCGTTCGATCAAGGGCTCGATGGTCTCGAAGACGCGTTCCTGCTGCGGGAACGACATTTCGAGGTCGATTTGCGTGAACTCCGCCTGGCGGTCGGCGCGGAAATCTTCGTCGCGGAAGCAGCGCACGATCTGGAAATACTTATCGAATCCGCTCACCATCAGAATCTGTTTGAAAATCTGCGGCGATTGCGGAAGCGCATAGAAGGTACCGGGCTGCACACGGCAGGGAACCAGGTAATCGCGCGCGCCTTCCGGCGTGGAGCGCGTCATGAAAGGTGTTTCGATCTCTAAGAATCCCTGGTTCCAGAGCGCCTGGCGAACAGCCATGGCGATCTTCGAACGCAGCACTATATTGCGCTGCATACGCGGGCGGCGGAGATCGACGTAGCGGTATTTCAGGCGTACGTCTTCGCTCACGCCGACTTCATCTTCGACGGGGAATGGCGGCGTGCGCGATTCGTTGAGGATCCAGATGCGCTGCGCCACTACTTCCACTTCGCCGGTCGCGAGATTGGGGTTGACCATGCCGGGGCCGCGCGGCTCGACTTTGCCTTCCACCGCGATCACGTACTCGGGCCGCACCAGTTCGGCGCGCAGGTGCATCTCGGAGCCGGCATCCTCATGGAACACCACTTGAGCGATGCCGTCGCGGTCGCGCAGATCGATGAAGATCACGCCGCCATGGTCGCGGCGCTTGTGCACCCAGCCCATCAGGACGACGGTCTTGCCGACGTCCGTGGCGCGCAGAGCGCCACACATATGGGTACGGCGAAGCTCGCCGAGAAAATCCAGCGGTACAGAGGTTTCCATATCGAATTGTCTCATTCTTTGGCGGCGGCCAGAGCGGCGAGGATCTCGTCGCGGGTCAGCTTCTGCTGGTCTCCGCTCGCCATGTTCTTGAATGTATAGCGGCCGGCGGCGATTTCATCGTCGCCGATAATCAGGGTGAATCGCGCGCCGGCCTTATTGGCCAGTTCCATGGCCCGCTTGAGCTTCGCTTCCACCAATTCCACCGAGTGGCCGGCGCGCCGGAAATCGCGCGCCAGGATTCCGGCGTGACGGGTTGCGGCGGCGCCCAATGGCGCTACGAATAGATCGAGAGGAGTGGGCTTCTGCTCGCCTTCCACACTCATCACCAGCCGGTCTTCTCCGATGGAGAAGCCGATACCCGGAGAGTGCACTTTGGAGCCCAGCGATTCGGCCAGCCCGTCGTAACGGCCGCCGCCCAGCACCGAATTCTGCGCGCCCAGGCCGCCGTGCACTACTTCGAATGTGGTGCGCATGTAGTAATCCAGGCCGCGGACCATGCGCGGGCGGACTTCGTAGGCGATGCCGCGATCGTCGAGATACTGCTTCACGGCATCGAAATGCGTGCGGCACGGCTCGCAGAGGTAATCGAGGATGCTGGGCAGCTTGTCGACGATCGGCTGGTCGGCTTCCACTTTGCAATCGAGCACGCGCAGCGGATTGGTGACCGCACGGCGCTGGCAATCGCCGCACATCCGGGGCGCTACGCCTTGCAACTCCTGGCGCAGGCGTTCGACGTATTGCGGGCGGCAATTGTGGTCACCCACCGAATTGAGCAAGAGCCCGGCATCGCGGAGTCCGGAGCGGGAAAGCAACTCCATCACCATCTCGATAACTTCCGCGTCCACCGCGGGCGATTCCGATCCGATGGCTTCCGCGCCGATCTGGAAAAACTGGCGGTAGCGGCCCTTCTGCGGACGCTCGCGGCGGAACATCGGGCCGATGTAATAGAGCTTCTGGACGCCGGGCCGCTGGTCGAGATGGTGCTCGATATAGGCGCGGATCACTGACGCGGTGTTCTCGGGACGCAAGGTGAGGGAGGTCTCATCGCGGTCCTGGAAGGTGTACATTTCCTTGGTGACGATGTCGGTTTCTTCGCCCACGCCGCGGGCGAATAACTGCGTCTCTTCCAGGATCGGCGTACGAATCTCGTGGTAATTGTAAGTTCGGAACACGTCGCGCGCAATAGCTTCCACGCGGTTCCACACTTCGGTGGATGGAGGCAGTAAATCCCTGGTTCCTTTGACGGCTTTGATCAAGGTGGTTGGAAAGACTATGCTAGCATGCACGCTACAGTAGAAGCAGTGTCAGTCCGCAGATACCTGTTGGCAGTGGCGCTGGCAGCGGCGCTCCTGTTTGCTCTACTGGCGCGTTGGGTACTCGCGGGCGACTCCATGATCTTCGATTTGTGGATTCGCGACACGGTGCACTCTTGGGCTTCGCCGTTCCTGACGACCTTGTTATTGGGCATCACCATGCTCGGTTCGGAGTGGGTAATGTTACCGCTCGGAACGGTGCTGGTTTGGCGTTTGGCGACTCTCCGGCGCCGGCGACACGCCATGCTATTGGCGGCCGGCAGCCTCGGCGCCGAGTTGGTTTCGCAGGTGCTGAAACTGGCATTCCATCGGGTGCGCCCCCCAGTGTTCTTCGGATTGACGCCCGCGGAAACCTATAGTTTCCCCAGCGGCCACGCCTTCGTGGGCACGGTTTTCTACGGCCTCTTGGCCTGCATCCTTGTGGAATTCTACCGTCGTCGACGCGCGGCAGCGATCGCCGTGGCGATGTTGACGGTGCTGCTGGTCGGGCTCTCGCGTGTGTATCTGGGCTACCACTATCCGACCGACGTAATTGGCGGATGGACTTGTGCCGCCGCATGGCTGGCGATGCTAAAGCTGGCGTCTTTAAGTAGCGCACCGATAGACGCTGCCAGCAAGCCCCAAAAACAGCACTACGAGCAGCGCTTGAAATACCGTTGACCAGGCCGCAACATGATCGCCGAGCAACGTCACTTCACCGCCGTGATTGGCAAACCAACTTTGCCATTTTTGGGCGTCCTCGGTGCGGGCCTTCTCCATCTGGCCGCGATATCCCGGCAGCGCTGCCTGGAATCGCGGATCGCTGCCGTGCTGCCGAGTGAGATCGGCCAGCCACCGGTCGAAGACTGCCAGCCGGTGTTTGGTATACCAATTGTTCCAGGCGGAGCCCGAAAGCGCGTCCGGTCCAGGCTCAACCACCCCAAGGGCGCCATTGGAGAACTCCAGGCCGGGAAATACCGTCGTTTCCGCGGTGTTGTCCAATCCCTCCACGTGCGCCTGCAGCCAGACTCCGAAGGAAAAGTCCACCGCGCAGCCGGCCAGAATCAACATTGTGAGAATGCCGCGCTTCCACGGCACGACGGCCGCTACCATCGCGAGCCCCACTACCTGCAAGGAAAGCAACGTGAGGTGTCCGACTCCCAGCGGATCGCGCTCACCCACTACCGCGATACCCAGCACCACGCCGGCGACGATCAGGATCTGCCAGAATCGCTGCTCGGGGCTTACAGGCGGGGAACTTGGAGGAGCCTTACGCGCCTCCCGTTTTGACCGCGATTTCGGCTTTTGGGGCGGCGGCCGCCGCCAAGCGCGGTAAGTGAACCACAGCACCAACGGTCCCCCCAACAGGCCCATGGCGAAGATGGCATTCACCTGGTAGAAGAGAAAAAACCAATCGCGAATCTTACCTTCGGGCCTCTGTGCGCTGAAGCGGTCGAGTAAACCGGAATTGCGCAACACGATCGGCACAATCGTGTCGACCAGGTTCGACTTGATCTTTTCCAGCGTGCTGCCGGCATATTGCTGGCTCGATGTCACTGTGGTATTCGAAGCAAATGTGATGCGCTCACCATACACGGCGATTGACCAGATGACCCACGTGCCTACCAGGAAACCGCACAGGGCGGCGATCGCTGCCAGTTCGCGCCATTTATTCGGTCGCCGCGGAAAGACGCGGATCAGATAATGCAGCGTCAGAATCGCTACATACGGGCCGGCTGAATAGTGGACCATGAGGCCGGCAGCCAGCGCTACAAATGCCGCCGTGGTGCGCACGTTGTCGCGCTTGCGCCATCCGGCGAGGTAGAACCAGAGAGCCAGCACGACGTAGAATGCAGCCGCCGCTTTCGTCCAGGTGTAAGTGGTGTTCTGCATCACCAGGGGACTGGAGGCGAACAACAGCACCAATAGCCAGGTGCGCCGCCTGGCTCGCCTGCCGAGCGCGGGCATGATCAGATAGCAGGGCAGGAACAGAAGCAGATTCAGACAGAGGAAGACTGCCTCAAAGACTTCGAAGCGATCGCTGGTGAGCGCCATGAAAAACGACGTCCACACGTTCATCATGGGCGGCCGCGCGGGCAAAGCATAGCCCGGGAAGATTTCCACGCCGGCGGGAAAGTGGCGCAGGAAGAACAAGCTGCGCTGAAAATGCTCCAGCCAATCGCCGAACCAGAGCGCGCCGGAGAAATTTCGCACGATCGCCGCCAGCACGGCCGTCCATAAGAGGAGGAATCCGAAGCCGGCCAGCGCCTGTTTTACCGACGAGATCCGCAGAAGGCGCAGGATGTCCTTCCAGCAGATTGCCCCCATCGCGGCACAGACCAGTGCGACCGCTGCGAACGGTGCGCGGTGAACGGGCATGTTATCGCCGCGAGCGCCGGCGCAATAGATTCCCCAGCAGGCGAGATAGAGAAGAATCAGCGATAGCCCGATGGAGCCGCAGAGTTTTTCGAGCGGGTTCCAGCGCAGCTTACGGATGAAGAAGAAGCCTGGAGCGAAACTGCAAACCGGCAGGAGCAGCAGCAGCAGTCCCAACTGAAAGAGAAGCATGGGAACTTTCTAGTCTAACCCGCCGGAAGTCCGGGAATCGGCCTACACGATCGGTTCGTCAGCGGGCCGTGAGCGCCAAAATCAAAGATTCTCACGGAGACGCAGAGGCCACAGACAAGATTCTTTTCTTCTCCGTGCTCTCTGTGCCTCTGTGAGAAATTGATTTTCCGGCCGGTCCGCCGTTACGCGAAGCTCCGTCGATCGCGATGGGGTCCGCGCATGGTTGTGCGGATCAGGCTGCTGTGAAAGGCGAGCCGCCCGAGCCGTGGGCCGCGGGGAAGGGAATGACTCGATGGCTGGTCCCCGGCTTGGCAGTTTCGGAGAGAGAGCTCTTGGCGCGGAGCCTGTGCGCGGAAAGCGCCGCCGTTTCGAACAGCTGCGACTCACGGCACTTGGCCTCGATATGTTCAGCCAGGCATTCCAACGCCGAGATGTACGCCCGCAGCGCGGTGGATCCGCATTCGGCCGGCTCAGCCGTATATCGCTGCGCGGCTTCTTTGACTTTGGCGACCAACGAAAGCTGAATTGCGAGGTCCAACTCATGTGTCGAGAGTTTTGACATGGGCGTCCTTTCCGTGACGCCGGAATGCAGCCGCCGGCGAATTAACCCGGCAGGTTGCATGCAACTGTGCTGCCACGGACAAATCGCGGAAACTGCGGTGTCATTGGCGCGCCGCCGGGTCGACGTAAAATTGACAGCGTCAATTCCTTGATGGCAATGCTATCCGTCGACTACTCCATAAGGAGAGCGGGGTTTTGCCTCAGTTGCCGCGGTAAGTCTTGCTGAAATTATTGCGCGTATTGGTGACCGTAAACGACCCGTCGGCGCGCGCCGACACCTTGATCCAGTATGCCGGGCCGGTGTTGTGGCCGCCGCGGCCGCCCAGGGGCGTCTTCGTCAGGACGCCGGCGACCACTTCCGGTTCTTCGATGTTGGCGATAAACACGCCGGGTGTGTTCCACTCCAGGCCCGCGGCGTACGCCCAGTGGAGCTGCCACACGTTCTCCAGCCCAGGCGAAGTGTAGAGCATCTGCATGGTCTGGACGGCGCCGCCCTTGCGGGTGGAGTTGTGCATGACCGCCACCTCGGGCTCCAACCCGTGCACCAGCGCGGGCGATCCCGACTGATCGATGCCGTGGTGCGACGTGAGGTAGAGGTCCACTTTGCCGATGGGATTATTCGGGCACATCAGCTTTTCCTCGGCGTTCCAGGTGTAGTCGCCCAGGTTGACGGTGCGGTATTTGCCGAACGTGTAGACCACCCCGACGGATTGCGGATTCTCGGGGTCGACGTGCGTTTCGTCGCGCGGTTTGAAATCCGCGCAGGCCGGATTGGGCTTGCCGCCGCCGGGCAGCGGCGACTTGATTACCTGGCCCGCCGCGGTCACTACCGTGACATCCACGCCCGCGAAGGGAATCTTGTCGCCGGGCTTCACTACGGTGTGTTTGGCCGCGTTATACAGCTCGGCGTAGTTTTTCTGGAAATCGGGAACCTGCTCGCGCGCTTCCACGGTCGCGCCGTGATCGATGAAGTGTTTGATGGAGATTCGCTTCGCCAACTCCGCCAGCCCGCCCACGTGGTCGATGTGATAGTGGGTGAGAATCAAGTGGTCGATTTGCGTGACGCCCGCGGCGTGGATGGCTTCCATGATGCGGTCGGGGTCGCGCGTGCCCGGGTTGCCGGTATCTTCGAGGAGCGATTCGCCGGTGGGCGATACGTAGAGCACGGCGTGCCCGCCTTCGGTATCGATGACATACATGTCGAACGTTTTGGACGGCTGATTTTGCGCGATTGCGAGCGTGGAAACCAGCGCCAGCCCCAACGTCAACGGAGAAATTCGCAGCATGCTTCGGATGCTATCACTACTCCACTTGCGCGTCGAGGCCGCCGTGCGCGAGGCGGACGTGAATTTGCGAGCCGGCGGGCGCGGCGGCAGCGTCTTTGAGGATGCCGGACTGGTTGGAAACGATGGCGTACCCGCGTTCCAGAATGAGCAGCGGGCTCAACTGCGAGAGCTTGGCCGAGAGTTGCTCCAGACGGCTGCGATGGCGGGAGATGCACAGCCGCATGGTCTGGGCGGCGCGTGTATCGGCCGCTTGCAGCCGTCGGGCGGCGGCGGCCAGGCGGGGGCGGACATCGAAGCGGCGCAGCCGTTCGTCGAGCGCGCGGCGCGCTCGCTGGCGCGACTCGATGGCCAGGCGGACGCGTTCCCGCAGGCGGAATTCCTGCTCGTCGACGCGCTGCAGACCGCGGCCCACGCGGCGATGCAGCACGCCCAAGGCACGGTCCACGCCCTGATTGCGCAGTCGGCGCTCCAGCATGGCCAAGCGATAGCGCATGGCCTGCACGGCTTTCGACCGGCAGCCGGCCAGCCTGTCGAGCAGCTCTTCGCGGGTGCAGATCGCCATTTCGGCGGCGGCCGAAGGAGTGGGTGCGCGCAGATCGGCCACGAAATCGGCGATGGTGACATCGGTCTCATGGCCCACGGCCGAGACGACCGGAACCGAACAGGCCGCGATGGCGCGAGCGACGGCCTCCTCGTTGAACGTCCAAAGATCTTCCAGCGAACCGCCGCCGCGGCCTACGATGATGAGGTCGGGCCAGCCCGAGCGGCTGAACCACTGGATCGCGCGGCAGACGTCCTCCACCGAACCCTCGCCCTGCACCTGGGCGGGGAAGATGCGGATGTGGATCCCGGGGAATCGGCGCGAGAGAATCTCGACCATGTCGGCGATCGCCGCGCCGCGGGGCGACGTCACGATGCCGATGCGGCGTGGGAAACGAGGCAACGGGCGCTTGCGCTCCTGCGCGAAGAGTCCTTCAGCAGCGAGTTTCTTTTTGAGCTGCTCGAAGGCCAGTCGCAGCGCGCCGAGACCTTGCGGTTCGAGCATTTCGACCAGCAGTTGATATTCGCCGCGAGCCTCATAGACGTCGATGCGGCCGCGCGCCAGCACCGCCAGGCCATCCTGCGGGCGAAATTTCCAGAAGCGATGCGAGGAGCGGAAGGCGACACACTTGATGGTCGAATCGCGCTCTTTGAGGGTGAAGTAGTAATGGCCGCTGGCGGCCAGTTTGAGGCCCGAGATTTCGCCCGAGACGGAGATGTCGCCGAACTCCTGGTCAAGCAGTCCGCGAATGGCGGCGTTCAGTTCACTGACCGAGAAAATGCGGCGTTCCGGGAAGAGATCGAACTCAAGTGCGAATTGCTCCAAGAAATCATGGTAGCGCGGGGGGCATGAGTCCAACAGAATATTTCACCGCAGAGGCACGGAGACACAGAGAAAAGTCAAAGGCAAAAACGGAGCCCACGGAGGTGGCGGAGGACGCGGAGGCTTCCGGCATCGGCGTCGGTTCATTTCCTTCGCGGCAAGGGAAAGTCCTCAGAGCTTCTTGGGAGGCCTCTCTGCGCCCTCCGGTTTTGACTTGTTTTTTGTTTTTCTCCGCGCCTCTTGTCTCGGCGGTGAGAATTAGTGTTCTCGCAGATCGAACCGGGCGTCAGGCCAAAGGCCCGTAGAACTTCCAACTGGTTCGATAGTCGCGCGTGACCTTCTGTCCATTCAAGGCCAGCCGGACCATCTCGACGGGCATGTCGCCTTCGCGGTACATGGAATCGTGAAACGCCCGATCGGTCATTTTGCCGGAGCCGGCCAGTTCCTTATGCAAAGCGTAGAATTGCAGTGCGCCGAGCATATAGGCGCATTGATAGATTGGCGGGTAAGAGCCATTGAACGATCGCCGCACTTCACCTTCCGCATTGGCGTGTTCGAATCCCACGCGGTCTAGCAGGAATCGGACGCACTCGAGCGCCGTCATTTTGCGCAGGTGGAAGCTCAGCGAAAAAATAATGCGCGCGCACCGGTGCATGCGCCAGACCAGCGCCCCAATGCGTTGTTCGGGCGTGTGCGTGAAGCCCAGGTCCCACATCAGCATCTCCCAATAGAACGCCATCCCCTCAATCCAAAACGGTGTGGTAAATAATCCGCGGTAGGTTCGGTACCGCTGCGTCATGTATTCCTGCATGTGATGGCCGGGAATGAGCTCATGGAATACGGTGGCGCGGGCGAAGTAGATGTTGTTTCCGCGCAGGCTCTCCAGCCGTTGTTCGATCGTCATGGTGCTCGCCGGCGAGGACACCTCAATGACAGGCCCTCCGAGGAAGAACGGGGAAGTTAGCTGCTGTTGCGGTGTCAGGGCCTCTTCCCAATAGTCCTCCTTAAGGAACGGCGGTAGCGTAACGAGATCGTGTTTTTCGACAAACTCGATGGCTTCCCGGGACAGGTCCCGCACCAGGTAGATCATTTGCCCGGGCTCGGCGTACTTGTTCTTGACGCCTTCCAGAGCCTTCTTCCAATCGCTGCCGAAACCCATTTCGCCGGACGCGCGCAGCATCTCTTTGTCGCACCAGGCGAACTCGCGATTCGCCAGCACAATCAGCTCATCCGGAGTGTAGGGGATCATCGCCGCCTGCAGCGCATCGAGCAACGCATCGTTGCCGGCGGGCCCGGCGCCCGACAATTCTTCGTTGCTTCCGAGCGGACCGTTGGCGCGCGTTGGGTTCCGGTCTTCCCCCTCCTCGGAGTCTCCCCGTCCACCATCACGGGTTCCGGTATCGAGACTGCCTGGGAATCCCGACGCGGTATGGAGAGACTGGGCGTGAGCGTCCAGCGCTTCGTTCGCCTTCTTATACTCGCCGTCCACCCACCAGGAGAACTTGGGGTCGTAGAGATCGTAGAAGTTGAACCAGGTGCGCAGCGTGGTGCGCAATTGGGTAAGACGCACCGCGGCACGGTGGAGGATTGCCGGATTCGCCTTGGAGGAGGACGCCGAACTCCGCGCGTCGGCGATCCCGGCGTTTACTTGCACAAGCGCCGCGGCGGATTTCTGAGGATCGACCGTTTCCATGCGCCGGCGGGACTCTTCGAAGCCGATAATGATTTGCTGGAAGGGGATCAGCGCCGCGACTTCCGCGTCCTGCCGGCCTTCATTCGCCAATTGCTTCTGCTCGCGCAGCAGCCGGTCACGGATCAGCAGGTAGTCCACCTTGCCCGATTGGCTCAGCGGATCGAAATTGATTCTCTCCAACAACTGCAACTGATCGGCGTAGAATTTCTCCAGTTTCGCCTGTCGCAGGGGAGAACCCGGAAGCGGGTAAACGCGGTTCAGATCGCGCAGTTCCACTTGATACCGTTCGATCACCGGGCGGACCTCGCTGGTTCCGGTATCGAGCGGCGAGCCATCGCTGGCGAGCGAGCAGTTACAGTCGTCCGGCCTGGCATTCGATGGCGCTGGCGACTTCGCCCCGCGTTGGGGCAATGCCTGAGGCTCCGACGCGAGGGCGGCGCCCGTCCCCAGCAACGCCAACCCCGCTCTTCGAATGACGCTGCGCCGATTCATTTTTCCCATCTGGTTCCGCTGACCTCCATGAGCAACATAACTGCTGCCGGACATAACTACCAACGATAGTACGCGCACAGATCCTGGAATTGCGAGGAAGTCTTTCGAACCAGTTTGGCAGATTCGCTTCAAAAGCGTCGCTCCGGGCGAATAGACGGTCTTTGCCTGGGAGGATGTGGAGTCCACCGCCTGGAGGGATCCCGAATTCATCAAGCCTCTGGAAGGCAGGGGGACGCCGGTCACTGTGGGCGAGAGCGACAAAGCCGGTAGGCAGGTGAATCTCATCCCCGCCGAATCCGAAAAAGACAAGACGAAGTCAACAACAGGAGGAGCACAACTCCGATACAGTCCGTGCAGATCGGGCTTGGTCGGCTGCCGTGTCGGCAGGCATCCTCGCGCATTGTGCCTACAAGCTTTGGCTGGAAACCGTAAGCCTGCGGGTACACTGTGTGGGATCGTATTCGCGGATCAGGCAACCTGCTTGTTCTTTGGTCTTGGCCTGGTGGCCCTTATGTCGACGTCTACTTTCAGGCCGGTTGAGGTCACCATGTTAACCAGTGTGTCGATCGTAAACAGCCCGATCTTGCCGCGTACCAAGTCTGAGATTCGCGGCTGCGATACACCCATGATTCTGGCAGCGCGAGATTGAGTGATCTTCCTCTCCTGTATGTAGTTGGTCAGAGCCATCATCATCTTCGCGCGGATACGGAGGTTTTCCGCCTCCGAGGGTGGAAATCCGCAGTCTATGAAAACATTTTCACTGCCTTTTGTCGCTCGCATCACTTCTGCCTTTCCAACAATTCACGGTAGCGCTTCTTCCCCAGCTCAACGTCCAATGAGGATGCCTTCCGTGTCTTTTTGCGAACACATGCAACACGTAGACGGCGTCCTCGAACTTGGCAACATAGAAAACGCGATATTCACCATCCGCATGCACTCGAATTTCAATGACTCCAGTGCCGACGAGTGCAATCGGCCTCCAGTCGCTGGCTGAACGCCCTGCCTGAATCAAACTCAACTGATAGCCGATTTCGCGTCGTGCCGCCTGGGGGAACCTTCGGAGGCGGTCCCGGCTGTCTCCGAGCCACTGGATCGGCTTCGCAATATTGTTCAAGCATTCCAATTATACGGATTTTTTATAATCGGAATGGACGCCTATCTACGTGCTGGTGAGCCCAAAAGCGGCGACGGTTTCGGGCGTGGCGAAGATCCGGGACACCGGCAAGACGGCGGCCGGGGCTACCGTTGTGCTGGTTCCGAACGAAAAGGAGCGGGCGCAAATCGCCGAGTTTTACCAGCACGCGACCACGGACCAGTTTGGCCGATTCGCGTTCAAATGCGTGTTCCCGGGCGAATACAAGGTCTATGCCTGGGAGGATGCGGAGTCCACCGCCTGGAGGGATCCCGAATTCATGAAGCCTCTGGAAGGTATGGGAGAGTCCGTCACTGTGGGCGAGAGCGGCCAGGCCAGCGTGCAAGTGAATCTCATCCCCGCCGAATCCGAAAAAGACGCGGCGAAGTCGACCGCAGGACGAGCGCCACTCTGAGTCCGTTACTTTCGCACCGCCAGCCGGAAGGTTGCGAGTGACTCCGTGGTGAAGGCGTCTATTCCTTCTCCACCGGATGCCACGTCTTATCGGGATTGAATTGCGTCATCTGGCGCGCCAGTGCGGCAGTAGTCGGTCCCAGATCCTTCTCGTAGACGATGCCGCGGTGGTTCACGATGAATGTCTTCACACCCGACACGCCGTACTCGGCCGGCCAGGCCACCAGCGCAAACCCCCCGATCATCTCGCCCTTAACCACGTAATCGACCGCGCCGCCCTCGGCGGCCGCGCCCTGCGACTTCAGAATGTGGTAATAGTATCCGTGATAAGGCTCCCGCTTCTTGCCCGCCTCAGCCGCCGCCTCGGCAGCCGCCGCGAATGACTTGGGGACCAGACTTCCCGGCTGCCCCTCCCAATAGAGTCCGTCCTGCTTGCCGGGTGAACTGACGATTCTCTGCGCGTATTCCAGGTTGCCGTCGGCGTCACGGTCCACATTCGCGTATTGCTGTTGCGCTTCCACGTAGCCGCGGCACACTTCGACGGCGTTCAATTCGTTGCGCCCGATGTGGCGCGCCAGAACCTCCGTCTTGCCCTGCTCCGCGTCGAAATACCACTTGCCTGCCTTGTTGCGCACCAACGGCACCGGGAACGGCCAATCCTCTTTGCCCACCGCGACAGTCACGCGGTTGGGATTGGTCGGGTCACGCTCCACCTGCACTTTCTCATGCACCATGCGGGCGAAATTCGCGCGATCTTCGCGCGCGCCGGCGTCATCGGCGGGAGCCACAAGCTCTTTGCCCGCCGGCCCGAGCAGCTTCAGCATGGTAGCGGCGTCGTTATGTTCCGCCGCGTCGCCGATAGCGTGGATAGCCTCCTCGGGCGTCGCGAAAACAGGCTGTGAGGTTGGCGTTTGCGCGGGAAGAAGCGCCAGCGTCAAACCCGCTAGCGCGCCCGCGGTGAAAATCGGCCGTAGGATAGTCGTTTTCATAGCTGCCTCCTATCTCCTTCTTCCACCGCCGCCACCGCCGGTCCGGCCCGCGCCCAGGCTCGAGTAACCGTGATCGCTGTTGATTCGGGCGGCCTGTCCGTTGCCCATCCCGCCGAATAGTCCGCCACGCGAATTACTCTGCGGCACGCTGCGATTGCCGATGCGCTCGTTGGATGGCGAGTTTGCCTGCCGCGCCTGCTGGGTGGCAGCAGTCCGCAGATTGTCGCGCACGGAGCTCTGATACCGGTTCGCCAGCTCGGGGCGCGCATAGGGTACGCCGCCGCGATGTGCCGGATCGTGCGCCCACACGGAAGTCCCGTGCAACTGCGCCAGATGGCCCGAATTGAAGTTGTAGCGATGAATGAACGTGTTGTTGACGATGACGCTGCGTCCACCCCATCCCGGGTGCCAGCCCCATCCGCCCCATCCGCCCCATCCACCGCCGAAAAAGAAGCCCATATTGATCCCGGGCCCCCAGCCGAAGTAAATCCCCGCTCCATACGCCGGCGGCCAGTACCATCCCGGGTAGGGATAATAGAGCGCCGGTCCCCAAAACCACGCCGGGTTGTACACCGGCACGTAGACCACGTTGGGGTCGGCCGGTTGGATTTCGATAGCGGGCGGTCCGTCCGCCTGGGGAGCGGTGGTCACCGTTTGCTGCGCCGTGGACTGCAGTTTGCCCGCTTGTTGAGCCTTCTGGCGCAGTCTCTGGACGGCGTCCATCACTTCCGCCTGTTGTGCCAGGAAAGCATTGCCCAAATTCGTAGTCCATGTGACGTCGTCATTCAGGCGCTTGAGAACGTCCGGAAAGACCACGAGAGCTTGCACGCTGGCGTCCCAGTTCTGCTGTTGAGCCGCCTCCGTGAGGGCGGAGCCGGTGAGCCCGGGGTTATGTTGCTGCCATTGATGTGCTTCCACCACCTCCAACGGGTAAGTGGCGGCCACCATGATCTGCGTGAGCAGCGGATCGGGGTATAGCGCGATGGGCGCCACCAGATCCTCCAACTGCTGCGGATTGAGCGTCTGGTCCGGCGGCGGTATCGGCGGAGGGGTTTGTTGCGCCCTAATTATGCCGTTGCCTAAGAGCAAGAACGAACTGCCAAGCACTGCCAACATCCGGAAGTGTCGCATTTTTGCCTCCTCGCGATCCCATCTCTATAGATGGAATCGCACATGTACACGATACTGACTCGAAAGGGCTACTGTTTGCAAGCCACTATTTCTCCCGCACCACCGCCTCGTAGACTTCCCGCTTCGACAGTCCCCGCTGCCGCGCCACCTGTTTGATGGCGTCCATGCGCGGCGTGCCGCCATCGATCAGCTTGTCCACCGCCTGCTCCAGCGGAGTATCGTCCGGAATTGGCGCCGTGGCTTTCCCGATCAATAGCGTCATCTCGCCGCGGACGGCATCCCGCGCAGCCAGTTGCGCCCGCACCTCCGCCGCCGTGCCGCGCAGATATTCCTCGTGAATCTTGGTGAGTTCCCGCGCCACTACCACCGGCCGCGGACCAAGCGCCAGTTCGATCGCTTCCAGCGCTTCCAGAATGCGATGCGGCGCTTCGTAAAAAATCAGCGTCGCCTGCTCGTTCGCCAGCGCCTCCAGAATCTTCGTCCGCTGCCCTGGCTTGGGCGGCAGAAATCCGCCGAAGCGGAAGGAGTCCGTCGGCAAGCCCGATGCCGCCAGCGCAGTCAGCGCCGCCGAAGGCCCGGGCACCGCTTGCACCGGGATGCCCAGTTCGATCGCCGCCCGTACCAGCCGGTATCCCGGGTCCGACACCAACGGCATTCCCGCGTCGGAAACCAGAGCGATCGCCTCGCCCGCCGCCATCCGCGAGGCTAACTCCACGGCGCGCTCCGCCTCATTATGTTCGTGATAGCTGATGGTCGGCTTCTGAATCTCATAACGATCCAAAAGCTTGCGGGTCTGCCGCGTGTCTTCGCACGCAATCAGATCGGCTTCCCGCAGCACGCGCACCGCGCGATACGTAATGTCGTCCAAATTCCCGATGGGAGTCGCCACCAGGTATAAAACACCGGCCATCGCTTTTGCTATTTGCTCCCGATCTGCGCCAGCAATACCTTCACCGCTGCATCCAGCTGCGAATCCTTGCCCGTGTACGATTCTCCAATCGGCCGCGTTACGGCTACGTCCACCGGACGCGGATTATTCTCCATCACCTTGCCGTCCGCGCCCCGAATCACCGTCCCCGGCATGCGCATCACCGTGCCGTCGATCAACGTCACCGACCCCGTATAGATGATCCAGCCGGCCGTGGGCTCACCCACCACCTTACCCAACTTCAGAGTCCGATATCCTTCCGTGAAATCCTCCGCGTCCGAAAGCGAATGCTGATTCACCACCAGGACGGTCGGCAGTTCCAGCGATCGTTGGCCGAGCGCCGTACGCGCCGACTCCGCAGGTCCGTTGCGATCGGTCATCGTCAGATACGGCCGCCGCGTCAGCACATCGAGCGCGTAAGCGTTCACGAAACCGCCATTATTATTGCGGATGTCGATCACTACGCCATCCCGCGCCCGGTTCTCTTCGTCGAGATCGAGATATAGTTGCGCCAGCGCCTGCTCCGACATATCGCGCACATGCACGTACCCCAGCCGATTATTGCTGATCTTCGCCACGTAGGCGCGATTATCCTCCACCCACTTGCGATAGATCTGTTCAGCCAGCGACGCCACCGGCTGCACCGTCACCTGCCGGCCCGAAATATCGAGCACCACGCGCTTATCGATCTTGTGCTGCAGTTGCTCGTCCAGATTGACGTGCGGCCCCATCGCCACGCCATCCACCGCGCGCAGTTCCTCACCCACCTGGATTTTCGCAAGTTCCGCCGGCGAATGCGGCAGCACTGCCGTAATCTGCAATGTTCCCGAGCTTTCATAAGCGGCGCGATCGAACGTCAGCCCGAGCTGTCCCACTACTCCGCGCCCTCCGCCAACGGCCGGAGCCGGCGCCGAAATACCGGAGTGCGAAGAGTTCAGCTCGCCGATCATCAGCCGCAAAATGGCGCGCATTTCGTCGGGATTGTGCGCGCCTTCGATGAGCGGCGCGTAAGTCTTGCGCACAGCGTTCCAGTCCACGCCGTTATACTTCGGATCGGCATAGTTGTCGCGTTGCGCGGCCCAAGCCTGCTCGAATACCGCCATCTTCTCCTGGTTGAAATCGACATCCATTTCGGCATCGATATTGACGGCGCGCGTCTGCTTATTTTCCACGCCGATGGCCGACACCTTGCCGCCTTCCAGGAAATAGACATCGCGCGAATCGGCGGAAAACTGCGCGTGCGTCCGCATGCCCGGAGTGGCGGTCAACTGCCGGGACGGACCACCCCCGCCGCCGCGTCCTCCTCCACTCGCACCGCCTCGTCCGCCACGCCCGGCGGCCTCTTCCTCCAGAGGATAGAGATACAGATTCGCCTGCCCGCCCGCCGTTCCTGAGTAGAGCAGATACTTGCCGTC
>Ga0182013_10002131_pt1 | contig 26247 bp, 21 predicted proteins | sample 612S2MmetaG_FD_120487 | JGI IMG/M metagenome (GOLD analysis project Ga0182013, IMG submission 120487) | Permafrost microbial communities from Stordalen Mire, Sweden - 612S2M metaG | ecosystem: Environmental > Terrestrial > Soil > Wetlands > Permafrost | place: Sweden: Stordalen | collected...
CCCCCGAAAAATCAGATTTCTAGAAAAGTGTGGCTATTGTCAGGCCATTGCTCCTGAAGAAGCAATGCTTATTTCGGCCCAGCGCGCCGAACCGTCATGCAACTTTTGTCGGAGACTCTGAATTTGAGCCAAGCGTCAACCGAATGGTCTTCTCAAAAGATCGGCGCGGACCGGGCTTCGTTCCGCGCGCGGCTTGCTCCCATCCCGCAGCCTTGGAGTAAAGTTAGGTGGAGCCTTATGACTGCTGTTGACGGGAAGTGAAATGAGCAAGCTGGAAGGAATCTTTACGCCGCTGCTGGTCCCGCTGGATGACCGCGGGCAGATTAATGAGGCGGAGCTGCGGCGATTTGTCTCCTGGCTGATTGAGCGCGGGGTGCATGGCCTCTATCCCAACGGCTCGACCGGGGAGTTTACCCGCTTCACCGCGGCGGAGCGCCGCCGCATCGTGCACATCGTGACCGAGGAGAACGCGGGCCGGGTGCCGGTGCTGGCCGGCGCCGCCGAGGCCAACGTGAAGGAAACGCTGTTCGCTTGCCAGGCATACGCCGATATGGGCGCGCGCGCGGTGGCCATCGTGGCGCCGTTCTACTACAAGCTGACGCCGGAGTCGGTGTACGCGTACTTCGCGGAGATTGCGCGCAACTCGCCCATCGACCTGACGCTCTACAACATTCCGATGTTCGCCAGCCCCATCGACGTGCCCACGATTCGGCGTCTGGCGGACGAGTTCCCCAGGGTGATTGGCATCAAGGATTCGTCCGGCGACCTGGCGTTCATGATGCGGATGATCACGGCGGTGCGCCCGAACCGGCCAGACTTCACCTTCCTGACCGGGTGGGAGGCGGTGCTGATCCCGATGCTGATGATCGGCTGCGACGGCGGCACGCACGCCTCGTCGAACGTGGTGCCGGAGATTACGCGCAAGATGTATGACCTGTATCGCGCGGGCGACACCGAGGGGGCCATGCAGTGGCAGTACCGCATTCTGGAGCTGTTCGACGCGATGCTGTATCCGTTCGAGTTTCCCGACGGCTTTCGTGCGGCGGCGGAGCTGCGCGGCTTCCACTTTGGCGGTGGCCGGATGCCGCAGACCAATCTGCAGCGCGCCGATCAGAAGGCGCTGAGCGCGGTGCTGCACTGCATCCTTGCCGACTTCGAGCTGGTGAACCCGCCGGCGGCCGGTTGTCCGGTGCGCCATGGCGATATCGGCCAGGACAAGCTGCAGCAGATGGTCCACGAGGTCTTCCATGAGATGAAGAATCGAGGCATCCTCTGAGCGATCTTGCCAGCTACGGGGCGGTCGCCTTCGTGGAGATTGGCGGCTGGTCGCCCGCCATGGTGGTGCTGGATGCCATGGAGAAGAACGCCGGCGTCGAGGTGCTGCAGACCGAGCTAAACGACGCTCCCGGAGTCTGCATCAAGCTGGCCGGGCGCATCGCCGATGTGCAGGCTGCGGCGCGTGCCGCAGAGCAGACCGCCAAAGATATGCAGGTTGCGGCGCTGGTGCATGTGATTCCGCGACCGGCCGAAGGCTCCAGAGCGGCCTGGGAGGCCGCGCCCGACTTCAACCCGCTCATCGAGCAACCATCAGTCCAGAGACCGGAGAAACGTATGAACGATCAAGCCAATTTTGCCGTCGGACTTATCGAAACCCAGGGCTTTACCGCCGTCTTCGAGGCCATCGATACCGCGCTGAAGACCGCCAACGTGGAAGTGCTGGCGCGGGAGAAACTCGGCGGCGGGTACATCACCATCATTATTAAAGGCGATGTTGCTGCGGTGCGCGCGGCCGTGGAGGCGGGCAAGGCCAAGGTGGAAGGGCTGGGCCGGCTGATCGCCGCACACGTCATCCCCAGCCCCAGCCAAGGCGTGCTGTCGCTGCTGCCGAAGTAGCGGGCGGGCTTGGACGTATTCCCCGGGACTTATTTGATGATGTGACCAGCCGGCTGACTGGCGGCGGGCGGCGCGGGCGGTTGCTTGGATAAGACGGTGCGCGGGCCGCACTCCGAGAGCACGGTCATCGCGATGACAAAGATGAGACCCCAACCCAACTGCCAAAGATCCTTTGCAATCCATCCTCCAGAATTTCCTGAAGTCCTCATGGCCCTCTCCTGGCGCCGGTCACGTGGGTGAGCCGGCACCAAGTTTGAGGAGACGCCGTTGGCCGTAAAGAGTGGGTATAAATCTTGCTAAAAAGTCATAAGTGAGGCTCGCCGGGACGCAGGACGCCCCGGCGCGGTTTGCGCCGCGGCTACGGCTTTTCGACCATCGCGGCAAGCTTGTCCAGCGAGCCGGCCCAACCCTGATTGTGGCCATCGCGCGAGGCTTCCTTGTTGAAGTTCTCGTGCAGGATCGTGATCTCGGTGCCGCCGTCGACGTCCTTCAGCGAGACAGTGACCAGGGACTGCTCGCCGGGGTTCCAGTCGGCTGCCCAGGTGAACTGCAGCAGTTGATTGGGGACAACCTTGGTGTAGTTGCCGATGGCAGCGGTGCGGCGTTCACCGCAGGCCTCGCCCTCGATGGGCGGGAGGTTATCGGGGACGATCTCGATGCGGTAAGCGCCGCCGACCCGGACATCGAGCGAGGCGCTTGGGCAGTGACGACCGACCGGTCCCATCCACTGCTGCATGATTTCGGGGTTGGTCCATGCTTCGTAGACGCGGGCGCGCGGGGCGCGGATGACGCGGGTTTGCGTGAGCATGAAGGTGGGGACGGTGGAGGCGGGTGCGGTTTCGAGTGCTGGCATCAGTTTTCTCCTGAGGGGATTTCAGTTTGAAGTGCGGGTCGCGGGTGGGTCAAGTCTGAGTTTAAGAAGTGGCGAAAAGCTGGCGCAGCTTAGTGAGGGAAGACTGCCAGCCGCTGCGATGGGCCTGCATCGACTGATCGCTGTGGAAGCCGATGTGGTCGAGGGTGATGGTGGTGCCGGAGGGTTCCTCGAAGAGGCTGACGGTGACGTGGGATTCCTCGGAGGGGTCCCAGCTGCCGGACCAGGTGTAGGAGAGCTGGCGGCCGGGGACGAGCCAGGTGTAGACGCCGTGCGCGACAACGATGAGGTCCTCGGCGCGCAGAGGGGCTTCGCCATTGTGGACGGCGGCCGTGCCCTTCATCTCGATGCGATAGGCGCCGCCGGGACGCAGGTCGCGAGACACGGCAGGGACGGTCATGTTGCCGGGCGCGAGCCAGGTCTTGAGCAGTTCGGGGTTGGTCCAGGCGTCGAAGACCTGCGACGCAGTGGCGGGAATGCGCGTGTTGAATTGGAGGCTGAGGTTGCGGGGAACGCGATTGGCGGTCGGCATGGGTGTCTCCCTTCTGGTAACGAGCCCGGCGAGGATGAGGTTTATGCGGCTGCGGTTGTGCGCGGGGCAGACTCTTTCGGGAAGGGCTGGCCCGTGCCGGTGGCGATGAGGTTGCGCAGACTGCTGTTGATGAGGGAGCCCCAGGCGTTGTTGCAGCCGTTGAAGCACTGTTCGGCAGAGGTGAGGTTGACGTGGGTGAAGACGATCTCGGTCTTGCCGTCCTTGGGTGCGATCTCGAAGGTAACTTTGGTGCCGTTCCACTCGGTCTTGTCTTCGACGAAGTTCAGATAGCTATTCAGGACGAGCCAGGTGACCTTCTTGCCGGGGATGGATTCGATGATGCGCTGCTTGCTCATGTGGATGTCCTTGTAGCGATAGGTGAACTCGTCGCCGAGGTTGGCGGTCGAGCCTTCGATCTCGCCGGACCACCAGCCACGGACGTTGTTGATGGCGGCGAAGGCTTCTTCGGGGGACTGGTCGACGGTGATGGTGTGGGTGAGGTTTTGATTCGGCATGGGGGTTCTCCTTTGTGTGGGGTCTCTATTTCTTTTTGGTGGGGCGGTGGTTCGTGGCCTTGATGGGTTCGGGCTGGGATTCGAGGCGGCCTTCGAGCAGGTCCTGCAGGCGATCGAGGTTGGCCTTCCAGAACTGCTCGTAGAATGCGAGCCAGTCCTGCGCCGCCTGGAGCGGTTTGGGATTGAGGCGGACCATGCGGCAGCTCCCTTTGCGCTCGCGGCGGATGAGCGAGGCGCGTTCAAGGACGTCGAGGTGCTTGGAGACGGCGGCGAGCGACATTTGGTAGGGCCGGGCGAGTTCGCCGACCGTCTGCTCGCGGCGGACGATGTCACGGAGGATGGAGCGGCGGGTCGCGTCGGCCAGGGCGTGGAAGACGGAATCGAGCGCGGTGTGGTGCGTGGCGGTGGTGCGTGGTTCAACCATGTGGTTGAATGTAGCGCAACGGAATTCTATTGTCAACCGTTTGGTTGAATATTTTTGCAATCCCATGAAGCGAAGCCCCTACGGACTGATTTGGCGCTGGGGATTTAGTCTTGTTGGAGTGGTTTTAGGTGGTTGGGCGACGATGGGTTTGTGGCGCGGGGTGGTGGCGGCGGGGGTGGTGCTGGCGGCAGGCGGGGTGGGCGCGCGAGTGCAGGCGCAGCGGCTTCCGGTTGGGGTGACACCGGAGCATTATGCGCTGACGATTACGCCGGACCTGGCGAAGGCGCGATTCGCCGGCAGCGAAGCCATTGAGGTGGTGCTGGACAAGGCGACGACCACGATTACCCTGAATGCCGCGGAGATTGAGTTTGTGTCGGTCAAGGCGATGGTGGGCGATTTTACGCCTATGTTCCAGACCGCGACCGTCACGCTGGACGAGAGGAAGGAGCAGGCGACGTTTACGTTTGCTACGTCGTTGCCGGCGGGTCGGGTGACACTGCAGATCGAGTACACGGGGATCATCAACAGCAAGCTGCGCGGGTTCTACCTTTCGAAGACCAAGCTGCGCAGCTATGGGGTGACCCAGTTCGAGGCGACCGACGCGCGGCGGGCGTTTCCCTGCTTCGACGAGCCGGGGCTCAAAGCCACTTTCAACGTCTCTCTGGTAGTCGATGCGGGCGATACCGCGATCTCGAATACCAAGATTGTTTCGGACACGCCTGGGCCGGCTACAGGCAAGCATAAGATTGCGTTTGCGGCGACGCCGAAGATGTCGACCTACCTGGTGGCGTGGTTGGTGGGCGACTTCAAATGTACGGAGGGCAAGTCGGACGGGGTGGCGATCCGGGCGTGCGCGACCCCGGACAAGGTCGGATTGACCCGGTTCGCGCTGGACGCGGCGAAGTGGGACCTGCACTATTACGACAAATATTTCCGCATCAAGTACCCGCTGGCGAAGCTGGACCTGGTGGCGATCCCCGACTTTGAGGCGGGCGCGATGGAGAACTTCGGGTGCATCACGTTCCGCGAGACGGAGATGCTGGTGGACGAGAAGAACGGGGCGCTGCCGGCGAAGAAGGAGGTTGCGGAGACGGTGGCGCACGAGATCTCGCACCAGTGGTTTGGGGACTTGGTGACGCCGGAGTGGTGGGACAATCTCTGGCTGAACGAGGGTTTTGCGACCTGGATGGAGACCAAAGCTTCAGCAAAGTGGCAGCCCAAGTGGGAGTTTGCGCAGGACGTGGCCCAGGACAAGAACCGCACCATGGACGAGGACGCGGGCCCGGACACGCGGGCGATCCGGGCACAGGCGGAGACACCGGCGGAGATCGACGAGTTGTTCGACGACATCGCGTATGGCAAGGCCGGTGCGGTGATCGCGATGGTGGAGAACTGGGTGGGCGAGGAGGTGTTTCGCAAGGGCGTGCAGGCGTATCTGGCGGCGCATTTGTATGGAAATGCGAAGGCGGAGGACTTCTGGGAGACGCAGACGCGGGTGAGCGGCCTGCCGGTGGATAAGGCGATGCAGAGCTTTGTGGACACGCGCGGCGTTCCGCTGCTGACGATTGCCGGAGCGGGCGGGAGTGCGCCGGTGATGCAGCAGAGGTTCTCCATCTCAGGTTCGCCCCTAGCGGCGGAGACGTGGACGATTCCGGTGTGCTTCAAGGGCGCGCCGTGCCGGCTGCTGGGGTCTGGGCAGACGACGTTGGACGTGCCGGCGACGATCTCAGACCATCCATTTGTGTATGCGAACGCGGGGGACGAGGGGTACTACCGGACGGCGTATGCGGCAGACGAGTGGAAGCCGATTGTGGCGAACGCGGAGACGGGACTGACGCCACCGGAGCGGATCGGGCTGCTGGGCGACCGGTGGGCGCTGATGCGGGCGGGGGAAGGGACGGTGGGCGACTTCCTGGACCTGGCGCTGGCGGTGAAGGAGGACCCGAATGCGGCGGTGTTGGAGAGCGCGCTGGGCCGGGTGGGGACGATCGCATCGCGGATTGCGACGGATGCGGACCGTGAGCGGCTGGAGGCGGTGGTGCGGCGGGAGTGGGGGCCAGTGTACGCGGCACTGGGCGGGCCGGGGAAGCATGAGACGTACGATCGGGCAGAGATCCGCGAGACGCTGTTTGAAGCGCTGGGCGATGCGCGCGACCCAGCCGTGCTGGCCGAGGCCGAGAGCATGGCGAAGCAACTGTTCGCCGGGCAAAAGCTGGCCGACCCCACGATGGCGGACGCGGCGGTGGCGCTGGCCACGGCCAACGGCGATGTGGAGATGTATGAGCGGCTGCAGCAGGTGAGCCAGACCGCTGCCGATCCGGACCTGAAGCTGGCGGCGTTGCACGCGCTGACCGGGTTCCATGCGCCGGCACTGGTGAAGCGGACACTGGAGTATGCGGTGTCCAACGATGTGCGCAGCCAGGATAGCTGGACGCTGATTGCCCTGCTGCTGCAGGGCCGGGAGACGCAGGACCGGGCGTGGGAGTTTGTGGAGCAGCACTGGGCGGAGATTGAGCGCAAGTCGACGGCGGGCTCAGGGGCACGGATTGTGGGGGCGGCAGGCTCATTCTGCACGGTGGAAAAGCGCGACGAGGTGAGTCAGTTCTTTCAGGCGCATCGGGTCGAGTCGTCGCGCCGGACGCTGGCGAGGTCGATTGACAGCATCAACGATTGCGTCCGTCTGCGTGCGGCGCAGGAGCCGGAGTTGCGGCGGTGGCTATCGGCCCACGGAGGGTCGTAGGCGCTGGGAGCGCCGGAAGCGAGTCGCCAACGGCGGCAGGCAAACCTCAAGGCGAGAGATATGTTTGCCAAGAGACGGAGGCGGCGGGGGGAGCGGATGGCACGGGGTCCGACCAGACGCGGGCCTATATTTCTATAGGAAAACTATTTCCCAAATGTAATTGACAACCGAGAGCCTCTACCCCGGAGTCGTGGCCGATCCTCTACGGCGCAATCCGGTTCGCTTGTTCCCGAGCACAAAGGATTGAAAATAATTGTGTTAGTATGGTATTTCCAGCCGTCAGAGTAGGTTCAGAAAGAGTAAGCCCGGGGCGACGGCAACAAGCCGAGTCGAGGGGCCAATTGGCCAGTAAAAATTTCCTAATGAAAATAGTTGACAAGTCTATCCTCCGGGGCAGAAGCTTTTGTCCCTAGTGGTCTAACCTTTTGCGTTTCGGTGGTGTGTCTTTGCGACCACTTCCCGAGGCGTGCATGCTGTCCCCCCTCCCACCATTGAAGAGGCTACATCCGTATGTTCAAGAAGACTTTCACGCACCGTGCGAACGCAGTTTCAGGAATTATTCGCTCCATACTCGTCGTCGTCCTGTTGGCGGTAACCACGCTGGCGGGGAATGTGGCGCGCGCGCAGTTATCCGGCAAAGGCGAGATCAAAGGCGCGGTTAAGGACCCGAGCGGCGCTGTGGTGGCGGGTGCGACCGTGACGGCGACGCAAGACGCGACCGGGGTGAGCACGTCGCGGACGACCAGCGCCTCCGGCGACTATGACATTTCGCCGCTCGATGCCGGCGTCTACACGGTGACCGTGACGGCGAACGGCTTCGAAAAGCTGGCCCAGACCAACGTGCAGGTGAACGCGCTCGAGGTCCAGGACTACAGCCCGGTCTTGACGCTGGGTTCGTCGAATGAGACGGTAACGGTCACATCGGCGCCGCCGCAGCTGGAAACATCCAATGCCGTGCTGGGCGCGACCATGGACCAGGATGTGTACTCCGCGCTGCCGATCGAGATGGGCGCATATGGCCAGGCGGACCAGCGGCGCGCGACCGACTTCGCGTTTTTGATGCCAGGGGTGCAGGGCAACAACACCAGCGGCAATGCGACGACGAACACGGGCATTGTGAACGGTTCCGGCAGCAAGGGCGCGGTCTCCGATGTCTACGTGGACGGCGTTGCCTTTGTGCGCGCAGGCGGCAATGGCGACCCGCGTTATGTATGGACGGCCATTTCAGTAGACGCGGTCGACCAGTTCCAGGTGCAGACTAGCGGCTACTCCGCCATCTATGAGGGCCAGGGGATTCAGAACTACACGGTGAAGCAGGGCGGCAAGAACTACCACGGCTCGGTGTATGAGTTCTCACGCAATACGAAGCTAGATACGTGGGGCTTTTTCGGTCCGGCGACCCTGAATCCAATTACCGGCGCGCCGATGAAGCCGATCGAGAACAGCAACGAGTACGGCATCAACCTGAGCGGCCCGCTGGTGCCCCTTGCGGGATGGAGAGACAAGCTCTTTTTCTTTGGTAATTACAACGGCTTCCGCTATGCCAGTCAGAATCCGCAACTGATCACGTTCCCGACGACGGCTGAGCAAAAGGGTGACTTCAGTGCGGCCGGTCTGCCTCCGATCTACGACCCATATTCGCAGGCGGCGTGCACGGCGAACAGCAACAACGGCCCGTGCCGCTACCAGTTCGGCTATTCCGCCGGAGCCGGCATCGGCGCTGCGGGAAACCCGATTCTGACGGGCACTAAGAATGTCATTCCTTCCACAGAGTTCTCTCAGTTTGCACTGAACGCGCAGAGCTTCCTTCCGACGCTGACCAACCAGAATATTCAGAGCAATTACCTGGCACCGAACAAGACGGGTCTGGTCAACTGGTCGACCACCGACCGAATCGATTACGACATCAGCTCCAAGGACACACTCACTGCGGTAACGGCGATCGGCAGGCAGGCAAGTTCAGTTCCGGTCGGCCAAACCACCGCGGGGCGCAACGTCGGACCGATCCCCTATAACTTTGGCCAGGCGTACGCCCCCAAGACCGCTGTAGGGGTGATTGAAGAGACGCATATCTTCACACCGAACCTGGTGAACCAGCTTAAGTACGGCTATGCCCGTTACAACGGCCCAACCTACAACGCGGACGAGAACCCGAAGTATTCCGCCACAGCTCTCGGCCTCAGCGGCCTGCCGGCAGGCCAAGCACAGCAGGCGTTTCCGTTTGTCGATTTCAGCGCCAAGATCGGCACACCGACGAGCGATTCTCCGACCTGGTGGGCGAATGAGCCGGCCTCGGTGACGGTCGCGGAAAACTATACGCTGGTGGACAACCTGCAATGGGTGAAGGGCAACCACACGCTCACGGTTGGCGGGCAGATCGCATGGCTGCTCTACAACGTGATCAACGACACGACCGGATCGTCGCCGCTGACGCTTTCGAACTCTGTCAATGAGACGGCGGCCTTGAACGCTTCGAGCAATGCTTCGCCGAAGTATGCTGCCACGGCCAACACTGGCCAGGCTTACGCCAGCTTCCTGATCGGCCAGATCGACAGCGTCAGCTATACGCAGTATCTGCAGCAGGAGTTCGGTGCGCGCTTCCGCGCTATCTCGCCCTATGTGCAGGACAATTGGAAGGTCAGCTCGAAGCTGACTCTCGACTTGGGGCTGCGCTACGACTTCTTCCCCTCGGTCACCGAAGTACACAACGCGGAGAGCTTCTTCAAACCCGACCTTCCGAATCCGGTCACCTTAGCCAATGGGGCACTGCAGTTTACGGGTACGGGCCCAAACACCTGCAACTGCTCAAGCCCTGTGAACAACTACACGAAGAACTGGGGACCGCGCCTCGGTCTGGCCTACCAGATCGAGCCCAAGACCGTCGTCCGCGCCAGCTACGGCGTGATGTTTACCCACGGCGGCGCGGTTGGCGGGTCGGCTTCGAGCCTGGGGACATTGGGATTCTCCGCTGCACCGACCTTTGCCGCGACGGGCCAGTTACTGAGCAGCGCGCCGCTTACAGGATCCAATGGGGTGATCCCGGCGCCCACCGTGGTTGCCGCGGGCGCGGCTTCCGGGCCGAGTTATGGGACGGGCTACACCACAATCAGCGGTTACACCGGGACCCCTTCGACGATGGGATATGACGATCCATACTTAGGCGGCCGTGCACCCGAGTTTGTCAACTGGACGATTGGCGTTCAGCACCAGTGGACCAAGGCCCTGACTTCGACCGTGACCTACGTCGGTTCGCAGGGGCACTTCCTGCCTACCGACGGTGGCAACCCACGCGGCTATTGGGCGGACCAACTGGATCCGAAGTACGATTCACTCGGCTCCAACCTCGCGCTGACGGGTTCGGCACTGACCGCGTACTGCGGGGCCAATCCGGGAGTTTGTCCGTCAACCCTAAGCGTATTCAACGTCGGCAGCAGTGGTAAATCTCTCGCGCAACTCTTGATGCCGTTCCCATTCCAGACGGTCAGCGACAGCTTCGGCTACGTGGCCAACGCCAACTACAACGCCCTGCAGGCGACTTTGAACATGCGACCCTGGCAGGGAGTCACGTTCATGGCCAACTACACCTTCTCGCGGTCGATCGATGACGGTGGGACGTTCCGCTCGGGTTACCCGATCCCGTCCGCGTTCATCGGGACGGGCGCGGCTCTTCAGGCAGACCGGATCGAGCGTTCCGTTTCCACCACGAACCAGCCGCAGCATCTGGTTGTGACCGGCGTCTGGGAACTGCCGGTCGGCAGGCGCGTCCTTAACACGAATGCCATCGAGCGGGCAGTCCTGGGTGGCTTCAAATTCTCCGAGGTGTTGCAGTCGTTCTCGGGCTCGCCGCTGGCAATTGTCGGCAACAGTTGCGGGACAAACCCTGCCCAGATCACCTGCATGCCGACCTACAATCCCGCGTTCACCGGGCCGGCACGCATCAACGGAAAGTGGGGGCAAGGGATCACCGCTGCCAATCCCGGCGCCATCTCCTACATTAACTCCAACGCGTTTCTCACCACCCCGAATTATCAGTTTGGCAACACGCCGCGCACCGCACCGTACAACCTTTACGGCCCCGGCAACTACCAGTTGGATATCGCCCTGGCCCGTGCTTTCCCACTGCATCTAAGCGAAGCTTCCAAGCTTAGCTTACGGGCGGAGATGTACAACGTGACCAACCATACATGGTTCGGTGTGGCCAGCCTAGCCGCCGGGAATGGGAGCTTCGGAGAGATCACCACCAATACGAACTACGCTCGCAGAGCCGTACAACTCTCAGGGCGCATCGATTTCTAGGTTTGCCCGGCTGATTTGGGCGGGGGCTCGTCAAGTTGCCCCGCCCGGCTACACACAAAGAGAGCTGTCCCGCTAGGGGCGGCTCTTCTTTTTGCGCACTTGTGTCGAGCTCGCAGCCGAGGCGGGCTTTGCGGATCTGTGCCGATCTGCGTCGAGGGGCTGCTTGATGGTGGCGGTGGGCGTGGCATGGCGGCGGGAGTGGAGGAGCGCTTGCCAGTCGCGCTCGGTCTGGTCGGCGTAGTCGGCGGCGAAGTTGGCGATGGCATCGTCGAAGCGCTGGGATGTGCCGATATAGCCGGCGAGCATGGCTGGGTCGCCGGAGCGGGCGTGGCCGCGGGCAAGCGTTTCGCCGCAGACGGATGCATATTCCAGCAGACCGGCGGATTTGAGTTCGCTCATCTCCACCGCGGCCTTGTGGTCGTTGAGCTGGCGGACCAGGAAGTCGCGGCCTTCGATGGTGGTCCACCCGAGGAATGGGTCGGACTGGAGCTGCATGGCGCGCTGGCCTTCCACCACTCGGCGGCCCTGATGGACTGGGAAGGGCGTGTCGGCCAGATACGACGTATAGGCGGAGTGTGCTTCCTCCTTGATCTGCAGGAAGAGCGGGTCTTTGGGGCCATTGCCCTGCATGTAGATGCAGTAGTCGCGCAGGCCGACAGAGCCGGTGCCGACGATCTTGAAGGCGACATCGAGCGGCGTGTACTGGGCGAGGAAATGACGGCGCTCGGGCTGGAGGCTCTCGGCATAGGTGGTGAGCGAGTCGAGGACGCTCTGGGCGAGCTTGCCATGGACGCGGGTGAGGTCGGGCGGGTCGGTCTTGAAGGTGCGTGCGCCGGCGGTTTTCGCGGCGGTGACGGGGTTGGTCAGGGCTTCGAGGTTGTGCAGCGGCGTGGCACGCTCGGCGATGCTCAGAATCTGCGAGACGGGTTCGACATCGTGCAGGCGATGGACCATGTAATGCGCGAGTTGAAGCACCGGCATGTGTGCGAAGGTGTGCATGCTGGCGCGATAGCTTGCCAGGAAGGCGTGGGCGGCGTCGCGGCAGTGGCTATGCTTCGCGCCTGCCTCACGTCCGGCGAGGATAAGGCTCGCGGCCATGCGCTTGACGTCCCACTCGAAGGGACCGGGGATGGTCTCGTCGAAGTCGTTGATGTCGAAGACGAGGCGGCCGTCGGGCGCGGCGAAGGCGCCCAGGTTGCGGACGTGGGCGTCGCCGCAGAGCTGGGTGTGAATACCGGTGTTGGAGCCAAGCGAGAGGTCGCACGCCATGATGGGCACGGCGCCACGAAAAAAGCCGAAGGGCGAGCAGGCCATACGCTGGTATTTGATCTCGATCAGATCGGGAACGCGGCCCTGCATGGAGGCGGCGAGGAGTTGGAGCGGATCGGCGCTGCGCAGTTTGGGCTGCCAGCCGGCGTGCTCCGCGCGGCGCATGCACTTGCGCTGCTGCTGGCCTAGGGCAAAGCGTTTGCGGAAGGTGAGTGCGGTGGTCATGGAGTCTCCTTGGCTAACGTACACCAAATGAGACAAAAGCAACGGAGGACTCGCTCTGCGGTTATTCTGGCGGCAACTCCGCCTCCGCTTCCCAGCGATGCGATTCATTGTGCGCCTGCGGCTGCCTGGAATAACCCTCGCGGTCGCGCTTTTCGCTGGCGTGTATCTCCAATCTGCGAAGGTGCTCGCGCAGCGCATCGCGAACCAACGCGGAACGGTTCCGCTGGGTCCGGCGCGCGGCGCGATCGGTGGCCTGCAGCAGCTCCTCGTCGAGAACAATCTGAACTGTTTCCATATGGGGACTCTATCCCACAGTATGCTCTACAGTTTTCTCCACAATTCGAGAAGGTCCGCACGGGATGAAACGTTTTGGGGTGCGAGTTCGTAGGAGAATGGACAGATCATGATGCGCACCCACTTCTCCGCACTTCTCATCCTCGCCGCGGTCTACTCTGCGCAGGGTCAGGATACCCGCACGGTAACTGAGCCGAAGATTCCGCCGAGCTGCACGGTGCTGACGGCGAGGCTCGCTTCCGTCAACACTGCGATTGGATCGACCCTGGCCGACTCCGACGAGGGTAAGCCGGACACGCTTCGGATCCAGCAGGCATTGGACCACTGCAAGGCGGGTCAGGCGGTTGAGCTGAAGCCGGGTGAGGACAAGGACGCGTTTCTCGCGGGGCCGCTGGAGCTGCGGCGCGGGGTAACTTTGCTGGTGGATAAGGGAGTGATCTTGTTCGGCTCGCGCAATCCGCGGGATTACGATGTCGCGCCCGGGTTGTGCGGCACGGTGACGGAGAAGAAATACCCGTACACGCAGGGGATCTCGGGCCACGCCTGCAAGCCGCTAATCGGTGGGAAAGATGTGGCCGATGCGGCGGTGATGGGCGACGGGATTATCGACGGCCGGCGCGGGTTCAAGCTCCTGGGGCAGGAGAATACCTGGGAGGACCTGGCCGAGCAGTCGATTATGGGTTGGCCGCAGGAGTACACGCGGTGGGCGCGCGGCGTGGGCAAGGTCCCCGTGGCGATGACGGCGCCCCCCAAGGTGGTGGGCCTGCAGAACAACCCGCGGATGATTATCCTGGCGCACTGCGACAACTTCACGTTGTACCGGATTCAGTTGCGGAACTCGCCGAACTTCGCAGTATCGTATGCCGGCGGCAACGGCTTTACGGTGTGGGGCGTGGTCATCAACAGCGCGAAGGACGCACTGAACGGCGACGGCATCAACCTGGGGCAGCCGTGGCCGGAGGTGGCGACGCCGACCACCAACGTCACGATCACGCATTCCTATATTTATGCGGGCGACGACAATCTGGCGGTCAAGTCGCGGACGGGCTCTCCCACAACCAACGTCAGCGTGATTCACAACCACTTCTACGCGGGGCACGGGATTGGGACGGGAAGTTCGACGTCCGGCGGGATCAGCCATGTGCGGGTGTCGGACCTGACGCTGGACGGAACCAGCACGGGCATCAATATGAAGTCGAACGACAAGCTGGGCGGGCTGGTGAAGGATGTGGAGTTCAACGACATCTGCATTCGCGGCAGCGGGACGCCGATCTCGATTGGGACGCATTCGGGCTCGACCGGTCACCACGAGGTGGACGCGACCGAGAGCAACAAGCCGCCGCAGTACACGGATATTCGGCTCAGCAATATCTATGTTGAAGGCGGGGGCGGAAGCGCGATCGGGATCGACGGGCTGGACGCGGCGCACCGGTTGAGCATCGCGTTCCACAACGTGGTGGTGGAGCATCCGGAGACGGCGCGGACGTCGGCACACCATGCGGAGATCGAAGTGGACGGGTCCAACATCTCGTTCGCGGGCGAAGATGTGACGCTCACCGGCGCGCCGTCCAAAGGAGTGGCCAACAACTGCGACGGCAGGTTTGTGCCGTTCCCGGTGCCGGTGAGTTTGCAGTGATGGCTACATGATGCGGAAGCGCTCGCGCATGAGGCGCTGGAAGCGGGAACGCCAGATGAGGTCGTAGGCGAGTTCCTTGCCGGGAAACATGGCGAGCGCGGCCTTGCGCGAGTCGGCGATCATCTGCGCGGCTTCGTCGATGGTGAGCGAACCGTCCTGGGCGATGGTTTGCATGACCAGGTTCATCATCATTTGCAGGCGGCGGATGAGCTTGCTTTCTTCGGTGCGCTCGGCCGCGGTCATGATGATTTCAGGCTCTACGTTCGTGGATTCTGCGTCCATGAGTACCTCCGCCGGAATATGCGATACCTCTTCTCGCCACTATGGATTAGACGCAGGGTTGAGAGTGGAGATTCGGCCATCGGGGGTGAGCAGGAAGGTGGTGAGGCCGAACTGGTCGGTGCGGAAGACGTGGGCGCGGGCGGCGGCGAGGCGGGCGACGATCTCGGGGCGGGGATGGCCGAAGGTGTTGCGGCGGCCGACCGAGATAACGGCGTCCTGGGGTGCGGCGAGAGTTACAAACTCCGGCGTGGTGGAGGTCCGGCTGCCGTGGTGGCCGACCTTGAGCAGGGTGTCGGGGCCGAGCGCGGAGGTGGCATTGCCGCTGAGCGCGGCGGCGACCATGGTGCGTTCGCTGGGCGCCTCGGCGTCGCCTTCGAGCAGGGCTGAAGACTGCCCAAATTGGATTCTCATCACGAGAGAGTCGTTGTTGATGGGCGGGCCGGGGTTGGCGTAGGCGGGCGTGGGCGCGAGCACGGAGATGGCGATCATGTCCCAACTGAGCGCGTCACCGGCGCGCAGATGGCGGACTTTTATTCCAAGTGCAACGGCCTCCGCAAGTAATGCGCGGTAGGGCGCGGAGTTGGGATCGACTGCGACCCAGAGCTCGCGCGGGCGGAAGTTGCGCAGCACGGCGGGCATGCCGCCCATGTGGTCGGAGTGGGCGTGGGTGAGGGCGGCGATGTCCAGGCGGCGGACGTGGCGCGACCACAGATAGGGCGAGACGACCTCTTCGCCGACGTCGAAGGCGGCTGCGCCCTGAGCGTTTTCGGCGTTGGCGGCGGCTCCGGTCGGGCCTCCTGCGTCGATCAGCAGGGTGCGACCAGTGGGGCCGACGACCAGCAGCGAATCTCCCTGGCCGACGTCGATGGCGGTGACTTCGAGGGTGTTGAGATGGACCGCCGGTGGCAGCGGCCAGAGGACGATGGCAACGGCGAGCGGCAGCACGGCGAGGACGATCCATGCAATCGCACGCGACCGGCGCACGGCCCAGCAGCAGAACGCAATGCAGGCGAAGGCGAGCAGCGCGTGTGCCAATGTGGGGCCGGGCACACGGAGGTCAGCGGCCTGCGCGTGGCTGATGCGATGAATGAGGCCGGTGATTCCATGCAGCAGCAGCGCCATCGCGGAGCCGGGGAGCGCGGCAAGCCAGGGGCTGAGCAACGATGCCAGGAAGGTCGCGAGGCCGAGCGGAGCGAGTACGCCGACCAGCGGAATGCTGACCATGTTCGCGGGCAGTGCGAAAACGGTGGCGCGATGGAAGTAGAGGGCCATCGGCAGCACCATGACGGCCTCGGCGATAAGGCCGATGAGGGCGAGTTGCGCGGCCCAGAGCGTGAGGCGCACCGAAGCAGCGGGAAGGTTGCGGGTGCGGATTCCCGCAATGCGAAAACCGAGGGCGTCGCCGCAGACCTCGCCCCAGAAGCGGAGCATCATGCGGAAGTGCGCGAGCCGCGGGGTGAGTGCGCTGTCGCGCCAGGGGTCGCGCAGGTTGCGGGCGGCATGGGCGTAAGGGAGGAAGGTCCGTTCGCCCAGCGGCATGGCGATGCCGGCGATGGCGACGATGGCAAGAAAGGTCATCTGAAAGCTGGCCTCGAAGAGCGCGCGCGGCGACCAGACGAGGACAGCCAATGCGGCCGCGCCCAGAGCGTTGAGGGTGTTGCGCTTGCGTGACAAGAGGCGGGAGAAGAGGAAGACCGCGGTCATCAACAGAGCACGCTGCACGGGCACGCCGAAGCCGGTGAGCAGCGCGTAGGCGCAGGTGAGTGTGAGGGTGAGCGCGGTTGCGGGAACTTCGCCCAGGCGCAGGCGGCGGGCGATGAAGAAGAGCAGCCCGGCCAGCAGGGCGACGTGCATTCCGGAGACGACAAAGAGGTGGAAGGAGCCGGTGCGCTCGAAGCCGAGGCGCAGCTCGTGGGTGAGGCGGGAACGGTCGCCGAAGAGCATAGCGTTGAGCATTCCGGCGTCGTCGGGCGTGAGGCGGAGGGCAAGCGGAAGCAGGCGGTTTGGGGTGGAGCGGGTGTAGGCGAGCAGGCGCTCGGCGGCCCAGCTCTGGGCGGCGAAGATGCGGCAGTGCAGGGTTGCCACCAGGGGTGGGCGAGGCCCGTTAGCGATGCGAGACAGCTTGGCGGAAGGGAGGTTGGCGGTTGCGGCGATGCCCTGATCCAGCAAGTAGTCGGCGTACTGCCATGCGCCGGGATCGCGATAGCGCTCGGGCGCGCGCAGGCGCATCGGGGCCTGAACCAGGTCGCCGCAGTGGAGTGGAGGCGAGGGCTGGGTGGCGTCGGCCTCGAGCAGCGTGGCACGAACACCGCCGATTCCGACGATGGGGACCATGCGGGAGATGTCGGGCGTGACGTCCTCGATGGCGGTGAGGTCAAGGTCGACGGAGGTTTCGGGGGTAGCGTTGTCGGCTGCATCCTCCCACTGGTCCGGATCGGAGTCGCCATCGGCGTTGCCGGTGTGCGCGGGCAGGGCGCGCATGCGGACGACACGACCCTGAACGGTGCGGCTCAGGCCGTCTGCGTAGGCAAGCAGCGCGGTCTGCGGCGAGGGCGCAGGCGCAATCTGCGCGGACCACAGGCCGGCGGCGACCCATAGCGCGAGGACCGCGGGGATGGCGAGGCGAAGCGATCGGCGCAGAGCCAGCAGGGTGAGCGCGGCGAGTGCAAGCGCGGCGAAGAGCAGGAGGATGGTGGGGCGCGAGGCTGCGGGTGGGAGCTTGGTGAGGGATTCGCCGAGCGCGAAGCAGAGTGCGGCGGCGAGCAGCGGCGCCCGGCGGAAGCGGAGCGGCTCGACGCGCGGAGCATGGGGCCAGAGGCGCAGTTCGCGCTCTTGTTGGCTTTCGGGTCTGGGAACACCAGAGGTTTGCCGCAACAGGCCACCCAGATTCGAGTCCTCCCGATTGAACCACACTTGGGGCGGGCCGCGCTTTCTCCGAGTGCGATCGAGGGATGCGATCAGCGGGTGAGGATGGCGAGGGTTTCGATGTGGATGGTTTGGGGGAAAAGGTCGAGCAGGTGGAGCGAGGCGATGCGGTAGCCGGAGGCGGTGAGGGTTGCAAGGTCGGCGGGCAGGGTCTCGGGCGAGCAGGAGACGTAGATCAGCGTGGGGGCGGCGATGCGGGCGAGCAGCGAGCAGATTTCAAGGCCGGCGCCGGTGCGCGGTGGGTCGAGGACGATCAGGTCGGGGCGGTCGCGGTCGACCACGGCGGCGCGGAGGAAGTCGAGCGTGGTGGCTTTGACGGCGCGGAGGTTGGGGAGTTTGCCCGCCTTTGATCCAGCCGCGGGCGCGGATCCAGCGGCGAGCGCGGTAAAGGCAGGCTCGGCGATCTCGACTGCGGTGACTGTAGAGAAGCTGCGGGCGAGTGCGCGCGAGAAGAGGCCGACTCCGGCGTAGAGGTCCCAGGCTAAATGACCTGTCTGGTTCGCAGTGACAAGTGTGACGAGTTCGGGCAGCAGAAAGCGGTTGATCTGGAAGAAGGCGCCGCGGGGAACCCAGTAAGAAGTTGCAGGTTGCAGGTTGCCAGTTGATAGTCGTTGGTTGTTCGTTGTTGGTTGAAGAGACGAAACGGTGTAGCTAAGGCCGGGGGGGCCCCAGGTGGGGCCGGGACGTGGCTGCTCGGCGCGGCGGCTGCGCTGGTTGGAGAGCGCGGGGAGAATCGCGATGCCGGCGCCGGTGAGTTCGGGAATGCGAGCCAGGAGGCCTTCGCAGAGAGCGGTGAACGCGGCGGCGAGCTTGGGCGGAAGGGATTTGGCGGCCGTGCGCAGGAAGAGGGTGAGTTGGAGGCGGGACTCGTCCGCAGTGGTAAAGAGTTCGAGCTGGTCCGGTGTGCACTGCGAGTTGCTCAACCAAACGGCGCGGCTTTCGTTGATGAGGTCAAGAAATGCTTCGGCGGTGCGCCACAGGATAGGTGCGGCGATAGGGCATTCGCGGATGGGAAGAAAAGCGAGTTGCGAGTTGCAGGTTGCAGGTTGCAGGTTGTCGGGGCTAGACGAAGTGAGGTAGCCGGCGCGAAGGTCGCCATCGACCATGCCGAGGGTGAGGCGGATGCGGTTGCGATAGCCAAACGGCGGGGATGGGTGGAGTTGGAGTTCGGGCACAGTGAGGTTGGCCGCTTCCAGCAGCGCGCGGAGTCGCGAGGCTTTGAGGTCCAGCTGGGCCGCGTAGGTGAGGTGCTGGAGCTGGCATCCGCCGCAGGGGCCGAAGTGCGGGCAGAAAGGAACGGCTGCTCGTTGTTCGTTGTCCGTTGCTCGTTGCCGATCGATGGGATTCATTCGTGGGTCTTGGTTGCGAGCGGGTTGAAGGCGTATTGTTTTCCACCTATCAGCTATCAGCTATCAGCTATCGGGCGGCGGGTCTTCGTGGGGCATGTAGAAGAGGCTGAGGCGCGGCAGCGCGTGAGCTTCAAGCAGGCGCTTCTGCAGGAATTGCTGCTGGACCTGCTTGATCTGGACGGCCTGCATCCGGCCGCGATAGGGTGCGAGCTCGCGGTCGGCCTGAGCGCGAAGGGCGACGAGTTGGTCTTCCGGCGCGGCGGTGAGCAGCGCGGCGAAGAGCTTCTCTTCAAGCACCGTGAGGGTGCGGTCTAGTTCTTCAAGATTCAAAGTTCGAGGTTCGAGGTTCGAGGTGGATGCGAGGTCCGCGGCAATTTCGCGGAGGCGTGAAGCAACTTCAATTGCGGCGGTGTTGGCTGGCGCGTTGAGTTTCGTCGCGGCGGTGTCGAGGAGAACGGCGTTGCGCTGGAGGAAGCGGGCGATGCGGGCTGATTCGAACCCGGACTCGCGCACGGCGTTGGCGTTGGAATGGGAATCGGAGTCCACGGTTCCCGTTCCCATCCCAATGCTGGCTTCGCGCGCCTGCTCGGTGGCTTCGAGCACGGCCTGGGCGCACCAGGCGAGGCCATTGACCCTGCGTTGGCGAGCACCCGCGCGGAACCGCTGGGCATCGTGTTTGTCGAATGCAGAGTCGATGCCGCGCAGGACGGCTTCGAGCGGCACGCCAGCCTCGCGCCAGGTCTCGATCAGCGCCCAGTCGAGGGTGGAGAGCATCAGCAGCGAGCCGCGGCGTTGTTGGAAGCGCTCTTCGATCTCGGTGAAGTAGTTGAAGTAGTTCATAGAGGCAGTTGCGAGTTGTCAGTTCTCAGTTGTCAGTTGTAGGACAGCGAATTGAGGCATTGTCGCAAACTTCATTCTACGTTCGGTGCCGAAATGGAACTGCATAGACAACTCTTGTGATGCAAGCTGCTTGCGGTACTTCGGACTCGACGAGAAGGCCTCTTGTGGGACGGTTGGGCTGGGGTTTTCGCCGGAACCGCCGAAGAAACAGAGTAGCTTGGGAATCGTGTTCCATAGGAGTGCCTCATGCATGTGGGTCTTGTGACTTTGAATCGTTCCGCCCTGGTGGTTGCAGGGTGCGGTCTGTTGGTCCTGGCGGGTTGTTCGGGTGGGTCTTTCGGCGGGTTGAATCAAACCGAAGCTCTGCATGCGCCTGGGACCAAGGCGGGGGCAAGGCTGGCTGGCTCGGTGCATGGCGGACAGCAACCGATCGTGGGCGCGAATGTGTACCTGTTTGCAGCCAACACGACGGGCTATGGAAGTGCATCGGTATCGCTGCTGACCAGCGGGGGCAACACCACGCAGGATAGCAGTGGCGGCGCGACCAACGGCGACTACTATGCGACGACGGCAGCGGACGGGAGCTTCTCGATCTCCGGGAACTACACCTGCACCGCGAACTCGCAGGTGTACGCGTATGTGCTGGGCGGAAATCCGGGCGCGGGGATTAACCCATCGGCGGGGCTGATGGCGGCGCTGGGAAACTGTCCGGTGGCGGGCAACTTTTTGGGGACGGTTCCGTTCCTCTCCATCAGTGAGGTATCGACCGTCGCGGCGGCCTATGCGATGGCGGGGTTCGCGGTGGATGCGACCGATGTGTCGAGTTCCGGGACGCCGCTGGCGCAGGTGGGGATCGCCAATGCGTTTGCCAACGCGGCGAACCTGGCGTCGATGGCGACTGGCGCGGCGCTGACGACGACCCCGGCGGGCAATGGGACGGTGCCGCAGGCAGAGATCGATACGCTGGCGAATATCCTGGCGGCCTGCATCAACTCGGATGGAACAGTGACTGACGTGTCGTCGAATCCGACGCCGTGCTATACGCTATTTACCAGCGCCACCTCCGATGGGACTCTCAGTGGCGTGCAGCCAACGGACACGGCCACGGCGGCCATCAATATCGCGCACCATCCAGGGGCGAACGTTGCCAGTCTCTTTCTGCTGACGGCGCCGACCTCGCCGTTTGTCCCGGTGCTCGCGGTGCAGCCCAATGACTTTACCGTGGCGCTGACGTTTACCGGCGGAGGACTCGATCTGCCTAACGTCGTTGCGATCGACGGTGCGGGCGACGCGTGGATCTCGAGCTCCGATGCGGCTGCCACCAGCGTGATCGAGCTTTCGAGTGTGGGCGCAATCCTTTCCGGGGCTGGCGGTTACACCGGCGGCGGGCTGGTTGCTCCCTGGGGCGTTGCCATCGATGGCTTCGGCGACGCCTGGGTGACCAGCAGCACCGGCAACAGCGTCATCGAGTTCTCCAGTTCGGGTTCAATTCTATCCGGGGTCAGCGGCTACACCAGCGAAGATATGTCCGGACCAACCGGCATCGCGATTGACGGCTCGGGCAATGCGTGGATCGCCAACAGCGTCGGTAACACTGTCACGGAGCTTTCCAGTGTGGGCACGCCGCTGTCCGGTTCAACCGGCTTCGTCAGCGTCGATCTATCCAGGCCGACCGCAATTGCGATCGACGGAACGGGCAATACATGGATTGCCAATGCGGGGGGCGTCAGCGTGACCGAGCTCTCCAGTACGGGCACGGTCCTCTCGGGGGCCACCGGCTATACCGCCGGCGGCATATATGGGCCGGGCAGCGTTGCGATCGATAGCGCCGGCGACGCATGGGTCGCGAACCAGTACGGCAATGGCAGCCTCAGCGCGGGCAGCGTCACCGAGCTTTCTAATACGGGCACGGTGGTTTCGAACTTGACTGGCAGCGGCCTGCAATACCCAGGCACCATCGCCATCGATGGCGCGGGCAACACGTGGGTTGCAGACCAGTCCAACACCATTGTCGAGTTCTCCAGCGTTGGCGTCGCCGTCTCCGGGACCAGCGGCTATCTGACGGGAAGCGTGAACCGTCCCTACGACGTTGCCGTCGACGGCTCGGGCGATGTCTGGATCACGATCCCGCAGAGCAACGCTGTCGCGGAGTTGGTCGGGGCCGGGATTCCGGTGGTGACGCCGCTGGCGGTGGGAGCGCTGAACAATACGCTGGGTTCGCAGCCCTGAGTACACGGACCATGGGCTGAAGCGGATTCCCTCGCCTGCGATTTTGGCCGGGCAGCGGAGCGACAACAAGTGGGATAACGGCAGTTCGGTTTGGCAAGAGAGGGCATTTATGAAGCGATGGGCATGGATGTGGTTTGGGATTGCGATGTTTCTACTGGTTGCCGCGCCGTTGCATGCGCAGACTGGATGCACCGATTCGCCGGAGAATCCGACGGTGGTGCTGGCGCTGGTGGGTTCGGCGGGCGCGCTGTTCTCCGCGCTGCGAAATCGCATCAAAGCGCGGCGATAAAAGCTCTTTAGGCGCTCGTCAGCCGCGCGCTTATTCGGGGTGGGGCTTGGGGTGACGCGGGCGAAGATGATGGTGGTCCGCGTTGCGCTCGTAGATGATGCGCAGGCCGGTGAGGGTGAGCAGTTCGTCGACCTGGCGGATGAACTTGGACCCGCCGGCGATCAGGCGGGCGAGGCCTCCGGTGGCGATGATGCGCGTCTCCGGGCCGAGCTCGTCGATCATGCGGGCCAGTATTCCATCGACCAATCCGATGTATCCGTAGTAGAGGCCGATCTGAAGGTGGTCGACGGTGTTGGTGCCGATGATCTTGACCGGCTTGCGGATGTCGACGCGGGGCAGGCGGGCGGCGCGAACGAAGAGGGCGTCGGCGGAGATGCCGAGGCCGGGAGCGATGGCTCCGCCGATGTATTCTCCGCGCGGGGAGATAACGTCGAAGGTGGTGGCGGTGCCGAAGTCGACGACAATGATGGGCGGGTGGGGAGTTGCTGGTTGTTGGTTGCTGGTTGTTGGTTGTTGGTTGGAGGCCAAGGCAGCGTTCCGGAAGATCTCCAGCGCGGCGACGCAGTTGACGATGCGGTCGGCGCCCACCTCGGCGGGATTGTCGGTGAGGATGGGCAGGCCGGTGCGGATGCCGGGCTCGACGAACAGCGGCTTGACGTGGCAGTAGAGCTCGGCGGCGCGGCGCAGGGTGGAGTCGAGCGGAGGCACGACCGAGGAGATGGCAACGCCGGTGACCTGGGTGATGTCCAGCGAGCGCAGGGTGAAGAGGTCGCGGAGGACGACGCCAAGCTCGTCGACGGTGGGGTTGCGGTGGGTGGTGATGCGCCAGTCGGCGAGCAGGGCGGCGGGCGCGCTGGGAGTGGCGAGGCGGTAGAGGCCGAGGACCGTGTTGGTGTTGCCGACGTCGATGGCGAGGAGCATGAGAGGAAGTTGTTAGTTGCTGGTTGTTAGTTGAAAAGCAGAAGCGGATTCCTTCGCTGCGCTACGGAATGACAATTCAAAAGGCAACGGCAGAGATTCTGACCCTGCGCTCAGAATGACGACGGAGTGGTCAGGGTTCGCGGAGGCCGCCGGAGAGCACGGTGTGGAGCTGGCCGTCGTCTCCGAGGACACGCAGGAAGCCATTGGAATCGAGGCCCGCGGTAGTGCCAGTATAGCCGCCGGCGGCTGGATCGTTGGGTGCAGGATCGCGGGGTTCCACCCGGACGCGCTTGCCGGTGATCCAGGTAGAGTAAGTTGCGAGTTGCAGGTTGTCAGTTGCAGGTTGGAGACCGGGAATCGTAAGGCGCCGAATCTCCTCGTCCAGCGCGACGAGGATGGCGGCGGCGAGCGGCTCGCGGCGCAGGCACTTCGTGCCGTTCTCGACACTTCGGCACTTCGCGCTGTTCTCGACGCTTCGCGTGAAAGACTCGCGGCGAAGCGAGGTTGCGATGGCGTCGAGTTCCGGCGGAAAGCTGGTGTGGTTGAGGTTGATTCCGATGCCGACGATGGCGTAGCGGAGCATGGCGGGCAACGGCGGCGCTGCGGCCTTGGATGCCGTGTCGATGAGGATGCCGCCGACCTTTTTGGCCGGACCCCCTTTTTGGGCGAGCATGAGGTCGTTGGGCCAGCGGATGTCGATCTCGGCGGGCCGCTCGAAACCGAAGACGGAGCAGATGGCCGACTGTGCGGCGATGGCGGTGGTGAACGATAGCCGCAGCGCCGATTGCATGGGGATGGGCGGCGAGATGAGCGCGGTCATGTAAAGGCCGGCGCCTGGCTCGGAGTGCCAGGTGTGGGCTCCGCGGCCCCGGCCGGCGGTCTGTTCATCGGCGATCCAGACACCATGGCGCGCGCCGGATTCAGCGGCCTGGCGGGCGAGGTCGTTGGTGGAGGGGGTGGTGGCAAGATGATGCAGATGGCCGCCGAATTGGGTGGAGGCAATCGCGGATTCGACTTCGGCCAGATCGAAGCTGCTCGACTCGCTCGGCTGGCTCAACTGGATCGGCACGCCTACCCCCTCCCCCCTATCGAAATCGCTATGATCTTCTAAACAAAGAGGCTAATTTTCGGTGCGATCCGCAACACGATGATTCTGAAGCTGTTAGAAAATAAGTATAGCTGGAATCAACGAGTTGGCGGAAATTTGTGGCGCATTTGATGGGAAGGACAGAGCCAGGCACGAGGCCGCGCTCCCGTTTTACCCTTCTTCAATTATACGTGGGATGTCAAGCGGGGGCGGACAGTTCGCGGGCGAGCGGGAGCGGGTCATTTGGAGCCTGCGTTTAGCCACTTCTTTACCCCGTCGATCTCCGTATCATCGAATTCATTCGCCTCCGTGGTGTGCTCCTCACACAGAACAACCGGATAATCCGAATCCACATTTATGTGGAACGGATAATGGAATCTCAGCGTGTTAATGGCTTCCTTTTCGCATCCTCTTTTTCCGCATTTTGTCGCCATTCTTTGGTCTCCGCCCAACGCATTGCTCCCATCATGCTCGTTGATTAGTGCGCCTACTTTGTAACGCCAAAGTATGTCTCGGTCAGCCGATCAAACTCTGCATCCGTCTTGCATGTCTCATCAGGCTTACCGGGAATGTGAATTTCACATGTAGACGGCGACACCTCCCAATACTTTTTGTTCTGAGAGTTCACCCACATATAGTTCGCGTACACCCGACCGCCGAACGCATCATAAACCACGTCTGTGACCAACGGAGGATTCCCAGCAAGAGAATGAACCCGGATATAACACACATTCACCGTGAGGCAACTACCGAGATTCTGACTCTTCGAGTCAGAATGACGATCTTTTTGGGAGGGGCAGAATGACGACGTGGGCAGCGAGTCAGGATGACGGCCTTTGGGGGCGGGTCAGGATGACCGTCGCGGGGGGGGGAAGCCGTGCCTTTGAGCGAAGCCAAGGCAACTACGGAGATTCTGACTCTTCGAGTCAGAATGACGGCGTCAGGCTCGATGGGCTCAATGCGATTTCAACGCTCCGATCATTCATTTTGAAGCGTCATTCTGAGCTCAGCTCAGAATCTCTGTAGTTAGCTCGACCAACGCCTGAGGCTCAAAACGTTTCTGGCGGCCGGAGGTTTTCTTCTTCGAAGGGTGGTGTGGGCTTGCCCCACGCGTCGCTCAGGTCCTGCCATGTGCGGTTGGAGGCCAGAATCAGCTCGATCTTGCGGCTTCGATGCATGTTCTTGATCATCGATTCGCGAGCAATGGCCTCGCCGATGGTGGCGTAGCACTCGTAGTAGACGAGGCGGTCGACGTTGTAGCGGGCGGTGAATGAGTTCGGGTGGACCTTGGATTTGTGTTGCTTCACGCGAATTTGAAGTTGCGAGGTGACGCCGGTGTAGAGGCGCTTTCCTTTGCTCGAGAGGATGTAGACGTATCCACCCTTTTCCATGGGAGGAGTTTATTGGATGGGGAGGTTGAGGGGAAGGCAAGAGCAAGGCGAGAGCAGCTACGGAGATAAAGGCAACGGCAACTTCGGAGATTCTGACTCTGCGAGTCAGAATGACGCGCCGGGGCGGGTAGTCAGAATGACGATCTTTGGGGGGAGTCAGAATGACGCTGCTACAGACGTCAGGCAGAGTGAGTACACGCTGGCGCTACTGCAGGTCGGCGGTGATCTTCATGCTCAGG
>Ga0182013_10002132_pt1 | contig 26244 bp, 22 predicted proteins | sample 612S2MmetaG_FD_120487 | JGI IMG/M metagenome (GOLD analysis project Ga0182013, IMG submission 120487) | Permafrost microbial communities from Stordalen Mire, Sweden - 612S2M metaG | ecosystem: Environmental > Terrestrial > Soil > Wetlands > Permafrost | place: Sweden: Stordalen | collected...
ACTTCTCTGCTTCGTGCACGCTGATGTTCAATCTCCAGCATGCCTAACCCTTCAGGCTCATCTTGTGTTGGAATCAACTTCTGCCTTCAGGCTCATCTTGTGTTGGAAGAGAGTCGCGGTCGCCACTGTTCCGTTTCTGGTCTATAATCCAAACCAATTCCATTCCCGGAATCTGCGTGTTTCGCACGTCCTAATCCATTGGATTTCGCCCAATCCCCCTCGGATGATGAGAGAGGGGATGCCGGAATCGCATCCTGGGCGCGTGTGAACATTTGGGCAATCAAGCGGCTTCGCGGTGAACCTGTCTCCAGCGGCAGTGGGGACTGGTGCGTCTGTGCAGGGCGAAATCTTCGGTGCGGCTGTGGTTTGCTGGCCGTGACTGCGCTGGCCATGGCAGTCGCGATTCTTGGCGCGCAAGAGGCGCCGCTTGCGCAAGGAGCAAAAGCGACGCAGCAACGGCCCGCGACTCCTCCGCGCGTGGCGCAGGCGGAGCGGTTTCTGGTCCGAAGGGGCTGGACGCGGGCCGCGGCGACTGCCGGGCGTCCACCGGCGCGGAGTGGAGTGGCAAAGGCGCGACCTCAGCAGTCGGGAAGCGCGGCCTGGCAGTCGCTTGGGCCAGCGGCCGTCCAGTCGGTGGAGTTTGGCCTAGTGACCGGCCGGGTTTCCGCGCTAGCGCTGGACCCCTCGGATCCGACCGGCAACCGGCTGTACGTGGGCACCACAGGCGGCGGGGTCTGGCGGTCGCAGAACGCGGGCACTTCCAGCCCGGCGAACATTGTCTTTGCTCCCTTGACGGACAACCTGGCGGCCCTCGGCAGCGTGGCGGACGCCTCCATCAGCATTGGCGCGCTGAGCGTGCAGCCGGGCGGGACGGGCGTGATTCTGGCCGGCACCGGGGACCCCAACGACGCGCTCGACTCCTACTACGGGGCCGGCATCCTGCGCTCGTCCGACGGGGGCAACACCTGGAGCCTGATTTCCTATACGGCGGACCAGAAATGGGCCTTCACCGGGGAGGGATTTGCCGGCTTTGCGTGGAGCACGGTGAGTCCGCAACTGGTGGTGGCCGCCGTTTCGCAGGCTTACGAAGGCACGCTGGTGAATGCGGGCCGGCCGCTGCTGAGCTATGAAGGGCTGTACTACTCGAAGGACGGCGGCGCCACCTGGAACCTGGCCACTATTACGGACGGGAGCGGGGAGGATGTGCAAGGGCCCAGCGACTCGTTTGTGTCGCCGGACGGGAATGCGGCCACCGCGGTGGTGTGGAATCCGGTGCGGAAGCTGTTTGTGGCGGCGGTGCGCTACCACGGCTATTACCAGTCGGCGGACGGCATCACTTGGACGCGGCTGGCGGCCCAACCCGGCTCCGGACTGAACGCGGCGATGTGTCCCACCCATGGGGGCAGCACCGGCTCGCCCGCCTGCCCCATCTTCCGCGGAGCGCTGGCGGTGAATCCGGTGACCGGGGACACCTTTGCCTGGACGGTGGACATCAACAACCAGGACCAGGGGCTGTGGCAGGACGTTTGCCAGGCGGGCGCCGGCGCCTGCTCGAACCAGACCCTCGTTTTTGGCCAGCAATGGACGACGGCGGCTCTCGAAACCGACGATCCGCTTGAGGGCCCGGCCACCATCGAGAACGGCGACTACAACCTGACGCTGGGGGCGGTTCCTTCCGGGCTGGATACGATGGTGCTGGCGGGCGCGAACGACCTGTGGAAGGCAGATTGCCCCGTGTCGCAGGGCTGCGCGTGGCGCAATACCACCAACTCAACTACGTGCATGAGCGCCGCGGTGGGCGAATACCAGCATGCCCTGACCACAAACGCGTCCAATCCGCTGGAAATCTTTCTGGGCAACGACAGCGGCCTGTGGCGCTCGACCGACGGGGTCGGCGAGACCGGTCCGGTGTGCGCATCGACCGATGCCAGCCACTTTCAAAACCTGAACGGGAGCCTGGGCTCGCTGGCGGAGGTGGAGAGCATCTCCCAGGTGGGCGGCACGCCCTACACCATGATGGCCGGGCTGGGGGCCAACGGAACCGCGGGAGTGAAGAGCGGGGAGCCGACCACAGACTGGCCGGAGATTCTGGGTGGCGAGGGCGGGCCGGTTGCGATCGACGCGGTCGACAGCTCCAACTGGTATGTCAACAACCAGGCAGGGGTCGCGATCTACCTGTGCTCGCAACAGTCGGCCTGCACTCCGGCGGAGTTCGGGACTGCTCCGGCGATCGACGACGCGGACGTGGGCGGGGACGGGCTGACCATGACCGCTCCGGCGCCGTTCCTGGTGGACGCGGCGGACTCGACGCAGTTGCTGATTGGAACCTGCCGGGTGTGGAGGGGGCCGGCGAGCGGCGTGGGCTGGAGCTCGGCTAACGCCATTAGCCCTATTCTCGACGGAAATGCCGGGAATGCGTATTGCAGCGGGGACGCCCTCATCCGGTCGATGGCGGCGATCAAGCTGGCCTCGGGCGGCGAAGCGATCTATGTAGGCATGCACGGCGCGACGAACGGCGGCGCGAACCTGCCCGGCCATGTTCTGCAGGCCACGGTCGAGTTATCGGGAGGCACGGCGCCGGGGTGGACCGACCTGACGCTGAATCCGGTCACCAACGACGCGCACACACTGAACTACCTCGGGCTGGACATCTCCAGCATCACCATCGACACGCACGACCCCACCGGGAACACGGTGTATGTGACCGTGGCGGGGATTCCGATCTTGTCAGAGGATGTGCAAACGGTGTACCGCTCGACCGACGGCGGGGCGCACTGGACTTCTGTGACCTCGAACCTTCCCGCGGCCCCGGCCAACAGCCTGGTGGTGGACCCAGAAGACGCCAACACGGTGTATGTGGCCACCGACGCCGGAGTCTATTCGACGCGGCAGATTGCCAGTTGCGGCACGACCTCCAGTGGCTGCTGGTCGGCCTTCGGCAGCGGCCTGCCGGAAGCGCCGGCGATTGCGCTGAGCGCCGCCCTGCCCACCGCCGCGGTGCACGATCTGGTGGCGGCTACGTACGGGCGCGGCATCTGGGCGACGCCGTTGTGGACCGCAAGCGAGAGCCTGACCACGGCAGCCGCGACGCCCGCGCCATTGACCTTCCCGAGCCAGGCGACCGGGACCGCCAGCAGCGCGCAGACGGTGACCCTGGCCAACACCGGCACAGCACCGCTACTGCCCGCCTCGGTGACCCTGAGCGGAGACTTCAGCGAGACCGACGACTGCCAGGGCCAGACGGTGGCCTCTGGAGCAAGCTGCGCTCTGCAAGTCGCGTTCAAGCCCACCGCGACGGGCAGCCGGACGGGCTCAGTAACCATCGGCGCCAACGTCTCCAGTGGGGAGCTGACGGTGGCGCTGAGCGGAACGGGCACGGCCGCCGCCGCCCTCAGCCTGAACCCCGGCTCGCTCAGCTTCGGCCCCGTGCAGGTGGGCGCTGTCTCCGCTGCGCTTCAGGTTGCGGCTCAGAACACCGGCCCCACGGTCGTTTCCATTTCATTCGCCATTACCGGTTCTTTCTCGATTGCCTCCAATGCCTGCGCCAGCTCGTTGGCGGCAGGCAAATCCTGCCAGTTGACGGTCGAGTTTGCGCCCACCCAGACGGGTGCGGCCACCGGGACTCTGACCCTGACCGGCGGTGGCGGGACGCAGGCGGTTTCACTGAGCGGGACCGGGGCGTCCGCGCCCTCCGATAGCCTCTCGCCGACTTCGCTGGCCTTTTCATCCACCTTCACCGGCCAGCAGTCGGCCGCCCAGACGGTGACGGTGACCAACAGCGGAGACCTGCCGCTCACTTCAATTGCCATGACGGTGAGCGGCCCTTTCCAGACCTCGAACAACTGCACCGCAACCCTGGCCGGACACTCGAGTTGCATCCTCGGCGTGGTCTTCGCTCCCACCCAGGCTGGCAGCCTGACCGGGACGCTGACTGTCGTTGACGCACTGCACACCCAAACGGTGTCCCTGGCCGGCACGGGCGTGCTTTCGCCAACCTTGAGCGTGAGCCCATCGAGCCTGAGTTTTGCCGGGGAACTGGTGGGCCAGACAAGCCCCGTTTCGACGCTGATGATCGGCAACACGGGCGGCGCGGCGCTGAACAATGTGGGCTTCCAGATGATCGGTCCGTCGGCGGGCAACTTTTCGACCGGCTCAACGACCTGCGGTGCGACCCTGAACAGCCTCGCGACCTGCACGGTTGGCGTGACCTTTACTCCGGCGGCGACCGGGGGCAGCACAGCCACCCTGGTGGTCTCGTCTTCAACCGCAGGAGTGACGCCGGCGACGGTGCCGCTGACGGGCACCGGGCAAGCGATGACGGGAATCAATGTAAACCCGCCGCAATTGGTCTTTCCCATTGTGGCTCCGGGCCAGTCGAGCCCCGCGCAGACGGTGACCGTCACCGACACGGGCGGCTCGGCGGCCAGTTCGCTGACGCTGACGGCCACCTCGCCCTTTAGCCTGACGCAAAACACCTGTGGGGCCGGGCTGGGGGCCGGGTCGAGCTGTTCGGTGGGTGTGGTCTTCTCGCCCAATGTCAACGGGGCGTTCAGTGGCACGCTGACCATTGCATCTCCCGCGCTGGTCTCGTCGGCCAGCGTCCCGCTGAGTGGAACGGGCGGAGTGCCGGGCTCGGTGCAGACGTTGCCCATCCTGGTCGCCTTCCCGGAAACCGGCGTGGGGCTGGCCAGCAGTCCGGTGACGGTGACGGTGACCAACCCCAGCGGCACCGCCAGCCTGACCAGCTTTGTTCTGGCGGTTTCGGCCGGCTTTCGGCTGGTGAACAACGGCTGCCCCACGACGCTCGCGTCCCTGGCCAGTTGCACGGCGGGGGTGGAGCTTGCGCCCCTGAGCGCCGGAGCTCAGACCGGCAGTTTAACCGTGGGCAGCAGCACTCTTGCGGCGGGCGCTTTCGTCCCCTTGTCCGGAATGGGCTTCGATTTTACAGTTGCCGCTTCGGGCCCCGCGAGTGAGACCGTGGCCAACGGCCAGACCGCCGACTTCAAGCTGGTGATCGTCCCGCTGAACGGGTCCCAGGGCGCGTTCAGCTTGCAGTGCGGCTCACTTCCTCCGTACTCGGCCTGCACCTTCGATCCGGCCAGCGAGGGAGTCGCGGCCAACTCTACGGGCTATGAAGTGGTGGAGATCTCGACCGGATTGGCGGAGACTACGAGCAGCGCCTCGGCTCCCATCCCGTGGCGCAGGATTCCGCTGGCCTGCGGGCTGCTGCTTTTGCCGCTGGCCCTGAAGCGGCGCCGGCGGGCGCTCCTGGTGGTTGCGTTGCTTGCCGTGCTGGCCGGCGGGGTGACCAGTTGCACGGCTTCGAGCGGAGGAAGCGGCGGTATCTCGCGTACCGGCTCCGGGATCACACCGGCGGGCACCTATTCGGTTCCCGTGACCGTGCAATCGAACGGCGTTTCGCACCGGACGACCCTGACGCTCACGGTCGACTGACCTGGCGCCGGGGCGGGGTGGCGGCGGTAGAAACGCCGTATACTCTATCTTCGGAGCTTTGCCGGGAGCGAAGGCGAAGACACCGTTCGAAAGTCCGCGAAATGGGGAAGGCGAGGCAATGACCGCCAAAGTGAGCGTGGAAGATGTGGAGCGGGTGGCGGAACTGGCCCACCTGGAGCTGGCGCCGGGGGAGACTTCGGGCATGTTGCGCGATCTCAACGCCATTCTGGACTATGTGGCCGAGTTGAACGAGCTGAATACGGAGGGCGTTGCCCCCCTGGCGCAGGTCAGCGAGCTGCTGGATGAGGCGGGCCAGGATTCGGCGGACAAGGGGGTGCTGCGCCCCGATTTGCCGCTGGCCTCGCTGGATCGCGCGACCGTGCTGGCCCAGGCGCCGGAGACCGACCAGGCGTTCTTCAAGGTGCCCAAGGTGATTGAGCGGTAGCGCGAAGAATCTGAAGTTCGCTGCGATGGATTCGCCAGCGGAAACCAGGCCAGCGGAACAAGGCCAAGAAGCGAGGAAGGTTCGATTGTCCAGCGAAGCCAAAGCAGTGGAAAGCTATCTTGAAAAGCCGAAGACTCTGGCCGAGTTGCGCGCCGGGATCGAGGCGGGCACGACCAAGGCCGCGGATCTCGCCGCCCGCTACTATGACCGCATCGCGCAGGTGAATCCGCGGCTGAACGTCTACCTGAGCCTGACCCGGGAGCGCGCGCTCGAACAGGCGGCGCGGGTGGACGATTGGGCGGCCAAAGGCGACCCCTTGCCCGCGCTGGCCGGCATTCCGGTGAGCATAAAGGACGTCCTGGTGATGAGGGGCGCGCCGGCCACGGCAGGGTCGAGGATACTGGAGGGCTACCGGCCTCCCTACGACGCTACGGTGGTGGCCAAATTGGAGTCTGCGGGCGCGGTGCTGCTGGGCAAGCTGAACTGCGACGAGTTCGCCATGGGCTCGTCGAACGAGAACTCAGCTTACGGCCCGGTGCGGAACCCGGTGGACACGGAGCGGGTTCCGGGCGGTTCGAGCGGCGGTTCGGCGGCGGCGGTGGCGGCGAACATGGCGGTGGCCACGCTGGGCTCTGACACCGGCGGCTCGATTCGCCAGCCGGCCAGTTTCTGCGGCGTGGTGGGCGTGCTGCCCACCTACGGGCGCGTCTCGCGCTATGGGCTGATCGCTTTTGCCTCGTCGCTGGACCGCGTGGGGCCGTTGGCTGGCAATGTGCGTGACGCCGCGACGCTGTTGGGCGCGATCGCCGGGCACGACCCCAAGGACGCCACCAGCTCCCTGGCCCCGGTGCCGGACTATGCGGTGGAAAGCGACCGGCCGGTGGAAGGGCTGCGCATCGGCGTTCCCGCCGAATACTTTGCCGAGGGGCTGGACCCGGAGGTACGTGCGGCCATCGGGCGGGGCATTGCGGCGCTCGAGTCTGCCGGGTGTACCGTGAAGCCGGTTTCGCTGCCGCATACCAAGTACGCTGTCCCGGTCTACTACCTGATCGCGACCGCCGAGGCCAGCGCCAACCTGGCCCGCTTCGACGGGGTGCGCTACGGGTATCGCTCCCCCGATTCCGAGACCCTGTCGGCGATGTACAGCCATTCCCGCGACGAGGGCTTCGGCGCCGAGGTCAAGCGCCGCATTCTGCTTGGCACTTATGCCTTGAGCGCGGGCTACTACGACGCCTACTACCGGAAGGCGCAGCAGGTGCGACGCCTGCTGGCCGAGGAGTACCTGCTGGCCTTTGGCGAAGTGGATGCGATCGTCACTCCGACAGCGCCCGTGCCGGCTTTCAAGCTGGGCGAGAAGACAGGCGACCCGCTGGCCATGTATCTTGCCGACATCTACACGGTGACAGCAAGCCTGGCGGGAATCTGCGGAGTGAATGTGCCCAGCGGAACCACTTCGTCTGGGCTGCCGGTGGGGATGCAGGTTCTGGCCCGCCATTTGAACGAGGGAACGGCCTTTCGAGTGGCGCGGGCCGTGGAGGCTGCCGAACTTTAGGAGCAAGCAAGATGAGCAAGGGCGCAAGGTTTGCGATGTTGGCGTTTGTGGCGGCATTTGCCGCGCTACCGGCGGCGCCGGCGCCGCGCAAGGTGCATACCGTGGTTCTGGCCGCGGCCAGGCGGGTGCATTACTCCAAGGCGGGCGACCCGGCGGGAGCGGTTCAAGGCGAGGAAGATCTCAAGATTCGCGCCCTGCTGGTGGACGGCCTGGTGAGGGAGTGGACCACGGGCGAGGCCCACGACGTGACCGACCGCAGCTTTGTGGTGCGGCGCGTGATCAAGCTGAACGATGCCTTGCCGAGCGACAAAACAGGGGCCAGCGACAAACCGGCCCAAGGCGAGAAGCAGAGCCATTGGGTGTGGCAGAGGGGGCCGTGGCTGCTGGTGGACCGCGTGACCGGTCACGTCGTGGCTCTCAAGCTGCCGGATTACGACCCCGGTGTGAGCCAGGTGAGCTGGTTCCGCGACTACGGCGCCTACTGCGGGCTGACCGCCGGCGGCAAGAGCCTTTATGCTGTCGTGGCGCAGGTGGCGGCGCGCAAAGCGGTGCTGGCCAGAAAGCTGGATTCCTTTGATCCGGAGAGCCATCCGGACCCTGTCTGCGGCCCGGCCGAATGGCAGCGCCAGCCCTTGCGCGTCTCGTTTCATCCCACCGGCAAGGAGGGGGTAAGCTTCGATATTGTTCCCGGGTCGGCGGTGCTGGTGGAAGAGTCGGGAGACGATGCGGAGACGCCCGCGGCGGCTGTGGAAGCCAAGCCCAAATAGAGAGGCGGCGGGCGAAGGAGTCGGGTTGGGGTTCGTGGTTTCCCACCCTTGCGACAAAAACGTCGCAAGAATGGGGCGCCCGGCTGCAGGGGCCGTTCAGCGGTGCTCCAGGCCGGGTTTCGACGGCGGATTGGAGAACGGAAGGGTGGAACTCGTCGACGAGCTCTTGAGGCAGGCGGACGCGGCGCATGGGCACTTGTGCGCGGGGCAGATTCTGGGCGTGCGCATGGCTCTGCTGGGGCTTGAGCGGCTGGGGATTCATGATCCCCGGGGAGCGGATCGCAAGCGTCTGGTGACGTATGTCGAGATCGACCGCTGCGCCACCGACGCTATCGGCATGGTGACCGGCTGCCGGCTGGGCAAGCGGACGCTCAAGTTTCGCGATTGGGGCAAGATGGCCGCAACGTTCGTCGATCTGGCCGCGGGGAGCGGGGTGCGGGTGGTGGCCCGCGAGGATTCCCGCGAACTGGCCCGAGCCCTTTATCCGCATATTGAGTTGAAAAGCCGGCAACAGATCCTGGCCTACCGGGAACTGGCCGATGCCCAGCTTTTCACCGAGAAATGGGTGGGGGTGAACGTCGCCCCGGCCGAGCTGCCGGGCTACAAGACGGAGCGGTTTCCGTGTTCCCGGTGCGGGGAGGGCGTGAACTTCGGGCGATTCAGGGATGTCGATAGCCAACGGCTGTGCCTCAGTTGCGCCCGGCCGGAGCTTCGCTACTGGACGCCGGAGGAGTAGCTTCGCCGGAAGCGCAAGGGAAACCGGCTGCTCAACGGAGAGTGCCCCCCCGGCCGGGCCGGGTGGCCGAGCGCTTCCAGCGCGGATTACCGCCGGTGACGCATCTGTTTGTGCAGTTGCCAGAGCGCCCAGATCAGGAAAGTCTCGGCAAAGGCCAGCGGAACGAGCAACAGAAGATTCGGATTCAGGTTCAGCATGGGATGGTCCTTGGGCCCCTTTCCCTCGGCCACGGCAAGAGGTCGAGGTCGCGGCCTGAAGTGGAAGGGCGGTCAACCTTAGAAGAAACCCGCAGTGGTAAGGATGGAGTATCCGACTCATAAAGGGTTTGTAAGGGGCGGGGAATGCCGGGCGGGATTTTCGATTGGCCCCGGCCCGGGAAACGGGCGGAGCGGGGTGCGCCTTGACACGCAACCGGCCGCGCGTATCTTATCTTGCTAGGCATTCTTTTGGAATCCGTCCGGAAGGCGCGCGGGAAATCGCCACGGGCTTGAAATTCGGATCTCCAAAGGAGAGCTGTGTCGAACAGGAAGCAGACGGCAGTTGGGTCACAGGCGGGCGCGTGGGTGCGGGACTTAACATAGTCTCAGGCGAGCGGCAACCTGGTCCCACTTCCAGCGCCTGGGCCGTATCCTATCAGCGGCTCCGACCGGTCTGGATGATTCCCGGAGACAAACTTTTTTTACGGGCGCCCGGCCAGATGGCCGGGTGAGCCTGTGCCCTGAAGGGTGGCGAACTCGAGCATTTTCCGGATACAGGTGGACTTTTGAAGTGCGGTTAAAAGCGACTTGACCTTCCCGCCCGGCGACCAGGACCTGTCGCAGGGGACCCGGGAGGGAAAAGACCGCCGGAGATCGAGCTTTCGGCCCAAACCAATTCCGAAGATGCGATAGCGCTTCCCAGGGCTAGCAAAGGATGAGTGTGGCAACGAGCATTGCGGTGTTGATCTTTATGCAGGCAGCCGGAGGCGGAAGCAGCCTTCCGATGCTTCTGCCCCTGTTGTTGATTCCGGTTCTTTACCTGGTGATGATTCGCCCCCAACAGAAGCGTCAGAAGCAGTGGCAGGGGATGCTGGCGGCGATCAAGGCCGGCGACCGGGTAACCACGGCGGGCGGCATTCGCGGCATCATCCTGACGATCAAGGACGACGTGATCGTGATTCGCGTGGCGCCGGACAACCTCAAGCTGGAGATTGCCAAGACGGCGATTGCCTCGGTCACCACGCAAGAGGACATCAAGTAGCCGCGGTTTGGTTTTGCAATGGTTTTTAGCGCTTTGAACTAGAGAAACGGGACGATGAAGAAGAATCTCAACGGTAAAATTGCTCTGATAGTTGCGCTCCTGTTGGTTTGCGTCTTCAGCATCTTCTGGGGTGCTGCAGGCGTCACTCCCCAGGCTTTGACAGAAGCCATGACCAAGCGCATTCACCTTGGACTTGACCTGCGCGGCGGCGCCCACCTGATTCTGCAGGTGGTGGTAAAGGAAGCGGTCAACGCCGAAACGGATAACACCGCGGGACGGATTCAGCAGGATCTGAAGTCGGCCAGCCTGAGCTTCTCGCAGGTGTACAAGCCCGATCCGGAGAACAAGCCCGAAGTCATCCGGGTGGAAGGAACGGCGCCGGGCAAGGCCGGGGACGTTCGCTCCGTGCTGGAGAACAAGTATTCCAACGAATACGATGTGACCGGCGGCGGCGCGGACGGAAGCTTCACGGTGACGATGAAGCCACCGGTGGAGACGGCACTGGAAAAGAAGACCGACCAGCAGGCCATCGAGACCATCCGCGACCGCGTGGATACGCTGGGCGTCAGCGAGCCGAAGATCGACGAGTACGGCCTGGGCGCGAACCAGATTCTGGTGGAGCTGCCCGGCATCGACGACCTTGACCGGGTGAAGAGCATCATCCAGTCGACTGCGCGGCTGGAGATTCACGCCGTGACCGGCGGCCCCTACAAGGACGACGCGGAAGCCCTGGCCAGCGTGGGCGGGGCGGTTCCGCCGGACGAGGAACTGGCGCACGGCTCTGCTGCCGTAGCGGCTGGTTCGGACTCGGACAGCGTTTATGTTCTGCGCCGCATCTCGGTCGTGGCTGGCAGCGACTTCCGCTCCGCCGACCCGAGCACTGACCAGAACGGCCGCCGCAATGTTCGCTTTACCCTGACCAACGAGGCCGGTGACCGCTTCTACGAGTACACCAGCAAGAACGTGGGTCAGAGCATGGCGGTGGTGATGGGCGGCCGGGTGAAGGAAGTGGCCACCATCCAGAGCGCCATTCGCGATTCGGGCGAAATCACCGGCAGCTTTACCCCGGAAGAAGTCGAGATTCTGTCGAAGATGCTGCGTACCGGCGCTTTGCCGGCCTCGCTGAACTATCTTGAGGACCGGACCGTGGGTGCTTCACTGGGCGCCGATTCTATCCGCCAGGGAGTCCGGGCGGCGGTGGTGGGCGTGCTTGTGGTGATGGCCTTCATGCTGGTCTACTACAAGGGCTCGGGCATCAACGCCAACCTGGCGCTGTTCCTGAACCTGGTCATCCTGCTGGCCTTTATGGCCTTTTCCGGGGCTACGCTCACCCTGCCAGGCATTGCCGGAGTGATTCTGACCATCGGCATGGGCGTGGACTCAAACGTGCTGATCTTCGAGCGAATACGGGAAGAGGTGCGCGCCGGTAAGGCACCCTCGGCGGCTGTGGACCAGGGCTTTGCGCACGCCTGGGTGACCATCGTCGATACTCACGTCACCACCATCGTATCGGCGGCTATCCTGTTCATGTTCGGCTCGGGGCCGGTGAAGGGCTTTGCGGTCACCCTGACCTTCGGTCTGGTGGCCAACCTCTTTACGGCGGTCTATGTTTCGCGGGTCATCTTCGATGCACACTTGAACAGGATGAAGCCAGGCGATCTGGTCTCCATCTAGTAGATCCCGGCGCCACGGCTGCTCGGGCGGTCGTCTCGCCTGCGGCCAAAAAACGTACAACGCTGGAGCCCGCAGAGGCTCCAGCCTCCCAGGAAGGGGAGAGAATCAGTGGAATTCTTTCGCAGTGTAAATGTGGACTGGCTGGGGAAAAAGTGGTATTTCCTTGCTTTTTCGATGATCTTCAGCGTGGCCGGCATCGTCTCGATGGGAATGCATTGGGCCACCATCGGCAGCCCTGTGCCTCTGGGCGTGGACTTCAAGGGCGGCACGCAGGTGCAGGCGCAATTCACCCAAACCCCGGACACCAGCAAGATTCGCCAGGCCATGGATGCGGCGGGCATCCGCGATGCCAGCGTCGTGACCTACGACGTGGCTTCGAACAACGAAGTGCTGATCAGCCTGCCGGAGCAGACCAACGAAAGCGCCCTCGACGCGGGCCGTCAGCAGATCGTCGACGCCCTCCATGCGCACTATGACAACCCCTTCACGGTCCGCAATGTGCAGGTGGTGGGGCCCACGGTGGGCAAGCAGTTGGAGAAGCAGGCCGGACTGGCCACGCTCTACTCGATGCTGGGGATGCTGGTCTACCTGTGGTTCCGCTTCCAGTTGATTTATGGCGTGGCCGCGGTGGTTGCCTGCTTCCACGACACCCTGATCACGGTCGGCGCCTTCGCCTTGACCGGCCAGGAGATCAGCTTGACGGTCATTGCGGCCATCCTGACCCTGGTTGGCTATTCCATGAACGACACCATCGTAGTGTTCGACCGCATCCGGGAGAACCTGCGCCTGAGCCGGCGCGAGTCGCTTCCCGACGTGGTCAATCGCAGCATCAATCAGACCTTGAGCCGGACCGTGCTGACCTCAGGGTTGACCTTCCTCACTGTGCTCTCGCTGTATGTGTTCGGCGGGCAGGTGCTGAAGGGCTTCTCCTTCGCGCTGGTGGTGGGTATTCTGATCGGCACGTATTCGTCGATCGCGGTGGCGGCGCCGATGCTGGTGGCCTGGCAGGAGTGGCGCGGCAGCAAGGGCAACGCCGTGGCGCTGCCAGCCGCAAGGCGCCCCAGGGTCTAGTTTTCTGGGTGGGGGGCGGGGGATTTTTTCTTGTACGCTTGGCAGTTGAAGTGCAGTTCTGATATAGGTGGAACGCGCTTCTGTGGTACCGTTTTGATGCCGGGAACATTTCCACTTTTCCCGGTGTCTAAATAGAAGTAAGCAAACACCCGATTCGAGGCTGGCCATGTTTGAAGATTCCACGTTTGAATCCGCGGGCAGGATCAAGAGCAAAAGCAAGTATTGGATGGTGGCTACCTTCGCCGCCAATGCTTCGGTTCTGCTTCTTCTGATTCTGATTCCGCTGATCTATCCCGAGGCGCTGCCCAGGGCCGCCATGCAGATGGCCCTGGTGGCCCCGCCGCCGCCGCCACCCCCTCCGCCTCCGCCGCCGCCGCCGGAGGCAGTGCACGTGGTTCGCGTGCAGTCGGAGATGATGAATAACCAGCTCATGGCTCCTACCCGCATTCCCCATGACATCAAGATGGTTGCCGAGAAGGAAGCGCCACCCTCATCCGGATTTGGCGTAGCCGGCATGGAAGGCCTGGCCGGCAGTTCGGGTGGCGTGATGGGAAGCGTCTTCGGCAGCGGTACCGCCCCCAAGGTAAAGGCCGAGGCGCCCAAGAAGGTCAATATCTCGGCTGGCGTTGCGGTGGGCATGCTGTTGCAGAAGACAACGCCCATCTATCCGCCCATTGCCAAGGCCGCGCGCGTTTCCGGCACTGTGGTTTTGCAGGCGACTATCTCCAAGACCGGCGCGATCGAGAATCTTCGCGTCGTCAGCGGTCCGGCGATGTTGCAGCAGGCCGCTCTGGATGCTGTAAAATCCTGGCGCTACAGGCCCTACCTGCTCAACAACGAGCCGGTGGAAGTGGAGACCACGGTGAACGTGATCTTCACCCTGGGTGGATGAGGAAATCTTCGGCTCTTTCCGCTATCCGGGGAAAGAGCCTCACTTTTGACCTGAATGCGAATCCGGAAAGAGCGCATTCCCAGCAACCGCAAGGCAGTCACAGCACACAAGATAACTCCTTAGGAGGAACGATTCAGTGATTCTCGCTCAGTTCGCACATTTCGCTTCGCACATGGCCAGCAGTTTGGCACTCTTCCAAGAGGAAGAGCAGGCGGTAGGTTTCAGCCCCTTGCAGCTTTGGGAACACATGGGATGGGCCGTCCGCGTGATCGCCATCGTCCTTTTCATCGAGTCGATCTGGTCGCTGGCCGTAATGATTGACCGCTACCTGTACTTCTCGGCAGCCCGCAAGCAGTCGCGCGAATTTGCGCCCAAGGTTGCTGGAGCCCTCAAGGATAGCAAGCTGGAAGAAGCGATCAAGATCGCCGATCGCAGCAAGAAGTCGCACCTGGCCGAGGTTGTGACTGCCGGCCTGCAGGAGTTCCGCGCCTCTGGCGGCGCAGCCTCCGAGGAAACGATCGAGAGCTCCGGCCGCGCATTGGAGCGGGCCGAGGCCATCGTGCACGCCAAGCTGAAGAGGGGCCTGAGCGTTCTGGCCACCATCGGCGCCACGGCACCCTTCGTCGGGCTGCTCGGCACGGTCATCGGCATCCTGCACGCCTTCCAGCAGATCGCGACCCAGAAGACCTCGGGTATCGGCGCGGTTGCCGGCGGCATTTCCGAAGCCCTGGTCACCACGGCCTTTGGCCTGCTCGTCGCCATCCCGGCGGTTATGACCTTCAACTATTTCACCGGGCGTGTTGAGAGCTTCGACGTGGAGATGGATAACTCCTCGAGCGAGCTGATCGACTATTTCATCAAGCAGAGCCACAAGCGCTAAGCGAGGCGGCTGTCGGCGAGAGCGGGACGCTGCGGAGAGCAGGAGAGTGAATACTCTCTCCTGCTCTCCGGTTTCCAAGCTCCCTCCGCCAGGTGATTCTCCAAGCAACGCCGGAAGCCATCCGGAATAACAATTCTCTAGGCAACGGAGCCCCAAAAATGGGAATCGCGGTTCGCAACGAAGCCAGCAAGGTCAACTCGAATATCAACGTCACTCCCATGGTGGATGTGATGCTGGTGCTGTTGATCATCTTCATGGTCATTACCCCCATGCTCCAGAACAAGGTGGCTGTCGACATGGCCAAGGTGGACAATCCCACCGCTATGCCCGACGCTGACAAGGAAGACGCCATCGTAGTCGCCATTACGCGCGACGGCGGTGTATTCCTGGGGCAGAACAAGACGGCCGTCAGTGAGCTTGGCGCCCAGGTTCGCGAGAAGCTGGCCGACAAGCCCGGCAAAACGATCTTTATCCGCGCCGATGCGCGGGCGCAATACCTGGCAGTGGAAAACGCCATCGACGCCGTGCGTACTGCCGGAGTTGAGGATGTGGGATTGCTTACCCAGAAGAAGGAAGGCAACCTCGCGGGCGGTGAGTAATTCCGCCGTTGCGCTGTCTCTTTAACGATTTCGAGGAAGCGAGGAGTTTTAAGCCATGTCAATGACAACTGGTGGAGGGGGAGGCTACTCGTCCGACATCAATGTTACCCCGATGATCGACATTCTCCTGGTGCTGCTGATCATCTTTATGGTCATCGTGCCGGTTACGCCCAAGGGTTTGGACGCGCTGGTGCCCCAGCCGCCCAAGGACCCCAATCACAAGCAGTCGGACCCCAGCGACAGAACAATTGTGGTGCAGGTTCTGCATGTGCCTGGCGGAGCCCCGCAGTACAAGATCAATGAGACTCCTTACGCCAAGGCCGATTTGCTGCCCCGGCTGACTGAGATCTACGCCAATCGCGCCGAGCGCATCATGTTCGTGAAGGGCGACGACGATCTCAACTTCGCATATGTTGCCGAGGTGATCGATATCGGCCGCGCGGCGAACGTGGATCACATCGGATTGATGACGCCCAAGATTCTGGCCGGCCAGTAGCGGGCTGCTCCGCGGCGGTTTCCCTTGAGGGGGAAGCGCGGGCAGCCGACGGCGGCGAAACGGCGGGCATCGGCTGCAACGACCGGAAAACGCAGAGAAATTGGCTGATCAATTGGGAAAATGGGCAGCCGGAATGCTGCGGTGATTTCCTGGTTTGTCAGCCCCGTCCGGGGCGGTTCGTCGGGCGGAAAACAGGAGTACAATTTTTCCATCCTGGTTTCGGTTCCTCCCGCCCGCGGCCAGCTGTAAATTGAGATTCCAGGCGCTCGACCGAGAGGCGCTCGCCTGAAGGAGAAGGATAAGAACATGAATGGACCCGCACGTATTACGGCGCTCGCGGTTGCCTTGGCCGGCATGGTGCTTTCCATGAGCGGGTGCAACCGCCTGGCAGCCCGTGACCAGTTGAACAAGGGAGTGGATGCCTACAAGAGCGCCCGGTATGAAGAGGCGATCGGGCACTTCCAGAAGGCCACCCAGCTGGATCCGAGCCTTCCCATGGCGAAGAGCTACCTGGCCACGGCGTTGGCACAAAACGTGGTCGCCGGGCTTGATACCCCTGATAACCTGAAGACCGCGCAACAGGCGATCGACATCTTCCAGGAGGTTCTTGCCAAGGACCCGACCGACGTGAACAGTCTGAAGCAGGTAGCAGGCATTTATTTCAGCATCAAGAAGCTGGAAGATGCCAAGGCGTGGCAGAAGAAGGTTCTGGCCGTCGATCCGAAGGATCCTGAAGCAGCCTATACGGTTGGTGTGATCGACTGGACGCTGGCGCACGAGAACACCCTGAAGGCGCTGATTCCCGCAGGCATCAACGATGACGGCGAGGGCAACGCGAAGGCGCCCAAGAAGGTCATGGAGCCGCTCAAGGCAGAGAATGGCGCGCTGGTCGAGGAAGGCCTGCAGTATCTCAATCAGGCAGTCGCCAACCGGCCCAACTACGACGATGCGATGGCTTATCTGAACCTGATCTATCGGCGCAAAGCCGATGTGGACTGGGGCAATGATGCGGCTCGCAAGGACGATATTGCCAAGGCCGAAGACTGGCGCACCAAGGCGATGGGAACCCGCAAGACCAACGAAGAGAAGAAGAACGCTGGTCCGGGCGGCATCACCATGGACGCCAACGGCAACATGAAATAAGCTTCAAACCATCTCGACCCACCAAGCGGCCTCCGCCATCGGCGGAGGCCGCTCTTTTGTGCTGCATGGAAGGGCGCGCACGGACCGCGAGGGCGTCGGCGTCCCACCGAGAGATCGGGGATACGGGGTGTGCAAGCTTCGTTCTGCTGCCGTTGCCACCGGTCAATTGCACTGGCTAGGTCGCAGAGCCCACGAGGCTGCGCAAATGTGTCAGAGGACGAGTCCGACCTGCACGCGGCTGAGGGAGTCGGAAGCGATAGCTTCGGCCGCGGCAAGGTCAGCGTGCGGCAGGCCTCAATCCGCTCGGAGCGCTGGGGTGATGAAGGGCGCCCGCCGTGGAGAGGCAGGAGGAATGGCCGCAGGGGACAGCCTCGTCGTTGCCGTGGGGGCTGCCGGGTGCTGCATTGAAGGGGGAACGGCCGCGGAGCCTTGCAAACAGCCTCGTACTACAGTTGTAGATCGACTTTGGCGGAGGGAGCAGGGGCCTTCAGGCCCCTGAAAAAGCCGCAAATAGTGGGGGCCTTTAGGCCCGGGCATGCTCCCCATCCCGAGAAATTGAACGAAATACAACTGTAGTACGAGTATAAAGACCGCGGCGCGACCCTGAGGCCAAGCGCAAGGGGCGCGTTCTACTGCGCGCCCTGCTTGAGGATTTCTTCGGCGAAGTAGTTATGCACCTTGGCCTCGTTGTGGAGCACTTCGAAGTAGGCGCTGCGGAGCAGTTGCGCATGGCCCTCGCGGAGGCCCTGGCGGATGGTCTGCTGTACCCGTGGGTCGTTCAACTCGCGTTGCCCCGCCGGCTCCCGGGCGATGAGCTTGTAGATGGCGTAGCCCACGGCATGGCGTCCGGGACCAGGGCTGTCGTAGATGGGCAATACATCGGTGATCTGGCCCGGCTTGAGCTTGCTGACGGCGTTGTAGACCTCCGAGTCGTTGTGCAACTGCGACTCGGTCACAAAGCCCATGTCGCCGCCGTTGGACGCGCTGGTGGTTTCAGAGAAGTTCATCGCCACGGCGCTGAAATCTTCTCCAGCCTCCAGGCGGGAGTGGAGAGCCTGGATTTTCTTCCGGGCGTCGGCATCGCCGGAGGCCTTGTTATTCTGCAGGTTGCCGCCCTGCGCCGAGGGGCTGCTGGTGACCCCGATCTGCGCCAGGCCGTAGCGCGGCTCGATCAGATTGAACTCCGCCTTGTGCGCGGCGTAGTAGCCGCTGATCTCGGCGTCGGTAATGTTGATCTTCGACTCAATCTCCTTGTTCAGCAGCTTGGTCTTGGTCAACTGGCGGCGCAGGTCGCGCTTGAGGTCATCGACGGTAAGGTTGCGCGCCTTGAGCTGCTTGTCGAACTCCTCCTGGGTATAGGGAGTCTTCATCTCGGTGAGCTTGGCGTTCACGTCCTCATCGCTGGCGGCCAAATTGAGCTTGGCCGCGCGCTGCTGCAGAATCTCGTCCTCGATCATCTGCCGCAGGATGTTGAGGCGGACGATGTTGGCCTGCTCTGCGGAGGGTTCCTGGGGATTGTCGCCAAGGCTGGCCTTGTAATACTTCTCCAGATCCGCGCGGAGAATGTCCTTGCCGTTCACGGTCGCCATCACGTCCGGCGTGGGCGGGCGATGGCACCCGCTAACTGTTGCCAAGAGGGCTCCGCCACAAAGAAAAAGGACGGTCAAACGATATGGCGCGCGATAAAAAGCTTCGACTTGCAACCTGGTGTCTCCTGAGAGGGCCCGAAGACCCCCAGCCTTCAAGAATAAATCCCCGAAGCGGTGTGGCGATACGCATATTCACGTCCGCATCCGCGCTCGCGCCCAATGTGGACCGGGAGCGGGGACGAAACCGGAGTCAATGCGCCCTCCGGAAGAGAATGTCAGGAGGCACTTCAGGGGGCTTCGGGACACCGCGACTCTTCGAAGTGCATCTCCTCTACTTATCCGCGTACATGAGTGTTCGGGGAAAAAGGGAAAAATCGCAGTAAGCGGATGATCCCATGGACGATAGACTTATATCGAATCGGGAACAATTTGGAATTGAAAAGCCAGATGGGGAAGTGGCGACGCGGTCCAGGGGGAGCAATAATGCGGAATCAACGCTGGCCGGACCGTGTTTTCTCAGTGGATCGAGCATTTGCCCCATCAGGAGTTCCAGAAGTGCGTGGTTCGCTATGGAGGGGATCGTTGCGCGAAGGACTTTTCCTGCTGGGATCGGTACCTGGCCATGGTCTTCGCCCAGCTTACCAGCCGCGAGAGTCTTCGCGATATCGAGGCATGTCTGAAGGCCGTCGACGGCAAACTCTACCACCTGGGGTTTCGCGGCAGCGTGTTGCGTTTCACGCCAGCTGATGCGAACGAATCGCGAGACTTGCGCATCGATGCGGATTTCGCGCAGGTCCTGATCGGCATGGCTCGGCCCCTCTACGCCAACGATCCGCTCGGCGTGGACCTCGATCAGAGTCCGTACGCGCTGGATTCGACGACCATCGATCTTTGCCCTTTGGTATTTCCATGGGCCAGGCACTGCAAGCACAAAGGCGCCGTCAAGATGCACACAATACTTTTTTGCATCGCTGGAGGTTCAACTGGCGTGACCGGGAACACTTTGGGTGGGGTCCGGTGTCTAAGACAATAGAGCGCGCGGGACATTTGGACTCAAACCAGTGTCCCGTCTCCCGCGCACTCTCCGGTAGCATCGGTTTCCCGGCGGCGTTTTTTAGCCGTTGGGGCGAGTGGCCGCAACCACTATCTGGTACTTGGGGCACTTTGCCGGCAGGAATTTGCTCCCGCTGTGCAATTGTGAGATGCCAAGTGTACTTCAGTTGCGGTAAGGTGGGAGGACTCTGAAATGCAGGTGGACCTCACCATGGGCAATCTCGCCAGCGCGCTGACGTACCAATCCGAAGAAGCGGCTCTGATCGCGGAACTTCGAGCCGGATCCGAGGAAGCTTTTGCTTGGCTGATCGCGCGCTTCCACCAACCGATCTATTCTCTGCTGGCGCGCACGGTGCAGGACCGCGCCGATGCCGCCGACCTGACTCAGGAAGTCTTCGTGAAGGTCTTCCGGGGGGTGGGCAGCTTTCACGGCGAGTCGTCGCTGCGGACCTGGATCTACCGGATTGCGCTGCACGAAGCCTCCAACCAGAGACGCTGGTGGATGCGGCACAAGCAGCAGGAGGTGCCCATCGAGCAGGACATGATGGAGTCCGAATCCGGTCAGCCGGTGCGTCTGAAAGAGATGCTGGTGGACCCGTCCGAGTCGCCCTACGAGATGGCGGTGCACGAAGAGACCAAGGCGCGGGTGGAGATGGCGTTAAGCCAGGTGCCGGAACCGTTCCGGACCACGCTTATCCTGCGCGACATCGAGGGTTTTGTCTACGAAGAAGTGGCGGAGATGCAGGGGGTGAACCTGGGAACGGTCAAATCGCGGCTGGTGCGTGGACGCGCAGCCCTGAAGGCGATTCTGATGGCCCCGGCCAGGAGTTCCTGTTCCGCCGAGCGCGAGGGATTCGAAATGCCCCTGGGAGAGGAGGCGCGATGAACGGTTGCAGTGCGATACAGACCCGGTTTACAGAGTACCTGGACGGCCGTCTGAGCGGACGTGAGATGCAGCGCATGGCCGCCCACCTGGAGAGTTGCCGGGTGTGTGGCGCGGAATGGGATTCTCTCCAGCAGATGCAGTCATCGCTGGCCGGGCTGGGCCCGGTGCCGGAGCCGGAAGACCTGCTGCTGCGGGTTCGCGTGGCCATTAGCCACGAGCGGGCGCGTAGCATGCGGAGCCCGTTCCACGCCCTGAATCTGGCCTGGAGAAACACCGTGGGTCCCTTCCTGCTGCAGGCTGCCGCAGGTTTTGCCAGCGCCGTGCTGCTGATGGGGACGGTCATCGTGCTGGTCAGCATGTTCACCCAGCCGGAGTCGGCCAGGGCCAACCCCGACGAGCCGTTGGGAAGCGCCACGGCGCCGCGGTTCCTCTATCTCTCCAGCGTGGTGGGCGACAACCAGATCGGCGCCGTTTCGGGGCCGGTGGTGGTGGAGGCCTATATCAACGGCGAGGGCCAAGTGTACGACTATCGGATCACCTCCGGCCCGACCGACGATGCCACCCGGGCGCAGGTGGAAAACCTGCTGTTGTGGAGCCGCTTTGAGCCGGCCCGCCGCTTCGGCCAGCCGGTCCCCGGCCTGGCAGTGCTGTCTTTCTCCGGCGTCTCAGTGCGCGGGTGACGGAAGGGAACAGGGATTAGGGACTAGGGAACAGGGAACAGGGATCAGGAAAAAACTTCATGCCCCGCTTGGGAGAGCCCAGGCGGGGCTGTTCTTTTGGGGCGGGCGATCGCTTCATCCGAGGCCGCGACCCTCGATGCAACTGGAAGGCGTTCGATGGAGCCTCAAAAATGTGGTTTTTGGGGTGAAAAAGCCACTTTTCGGGCCAAAAAAGGGGCAAAGTCGGCCGTTTGCGGTTACACATTGGGTACTATGTAATTATTGCAAACTGTTCATTATTAGATAGTTACAAGCGTACCGGGCCGCCAAAATGGGCCAAAACGGGGTAGGGGGGGTGGGGTCGACGCCCTGGGAACAGGGAAAAAGGGAACAGGGAACAGGACGCAGAAAAGGCCGGCTGGCGGAGGCTTGGCATAGAACCAGTTTGCGCCTAAAGAGGCTAATCTTCGGCAACTCTGTTTTCATGCCCGGCAGGCCGACGGCGCGGGTGGACGGCAGGAGCTTCATGGCTTGCGAGTGCGCTCAGGCCATGGACCCTCCAGATTCGCCCTGTCGGAACCCTTGGGATCTGGATGCCGCCTCCAAGGTTATGCGGCCGCCCAGTTCGCCGGGCCACGAAGTTTTCCTATCCCTTGGCGCCGGCCCACGGAATTTCGGTTGCGAGAGCGGGTTCGGCGGGCCTGGCTGAGGCTGCGTGCGCCGTGGGCGACACGGGAGCCGGCAAATTGTCGGCTCCCGCGACGCCGAGGTAACTATCCACCGTAGCTGCGCCGGTTCCCAGCGAGGATGCGATCGACTCCACGCTCTGGCCGGACTGGTGCATCAGGGTGGCTTGGGCTGCCGCGGATATTTGGACGGTGTCCTCAATTCGGCTGGAGCCGGCGATGGAGGCGGTCCTGAGTTGCTTAATGAAGGCCTGACCGACCGGCGCAGAGCTTACAAGACTTGTCGAAGTGACGCCTGAGACTGAAATGGACATGATGGCTCCCCCCTTTGTCGAGGCAGAACGTTCTCTCATCGGCAATCCGCAGGGTGGGCTTTTTGCGGAGACTGCCGGTGGCCTGTCGGTTTCCTATCGGCAAATCGAACTGGAGAGGACAGGGGGCTTCCGGATTGCGGCAGTTGGGATGTGATCCGAACCCGACAACCCGGTACGGGACCCTTCGCCCTTAATCGAGCCTCAGCGCGGCTTTGCGTGGTTGATCGCTTACCCCCTAACCCAGTTTTGGGCCGTCCGCGTTCGCCTTCGGGGGGAATTGTCAAATGTCCGAGTCGGCCACCATCCAGGCTTCATCCCGCTCCCGGTCCCAAGGGCGTTTTTCAGGACCGATCCCAATCGAAGCCGTCACTGTTCGCGGCTCCGAGTTCTCAAACGTTGCGTTCAGGGTCGCGTTCAATTCCGGTGTCCTGCGAGAGATCTTTCTTCGAAGCGCATCGGTCCGAGTGTACGGGGATTCCGCTGATAAGGCCCTGATATTCTGTGAGGCGTTTGCCGAGGATAACCACGCCCTTGTCCGTGATTTCGTACTCGCGAATATCCTTGGCGTGATTTCCGCCCCGCATCTTGATCACCACCATAATCTTGCGAAGCTGGCCGTCAATGGATACGTACCGCAGCCGGATGATGTCATCGGTGAGAAAAGAGATCGAGTAGGTACTGAAGGGGAATTCGGTAAAAGACTCATCCACTTCTACCGTGCTTAGAATCGTTACTCCGATTCCCGTCAAAGCGAAGATCATCCGGTAGAGCGATTCGCGAAAGTCGGCGCGGAAGCCGGGCGAAAGCGCCATCTCAAAGCCCGCCAGGGAATCGATCACCAGGCGCTTAGCGCCAATCTTCTGGACCGCATCGAGGATTGAATGCATGGTTTCATCGACGGAAAGATCGAGGGGACGGAGATAGAGGATTGCGAGCTCCCCGTCTTTCTGCGGAGTTTCCAGATCCAGCCCTAAACTAGTGGCCCGCTCCGCGTATGCTTGCGGACGCTCTTCAAATACGGCCACGATTCCCGGTTCCCTCTGGCGTATGCCTTCGGCAATGAACTGAGTTGCCAGGACCGATTTCCCAGTTCCTGAAGACCCCGCCACCAGGACACTATCGCCCTCACGAACGCCCCCGCCCAGCATCTTGTCCAACTCCGGAATGCCGAAGGAAAGGCGCCTGTGGCTGGGTGCATCTTTCAGGTGACCTACTAATCCAAAAGTACGAGAGAATGCTTGCACTCCGGCATCGGTAATGCGGAAAGTATGCAGGCCGGGGACAGAAGCCTGCCCGCGCAGCTTAATAATCTGCAGCTTCCGCACAATTGAATTTCGCTCGGTTGTTTGTCGCAACCAGAACAGGCCATCGGCAACCGTAAAGATGGGGTTGTCACGTAACTCGTCCTCAGCATATTCGCCGATCAAGAAAGTTGTGGCTTGCCAACTGGCCAGAAACAGGGCCAACCGCTGAATGAAGGATTGCAGATCCATATCACTCTGCGGCTTCCGAACCATGGTGCGGAAAGAGTCCACTACCACAACGGCGGGTTTGGCTTTTTCAACTTCCCTGGTAATCTCCTCCAAGACCGCACCCAGGTCCTTCTCCAACACGACCTGGCTCAGGTTGATAAATCGGATGGAGTCGGGCAGCTTGGCCGGATCGAAGAATGTGTACTGTTGCTGGTAGCGCAGCATCTTGATGGCGGACTCGCCCAGGACGGTGAAATAAAGAGCAGGCCGTTCCAGGGTGGCATTGGCAAACACGAATTGGTGTGCCAGCGTTGTCTTCCCGCTCCCGGGCGCACCCGCGATGATGTTAAACGAGAATTCCGGGAGACCGCCACCCACAATTTCGTCGAGTCCAGGAACCCCTGTCTGCAATTTGTCTATCGTCACTCTATCTTGTGAGCTCACGCTTTTCTCCCATTCTCGGAACTGCAATCGTCGAGTGTTGCCCCTGGCCAAGCAAGCCGCAGGAGGCTCAACGTTAAAGCCTCGCCAAGGAAGACAAGAAGCAGGCCAAGCAGGCGGGCGATGAGAATGGTTCCTCCCTCGCCAGCCGGGCATTCGCCAGCCAGATCCTTGTCAATATCAATTTGAGATTCAAACTCGCCCAGGCCGTGTAAAGATCCATCCGCTGCGATCTGCACCGCCCAAAGACTGGGAGCTTCCGACTTGGCTTGCGTCAAAGCGCGGAAAGCGAGGGACTCAAAAGCCGCTACTCCCGCAAATGCACTGAGGCTCTGGCGCAGCTTCTCATAGACGCAAAGGGTTGCAGACTCCATTGACTCGGAGGACTTGGCCGACATGCCTTCGTAAGTAAGAAGATACCGGGCCAAATACCGCGTTTTTGGAGGAGTTGCCATGTTCAACCCTGCATTGCTCCAGGTAGCAGATTCTGATAACCGTTATACGCTTCGCGGGAGGGGCAGGGCGAGGGTTCCGCCTATTCGCAAGCGTCCCTTGCGGTTTGAGCGTCGCACGTCCAGGCCACTGCATGGGGCCCTGAATGGAGCGCTGGCGGGACTCAATTCATATAGCGGTACGTCTGTGGATTCGGTGGGTCCTCTTGCGACCCGCCAGTCTTGCTTCGGATCAGCGTGAAGACGTCCAATACCGTGGCAATACTGCGAATGTTCCCCGCTACACTCACGAGCCGTTGTTCCATACCCGGATGATTATCCGCGAGGCTTTCGATACGTTCGCCTACCCCCCTTAGCCGGTCAATTTCCAGCAGAAGGTCCTCGAAGGCCACAGCCATTGCCGCTTCATCTACCTCTGAAGCTGTTGCGTCCGCCTGGGCCGCGACCGGCTCTGTCTTGACCTCAGCCTGAAGGCGCAGGTCTTCTATCAAACGCAGCGTTGTTGCCTCTCCGAGGAAGGTCAGGAACAACCCAAGTAGTTGCGCAATCAGAATGACTCCGGGCTCGCCGTTCTCATCCAGGTCCATCTGGGATTCAACTTCGCCAAGGCCGCGCAATCCCCCGTTCGCCGCAATCTGCACCGCGCTGAGTTGCGGAGATTCCGACTTGGCCAGAGCCAAAGCACGAGAAGCGAGCGCTTGAAAGCCGTCAGCTCCCACGGGTGCACGGAATTGCCGGCGCAACCTCTCATAGACGCGCACAGTTGCAGGTTCGGTCTGCAGGGATGTCGTACTTGCGCCGGTCTCGGAAGCAACGAGCCTGCGCGCCAATTCACGCGACTTTTGTGGAGGAAGCATCGATTCCGCTCTTTCCTTACACGCTACACCTTGCTTTGAATTTGAGGCGTCAATCGCGATCATACTTTCTTGGGGCTGCATGAAGCGGCAAGATTCCTGGCGCGTCTTATCTGGCGCCATCTTGGAGTCACAGAAACCAAGATATTTGAAATACTTGTGAACAAGTTGTGCAGAATTGATCAAAATGCTTTCCTGCTGGCGTATAGTCGGACTCAGCGTCAGGGGCATAGTGCACAAGTGCCCGGTCCACGCCAATCGCGATCTCGATTTCGTCACCAGGCGGCATATCGGTCGCGTAAAGCTGCAAGCGGTCTTCCCGCAAAGAACGCGACCATGGGCAGGCCGCACCTGGGGAGGCCCCTCCATGATTCAGTTTGAAAAGCCAGGATTTGAAAAGCCAGGATTTGATACCGCCGCTTTCCTTGCTAGCGCCGGAACGGGGAGAAGAATCATCCACCTGGCGCCAAAAGAGACCTTCTTTTCGCAAGGAGATCCAGCGGACTCGGTCTTTTATCTTCAGAAGGGCCGCGCCAGAGTTACGGTGGTCTCCCCATCCGGGAAAGAAGCTACCATCACGCTTCTCTCCGCAGACGATTTTGTGGGAGAAGAGGCGCTCACGGCAACCGCCGGGCTGCGCATGGCAACAGCCACGGCCATCACCGGCTGCACCACTCTCAGAATCGGCCGTGAAGAGATGATCCGTGTTATGCATGCGGAGCACAGTTTCTCAGACCGCTTTATGAAGGTCATGCTTAACCGCACCATGCGCATTCAGGCTGACCTGGTCGATCAGCTTTTCAACTCCAGTGAAAAACGCCTTGCGCGAATACTCCTGTTAATGGCGGAATTTGGCGAGCCTGGCGAACCGGATCAATATATTCCCAAAA
>Ga0182013_10002133_pt1 | contig 26236 bp, 25 predicted proteins | sample 612S2MmetaG_FD_120487 | JGI IMG/M metagenome (GOLD analysis project Ga0182013, IMG submission 120487) | Permafrost microbial communities from Stordalen Mire, Sweden - 612S2M metaG | ecosystem: Environmental > Terrestrial > Soil > Wetlands > Permafrost | place: Sweden: Stordalen | collected...
ATGAAAAGGGACGGCGCCGGTCCGGCAGCCGTCCCTCAAAACCTTTTCTCGTCGCGAGATCAGTTCAGAGCGCTCTTGAGCCCCTCGCCAACACGGAATCGCGCGGTCTTGGATGCCGCCCGCTTCACGGTTTCGCCTGTGCGGGGGTTGCGCGCGGTCCCGGCCTTGCGCTCCACAGGAACGAAGCTGCCAAAACCGACCAAACGAACTTCCTGCCCCGCCTTCAAAGTAGCGGCCACCGAATCAAGAACCGCATCCAAGGCGTCCTTCGACTGGGTGCGATTGAGTCCGGTTTTATCCGCGATTGCGGCCACCAGTTCGGCCTTTGTCATGTTTCCTCTCCCAACCTTATAAGACGGCTTTTTGTGCGCAAGGGCGCTGCCGCAAGGGGCGGATTATTGGCGTGCCGTAAAGGCCCCGTCAAATGCCCCGTCCGGCGAAGTGATCCGGTTCAGGCGCATTTGACGGGGATAACTCGCGTCAATGCGTAATTATAGTCTCTGCGTCGGCGTCGGGCGCGGCGGCGGCCGGCACAGCAGCCTCGTCGGCCTCGGTCCAGTCGATCGGAGTCAGCGGACCAGCCAGAGCCCTGGCCAGCACCTCGTCCACCGTGGCGACCGGCACGATCTCTAGCCCAGCCTTCACATTGTCGGGGATATCCGCCAGATCCTTTTCGTTCTCCTTGGGAATCAGCACCGTCTTGATGCCGGCTCTGAGGGCCGCCAGTAGTTTTTCCTTCAAGCCGCCAATCGGCAGGACGCGGCCACGCAGGGTAATCTCGCCCGTCATAGCCACGTCATTGCGGATGGGCACGCCGGTCAGCACCGATATCATGGCCACGGCCATGGCCACCCCGGCCGAGGGACCGTCCTTGGGCGTTGCGCCCTCCGGCACGTGCACGTGCACGTCGGTCTTCTCGAACATCGGCGGCCTGATGCCGAAGTGCGCCGCCCGAGCCCGGACATAGGAATTGGCCGCGGAGATTGACTCCTTCATCACCTCTTTCAGGTTGCCGGTGATGGACATGCGTCCCTTGCCCGGCATCTTGACCGCCTCGATGGTCAGAATGTCGCCGCCGAACTCGGTCCACGCCAAGCCCGTGACGATGCCCACCTGGTCTTCCTCGTCCGCCAAACCGTAGTGGAAGCGGCGCACGCCGGCGTACTTATCCAGCCGTTCGGCATCGATGGTGATCGAGGCGACCTTCTCGCGCTCCAGGTCGCGCACGCTCTTGCGCGCCAGGTTGGCCAACTCCCGCTCCAACGAGCGGACGCCCGCCTCACGGGTATAGTAGCGGATCAGGTCGCGGATGGCGGCGTCCGGAACAATCCACTCGCCCTCCTTCAGCCCGTGATTCTCAAGCAGTTTGGGCATCAGGTGGCGTTTGGCGATCTGTATCTTCTCATCCTCGGTATAGCCGGGGATGCGTATGATCTCCATCCGATCCATCAACGGCTGAGGCATGTTCAGGCTGTTGGACGTGGTGACGAACATCACCTGAGACAGATCGTAATCCAGTTCCAGGTAGTGGTCGTTGAAGGTTGCGTTCTGTTCCGGATCGAGCACCTCCAGCAGGGCGCTGGACGGGTCGCCCCGCCAGTCGGCGCCCAACTTGTCGATTTCGTCCAGCAGGAAGAAGGGATCAGTGGCCTTGGCCTTTTTCATCGACTGGATGACCTTGCCGGGCATGGAGCCGATGTAGGTGCGCCGGTGGCCGCGAATTTCCGCCTCGTCGCGCACGCCGCCAAGCGACAGGCGCACGAACTCACGTCCCGTCGCCTTGGCGATCGAGCGGCCGAGCGAGGTCTTACCAACCCCCGGAGGACCGACCAGGCACAGAATGGGGCCCTTGAGCGCGCCCGTGCGGGCCTGCACGGCCAGGTACTCCAGGATGCGCTCCTTGACCTTCTCCAGCCCGTAGTGATCTTCGTCGAGAATCTTCTCGGCGCGCGCGACATCGATCTTCTTGGGCTTGGCCTTGCCCCACGGGATCGACAACAGCCAGTCCAGGTAGTTGCGCACCACCGTGGACTCCGCTGACATCGGGCTCATGTTGCGCAGCTTCTTGAGCTCGGCGTCCGCCTTGCTGCGCGCTTCCTTGCTGAGCTTGGTTTTCTTGATGCGCTTTTCCAGCTCGATCAGCTCGTCGCGCGCGTCGTCCTGCTCGCCCAACTCGCGTTGGATGGCCTTCATCTGCTCGTTCAGATAGTACTCGCGCTGGGTCTTCTCCATCTGACGCTTCACGCGCGAGCGGATCTTCTTCTCGACCTGCAGGACACTGATCTCGCCCTCCATCAGGGCGTAGACCTTCTCCAGGCGTTTGACGATGTTGAAGATTTCCAGAAGTTGCTGCTTGTCGGCAATCTTGACCGACAGGTGAGCGGCGATGGAGTCCGCCAGCTTGCCCGGTTCGGAGATCTGGGGGATCGACGCCAGGGCCTCGGGCGGAACCTTCTTGTTCAGCTTGATATAGTTCTCGAACTGCTCGACCACGGCGCGCGACAGGGCCTCGGCCTCGTGGGCGTCGCCCCCCTGCTCCTCCACCGCGACCACCTCGGCCTGGTAGAAATCGGTCTGGCCGGTGAAGCGCTCAACACGCGCACGCGACTTACCCTCCACCAGCACCTTGACGGTGCCGTCGGGCAGCTTGAGCAACTGGAGCACGCTGGCCACCACGCCGATATCGAAGATGGCGGTCGGCGCGGGATCGTCATCGGACGAGTTCTTCTGGGTCGCCAGCAAAATCTGCTTGTCGCCCTTCATCACCTCTTCGAGGGCGCGCACCGACTTGTCCCGCCCTACGAACAGCGGAACGACCATGTGTGGGAACACGACGATGTCCCGCAGCGGCAAAACTGGCAGCGTCTTGGTCTCTTGCATCATGCACTCCTGGACCGGCGCGGAGGTCCCGCGCTCGGCCAACCAAGCGGCTTTGCCCAATTCACGACATTGGAAGCCCGCCCGGCCCGCCGGATTCGGCGTCTATTCGCAGACTAATGTGGGCCTAATGACGCAAGGTTCAAGCGTCGCGGCGCAGGCGTCCCCAGGAAGCTGCTCCGCCGGCTACCGTTTTCGCATGCCGCCGGGGTCTGCGCCCGCCGACGCCGCCTAGCCGGCGGCGGCAGGCGGCTTGTCGCTGCGCCGCTCGGAATAGATCATCAGCGGCTGGGCGCGCCCCTCGACCACTTCGCCGTTGACGACCACCTCCTCCACGCCCTGGTAGGTCGGCAGCTCGAACATGGTTTCGAGCAGGATGCCTTCCAGGATGGAGCGCAGGCCCCGCGCACCGGTTTTGCGGCCAATGGCCTTGCGCGCGACCGAATTCAGGGCGTCCTCGGTAAAGGTAAGGCCGACATTCTCCATGTCGAACAGGCGCTGGTACTGTTTGACCAGCGCGTTCTTGGGCTCGGTCAGGATCTTGACCAGAGCGACCTCATCCAGGTCTTCCAGGGTGGCGATCACCGGCAAGCGGCCGATGAATTCCGGAATCAGCCCAAAGCGCTGCAGATCGTCCGGCTCCACCTTGCGCAGGATCTCGCCCGTGCGCCGGTCTTCCGGATCCTGCACCGTGGCGCCGAAGCCGATGGAGGTCGATTTGCCGCGCGCGGAGATGATCTTCTCCAGGCCCGCGAAAGCGCCGCCGCAGATGAACAGGATGTTGGTGGTGTCGACCTGCAGGAACTCCTGCTGGGGATGCTTGCGCCCGCCCTGGGGGGGCACCGAGGCCACCGTGCCTTCCATGATCTTCAGCAAGGCCTGTTGCACGCCCTCGCCCGACACATCGCGAGTGATCGAAGGGTTGTCCGACTTGCGGCTGATCTTATCGACTTCGTCGATATAGACGATGCCGCGCTGGGCCCGTTCGACGTTGTAGTCGGCCGCCTGCAGCAGCTTGAGGATGATGTTCTCCACATCCTCGCCCACGTAGCCGGCCTCGGTCAGGGTGGTGGCGTCGGCCATGGTGAAGGGCACGTCGATGATGCGCGCCAGCGTCTGCGCCAGCAGGGTCTTGCCCGAGCCAGTAGGCCCCACCAGCAGGATGTTGGACTTGGCCAACTCCACGTCGTTGTTCTTCTGGGCGTGGTTCAGGCGCTTGTAGTGGTTGTGCACCGCCACCGCGAGGACCTTCTTGGCGTGGTCCTGACCGATGACATAGTCGTCCAGCACCTCGCGAATCTCCCGCGGGGTCGGCACGCCGTCCTTCGACTTAACGAAGGCGATCTTGTGCTCCTCACGGATGATATCCATGCAGAGCTCGACGCATTCGTCGCAGATGAAGACGGTTGGGCCGGCGATGAGTTTGCGCACTTCATGCTGGCTCTTGCCGCAGAAGGAGCAATACAGCGTGCTCTTGGAATCGCCAGTCGCGGCTTTCGTCATGGTCCGTTCTCACTCTCCGCAAGCCGCTCGAAGCGTCCCGCTGCGCATCAGACTGGCCTCACATGGATCCCTGAGGCCAAGCCATCGAAGCAGGATACATGCCGCAAGTTGTCTAATCCTTGACATTCCCCGATTGTGATCACGACGACAAGCGGGTTTCAAAACTTATCGATGGAAAGATGGGATCGCCAACCCCCGATAGCCAGTGTTCCGGGCAGCGACCCGTGGTCGCCTTCGATTTTGACGGCACCTTGACCGTGATGGACAGTTTTAACGCCTTCCTGGCCTGGCGCGCCGGCCCCTGGCGGGGTGTGGGCGGGCTGTTCCGTCTGCTTCCGGCTGTCGCGACCTATGCCGTCATACGGGATCGAGGACGGCTGAAAGCCGCCGCCGCCAAGGTTTTCCTGGCCGGCCTGACCGATGCGGCCCTGGCCGATCTGGCCGAAGCCTTCGCCCAGAAGCGGTTCAACAGCCTGCTGCGGCCGGACGCCTTGGACACATGGCGAGCCTGGAAGGACAAGGGCGCCGTGATGACCATCGTGTCGGCCACGCCCGAGGGCGTGATCGCGCCCTTCGCCCGGCGGCTGGGCGCTGATGTCCTGATCGCCACGCGCCTCGCACTGGATGCGCAGGGCCATATCACCGGCGCCCTGAACGGAGCCAACTGTCGCGGACCCGAGAAAACGCAACGGCTGCAGGCCCAATTCGGGACGGGGCTGGTCCTCGAGGCGGCCTACGGCGATACCGCCGGCGACCGCGAGATGCTGCAAATGGCCAAGGTCCGCGGATACAGGGTGTTCAAGGGTCGTCCCTGACGCCCCGCCGGACGGGTGGCGACCCCGGCAGGACTCGAACCTGCAACCGTCTGCTTAGAAGGCAGATGCTCTATCCGATTGAGCTACGGGATCAGTGCGTCCAAGGCTGCTTGCGGCCGGGCGCGAAGTTGTCGGCGTAGGCCTTGAGAATCTTCTTACGCTCCTGGGGCTCAATCACCTGGAACGGGATTTCGTGCGTCTGGGCGTAGGCTACGGCCTCGTCGCGACTCTCGAACGTCAAGCACACCTGCCCGTCCATGTCGGCGGAGCTGGTCCACCCCATCAAGGGATCGACTCTGCGCGCGCTGGCCGGTTCGAACTCCAGGACCCAATCCAAGGTCTTGGCCATGCCCGATTGCATGGCGGATTTTGACGGACGGTAAATACGCGCGAGCATGGCGAGATTCCCCTGTTGCCCCTTCCCTAGTGCACGATGGGGTCGGATGGAACATCCGACCGCTGAATCGTGCACTAGAATTAGAAATGCCTAACAGGCTCGGTCGGCTTTGCCGCGCCTGCAAATCCCGCGAGGACGCTGGGCCCCCTGATGACCGAGCCGCCGATTGCTCCGCACTCCTCCGCGCTATCAGCGATCCGTCGGGCTCTTGTCCTGCAGGTTCGCCAACTCGTCGGCGGCACGGGCGACGACACCTTGGAGCGAAATCGGCAGGACATCGGCTTGTTCGGCCCCGACAGCGCCTGTTGGAAAGTGCACGGCGACTTCACCAGCATGATGGTGGGCGGAATCACCGCCATCCTCCTGCAAATGCTGCATCCCGGCCCGCTCGCAGGCGTGTGGGACCACTCCAACTTTCGACACGATATGTCGGGCCGGTTAAAGCGCACCGCCCGCTTCATCGCCGGCACGACCTACGGCGACCGGGCCGAGGCCCAGGGATTGATCGACCGCGTCCGCACAATCCACGCGGGCGTGGCCGGGATCTTGCCAGACGGAACGCCCTACGCGGCTCAAGATCCGGACCTGCTCACCTGGGTGCATGTGGCGGAGGTAAGTTCGTTCCTGGCCGCGTATCTCCGATACGTGGATCCAGGTTATCCACCCGCCGAGCAGGACCGCTATTTGCGCGAGACAGCCGAGATCGCCCGGCGTCTCGGCGCGCCCTGCGCGCCGCAGACCCGTGTTGAGGTGGCGGCCTACTTGCGAGCCATGCGCCCTAAGCTCCGCTACGGCGATCGCACCGGCGAAGTCACCCGGGCTCTCCTTTCGCAGCAATCACCCAGCGCCGCCGCTGCGCCCGCCATGTCGATCGCCTTCGACGCGGCCAAGGACCTTCTTCCCGAATGGGCTGCCGAGATGCACGGCTTTCGTCTATCCGCGCCCCGTCGCGGGGCGGCGCGTTTGGGCGTTCATGGCCTGGCCCGCACGCTTCGCTGGGCCCTGGTCAACAGCGCCGAGGCGCGCGCCAGGCGGCGCGCTGAACAGCTGGCGCAGATTGCGGCGGGAGACGCATCGCCAACAGAACCTCAGGTGGACGAACATCCCACCTGATCCGGCGCTCAGGCGGCCCGGCGGGCCTGGTCATCCAGGGCCTGGAAGTCCTCGTCGGACAGGGCGATTTCGGCGGCCCGCACATTGTCCTCCAGGTGCGCGACCTGGCTCGTCCCGGGGATGGGCAGAATGACCGGGCTGCGCTTCAACACCCAGGCCAGGGCCACCTGACTCGGCGTCGCGCCGGTCTTTCGTACGATGGCGTCGAACGCCGTGCCTGGCCGGGCGAGCTCGCCCGCCGCCAGCGGAAACCAGGGGATGAAGCCGATGCCCTCGGCCTGGCAATAGTCCAGCACGTCCTCGCTCGACCGGTCGACCAGGTTGTAACGGTTCTGCACCGTCGCCACCGGGAACACCTTGCGCGCAGCCTCGATCTCCTCGACCGTCACCTGGCTGAGGCCCGCGTGGCGGATCAGCTTCTTGTCCAGCATCTGGGCGATCACATCGAACTGCTCGTCCCGCGGGACCTTGGGATCGATGCGGTGCAGTTGCCACAGGTCGATCTGCTCGCGCTTCAGCCGGCGCAGGCTCATCAGGACGCACTGTTGCAGATATTCGGGCCTGCCCAATGGCAGCCAGGCATTGGGCCCCTGCCGGGTCAGCCCGGCCTTGGTGGCCACCACCAGACCGTCATAGGGCGCCAGGGCCTCGGCGATCAGATCCTCGCTGACGAAGGGACCGTAGCTGTCGGCGGTATCGATGAAATTCACGCCCAGTTCGGGCAGGCGGCGCAGGGTGCGCAGCGCCTCGCCCCGGTCCTTAGGCTCGCCCCAGATGCCGGGGCCGGTAATACGCATGGCGCCGTAGCCGAGGCGGTTCACGATCAGATCGCCGCCGATCTTGAACGAACCCGACGCGGCGGCTGTGGAAGTGGGCATGGGTGAACTCCTTGGGTCTGCACAGGCAGAGATCGGGGGCCGACGGTCTCCGCGCCAGCTCCCAGGATAAATTTTTGCGCGGGGGGCCGCTCAGCCACGCGCAAGCGGCATGGCCGGCGAACGAGAACTGTAAAACTGGGCGCCTGAATCCCAGCTAACGTTTGGTCGGGGCGGCAGGATTCGAACCTGCGACCCTCTGCTCCCAAAGCAGATGCGCTACCAGGCTGCGCTACGCCCCGACACAGGCTGCGCCTCTTGCCACGCGACGGACGCCGCCGCAACGCGCTTGGCGCCCATGGCTCAAGGCTTTGAGGCGACGGGCGGGACGATTTTGATCTCGTAGAGCGTTGTCCACAGCTTGCCGGTGACGAATAGCCTGTCGCTCTTGGCGTCGTAGGCGATGCCGTTGAGGACCGCATCGGCATTGCCGTTCTGGTTGGCCACGACCAGCGGAGCCAGATCGATCCAATAGAGCACCGCCCCCGTCTTGGGATCGATGCAGGCGATCTTGCTGGTCTGCCAAATATTCGCCAGGATATTGCCCTTGACCTCCTCGACCTCGTTGAGGTTGGCCACCGGTGCGCCGTCGGCGGTGACGTGCAGCCGGCCTGTCTCCTTCAGGCTGTCCGGGTCAAGAAAGCGCAGATCCGATGTGCCGTCGCTCATGATGAGGCGATGGCCGTCGCGGGTCAGGGCCCAGCCTTCTCCCTTGTAGCGAAACGAGCCTTTCGGAGCGAAGGTGGCCAGGTCGTAGATGAAACCGATCTGGGAGCGCCAGGTCAGCTCGATCAGCTTGTTCTTCCAATAGACGATGCCCTCGCCGAAATAGGCCGGCGAGATGTTGCGCTGCTGCACAACTTCCCCTGTCTCCAGCTTCACCTTGCGGATGGACGAGCGGCCCTCAAGACCGGTGCTCTCGTAAAGAAACCCGTCCTTGTAGAACAAGCCCTCGGTGAAGGCGTTGGCGTCGTGCGGGTAAAGATGGACGATCTGGTACCCATAAACCGGCGCGGCTTCGGCGCCCGTCGGTGCGCCCGCGATCCACACAAGGGCGCACGATATAGCCGCGCAGAAGGCTTTCCTGAGGTTGGGCATTCGGTGTCCCCGACTAGGTCCGGGGCCGCTGTCTCAAACGCCACGGCCGCAGTCAATACCGCCTAGAGGGCGACAGCAGCACGACCGAGCCGGAATGCCAGCGGACAGGCTTAGCCGCCCGCCTCGATTTCGGCTACGATCAGGCCCTTGGGTCCGTCGGCGAAGCGCACCATCACGTCTTCGCCGGGCTGTAAATCCTCCAGACCCGATCGGCGCAGCGTCTCGATGTGCACGAAGATGTCGCCCGGTTCGTTGTCGCGCACCACGAAGCCGTAGCCCTTGGTGCGGTTGAACCACTTCACCTTGACTCGCTCCGCGGGACCACGCGGCGCCGGCGGATGGCGCGGACCGCGCCCGGTCCCGCCGTCGTTGTGGTCGCGGAACGCCGGCCGGTCATCGCGACGCGGCGGCCCATCGAAACGGGGGCGCGGCGCAGAAGGCGCGGCGGAAGATTCGTCCAGTTCATGGATATCGGACACCTGCCAGCCCTTGGGGCGGCGCAGAGCGTCACAGACGATGATGGAACCTTCCAGGACGGTCTCCCGGCCGGCCTGTCTGAGGCTGGTGATGTGGAGCAGAACGTCCTTAAAGCTGGTCTGGCTGGGGTCGTCAGGGACGATGAAGCCGTACCCCTTACCCGGATCGAACCACTTAACTCGACCACTGACACGGACCGTTTCCTCGACCGGATCGACCTCTTGAAAATTATAACTAGACATAAGCCCCTTCCGGCCGCCTGAAATACAGACGGGCCTCCCCACTTTTCGAACACTGTTCTCCTAAATTCGCAGACGTCAATCGGGAATCGTCGGCGAGACGATTCGCCGCGGCGGCGAGAACGCAGGTTCGTATTCAGGCAGGAGGAGAGGCGCTGGCAGTCCCTAGGGGAGTCGAACCCCTCTTCCCAGATTGAAAATCTGGTGTCCTAACCGATAGACGAAGGGACCGCAGTCGCGAGGAAGGCGCATATATCCGCCTTGAGAGACGGGTGCAAGCCCGCTGGCAAGTCTTGGCTCATCCATCGCGGCGTGGATCGGCGGCGTCTTCGATTTCCAGTTCCACCCCCCGCCGACCGTTCCAATCGTCCGCTTTCAGGCGCCCCGCCACGTGCAGGCCAGCGCCGCCGGCGAGCAAGCGGCGGCCAAGGTCCGTGTCGCCCGCACGCCAGGCCACAGCCTTCAACCGCGCGCCCGATCCGGCCGACAACAGGCACCGGACATGACCGCCCTTCAGGGCGCGCGGCTGCTCGATAGCCACATGAGCCGCTGCGAACATGGGTTCGGCATTGCCCGGCCCAAACGGCGACAGCCGCTGGAAATCCTCGTAAAGCGCGCGGTCGGCTGAGACCGGGGTGACGAGGGCGTCGATCTGCACTTCGTCCGTTGCGGCGGCCAGGGCGCTTTCGGCTTCCAGCGTCCGCGCGAGGAAGGACTCGAACTCGGCGATGCGCGCCGCCCTGATGGTCAGCCCCGCGGCCATGGCGTGGCCTCCGCCGGACAGGAGCAGGCCTTCCTCGAACGCGGCCTGCACCGCCCGGCCGAGGTTCACCCCGGGTTGCGAACGCCCCGAGCCCTTGCCGACGCCGAGGACAGGATCAACGCCGATGACCACGACGGGCCGGCGGTAACGTTCGCGCAGACGGCCCGCTACGATGCCGATCACGCCGGGGTGCCAGTCTTGTCCGCTAACCACGATGGCCGGCAAATCGCCGGGCGCGGCATGGGTGCGCTCGATGGATTCAGCGGCCCGCTCGGCCACCTCCCGCTCCACCTCCCGGCGAGACTGGTTCAGGGAGTCCAGCTCCTCGGCCAGGGCCTGCGCCTCAAGGGGATCGTCAGTGGACAGGAGCCGCGCGCCCAGATCCGAGCGCCCGATACGTCCGCCGGCGTTGATCCGAGGGCCCAGAACAAAGCCCGTCTGAAACACGCTGGCCGGCCCCTCCGCCTTGGCCACCGTGATCAGGGCCTTCAGACCGGGATTGCCCCAGGCTGACATGACCTTGAGCCCCTGGCGCGTCAGGGCTCGGTTGAACCCGGTCAGGCGGGTCACGTCGCAAATGGCCCCCAGCGCCGCCAAGTCCAGCCATTGGCGAATGTCCGGCTCGGGCCGATCGGCGAACAGGCCCCTCCGGCGCGCCTCGCGATTCAGGGCGGCCAAGAGAACGAACACCACGCCGGCGGCCGCCAACACCCCTTGGCCGGAGTTGCAGCCCGGCCGGTTGGGATTGACCACCGCGGCGGCGGCGGGCGGGTCCTCACGCATCAGATGGTGGTCGATCACCGCCACCTGCAGACCGATCTGGGCGGCGGCGGCGATGGCGTCGTAGGCGGCCGCGCCGCAGTCGACCGTGACGACCAGCTCGGCCCCTTGCTCGCGCAGGCGGCGGAAAGCAGCAGGGCTGGGGCCATAGCCTTCGGTCATCCGGTCCGGCACATAGATGGGCAGGGTCTTGCCCATGGCTCGGAACCAGCGCACCAGCATGGCCGCGCTGGTGGCTCCGTCCACATCGTAATCGGCGAACACGACCGTGGGTCGGTCCTGCACCACGGCATCGACCAGCAGTTCGGCGGCGCGGTCCATATCCATGAAGGACGACGGATCGGGGAACAGGGCCTTGAGGGTCGGTTCGAGGAAATCCCCAGCCTGCGCCTGCCCTACGCCGCGCGCGGCCAGAGCGCGAGCCAAGGGCTCGCTCAGGCCGTGATGCAGCGCATGAGCGCGAACCAGGTTTTCGTCCGCCGGGCTTTGCCGCCACAGCCGGCCAGTCAGCGAGCGCGTCACGCCCAGGAACGCCTGGGCGTGGCCGTCTGGCCCGGATTGGCCTTCGGGCATAGCCTAAAGCGGACGCTTGGTGCGGACTTCGCGCACCACCTTGGACGACGAATGCATCACCAGGGTGTGGGTCTTGACCATGCCGCTTTCGATCTTCACCCCGTCCAGCAGCGCGCCCGTGGTCACGCCAGTAGCGGCAAAAATGGTGTCGCCCTTGACGATCTCATGCAAGTCGTACTTGCGATCAAGGTCGGTGATGCCCCAGCGGGCCGCCCGGGCGCGCTCATCGGCGTTGCGAAACACAAGACGGCCTTGGAACTGACCGCCCACGCACTTGAGCGCCGCGCAGGCCAACACCCCTTCGGGGGCGCCCCCCTGTCCAATGTAAAAGTCCACGCCGGTTTCCGGATCGGTGGTGTTGATCACCCCCGCCACATCGCCATCGGAGATGAGATAGACGCGCACGCCTTCGGCGCGAAGGCTGGCGATGATCTCGGCATGGCGGGGTCGGTCAAGCACGCAGGCGGTGATGTCCGAGGTCTTCACACCCTTGGCCTTAGCGATGGCCCGCGCGTTCTCTGCGGGACTCTTGTCCAGGTCGATGATCCCGGCGGGATAACCGGGCCCGATGGCGATCTTGTCCATATAGGTGTCTGGCGCATTCAGCATGCCGCCCTGCGGGGCCCAGGCCATCACCGCCAAGGCGTTGGCCATGGCCTTGGCCGTCAGGGTCGTGCCTTCCAAGGGGTCGACGGCGATGTCGATCTTGGGTCCGACGCCCTTGCCCAGAGTTTCGCCGATGAACAGCATCGGCGCCTCGTCACGTTCGCCCTCCCCGATCACGATCCGGCCCTGGATCTCAAGCTGATTGAGGGTGTCGCGCATGGCCTCGACCGCGGCGCGGTCGGCCTCCTTCTCGTCGCCCCGACCGACCATGGTCCAGGACGCGATGGCCGCGGCCTCGGTGACCTGTACGGCCGACAGGAGCAGATTGCTGGGCAGGTCCGTTCCACTCATCGGCGTCTCCTGGAGCGAGGGCTCCCGATCATTAAGGGATTCTTACACGCGCGCGATGCGTATCATGCGCGGCGGCTGTAACACCGAAGGTAGAGCCGCAATGCGCCGCACCGCGTTCAACAGCATCGCTTCGGGCGCCGCATGCGTGGTCAGAACGATGGGCACGCCCTCAGCGTCATGAGCCGGTTTCTGCAGGAAACTGTCGATGGACACGCGTTCCTCCGCGAGGGTTTCCGACACGGCGGCGATGACGCCGGCCTCGTCGCGCACCTGCAGACGCAGATAGGCGCGGCCCTGCCGATGGGCGGGGTCGACGGCGGTCAGCCTGGGCAAACCCACGGCCGGCCGTTGGAACACGGGCCTTGTCGCCCCAGTCATCACGTCGGCGATGTCGGCGGCCACCGCCGCGGCGGTGGGGCCGGCGCCCGCTCCTGGACCCTGGATGAATATCCGCCCGATGCGACGGCCTTCGATGAACAGGGCATTGAGCGCGCCTGAGGTCTGGGCCAGAGGGTGGTCGAGAGGGGCCAGCGCCGGATGCACGCGCACCGACACGCCCGCGTCGCTGCGCTCGGCGGAGGCGACCAGCTTGATGCGGTAGCCCAGGTCGCCCGCCAACTTGATGTCCAAAAGCTCGATCTGGTCCAAGCCCTCGATTTCCGCCCCCGCGTAGTCGGGCGCGCAGCCGAAGGCCAGGGCTGACAGGATCACGATTTTATGGGCGGCGTCGAAGCCGCCAATATCCATGGTGGGATCAGCCTCGGCGTAGCCCAGGCGCTGGGCCTCGGCGAGCACCTCGGCGAAAGAGCGGCCCGAGGCCTCCATCTCGCTGAGGATGTAGTTGCAGGTGCCGTTGAGAATGCCGGCCACGCTGACGACCTCATCGCCGACCATAGCCTCGCGCAGCATCTTGACCGCAGGCGTGCCGCCCATCACCGCCGCTTCGAACAGCAAAGGCGCGCCCTTGGCCTCGGCCAGCAGGGCGAGCGCCGCGCCGTGTTCGGCGATCAGGGCCTTGTTGGCGGTAACCACAGGCTTGCCCAGGGCGAGCGCCGCTTCGACCGCGGCCTTGGCCGGACCGTCGGAGCCGCCGATCAGCTCGACAAAGATGTCGGTGTCCGCAGACGTCGCCAAGGCGACCGGATCGTCGAACCAGTTCAGGGCTGAAATATCCGTTTCGCGATGACGCGAACGCGAGCGCGCGCAGACCCCGGTGACCACCGCCCGACCGCCCGCCGGCGCGAAGTCAGGCTGTACGGCCAGGAATTTCATCAGGCCGCCACCGACCGTGCCCAGTCCGGCCACCCCGATACGCCACGTCTTCTTGCTCATGGTTCTACTGCGCCGCCTGATTGTGGACGCGGGCGAGAAGCTCGTCGGCGTTGGACAGGAACTTGCGGACGTTGCGCGCTGCCTGTCGGATGCGGTGCTCGTTTTCCACCAGACCGACCCGCACATAGCCTTCGCCATATTCGCCGAAGCCCACGCCCGGCGCCACAGCCACGCCGGCTTCCTCGATCAGCAGCTTGGCGAACAGCAGGGAGCCCGCCTCCTTGAACTGGTCAGGCAGAGGCGCCCAGGCGAACATGGAGGCCGGCGGCGCCGGAATGGTCCAGCCCGCCTGCCCCATGGCCTTGACCAGGGTATCGCGCCGCGATTTGTAGATGCCGCGGATCTCGTCGACGCAGTCCTGCGGCCCATTCAAGGCTGCGGCGGCGGCCACCTGGATCGGCGTGAAGGCGCCATAGTCCAGATAGGACTTCACCCGCGCCAAGGCGGCGCACAGCTTGGCGTTGCCCACCACCATGCCCACGCGCCAGCCGGCCATGGCGTAGGTTTTGGACAGGGAGTTGATCTCCACCGCCACGTCCTTGGCGCCGTCCACCTGCAGGATCGAGGGCGGCGGGTTGTTTTCGAAATAGATCTCCGAATAGGCCACATCCGATAGCACGATCAGGTCGTGCTTTTTGGCCAGGGCCACGACGTCCTTGTAGAAATCCAGGTCCACCCACTGGGCCGTGGGATTGGACGGATAGCTGACGATCACGGCGATGGGAGGGGGCACCGAATTGTGCACGGCCCGGCTGATGCCCGACAGATAGTGTTCGGGCGACAGGGCCGGCACATGGCGGATCACCCCGCCCGCCATGATGAAGCCGTAGGCATGGATCGGATAGGCCGGGTTGGGGCAGATCACCACATCGCCCGGCGCGGTTATGGCCTGGGCCAGGTTGGCGAAGCCCTCCTTGGAGCCCAGGGTGGCGATCACCTCGGTGTCCGGGTTCAGCTTCACTCCGAAGCGATAGTCGTAATAATGCGCCATGGCCCGGCGCAGGCCGGGAATGCCCTTGGAGGCCGAATAGCGGTTGGTCTTGGGCCGGTTTACGGTCTCGATCAGCTTATCGACGATGTGCTGAGGCGTGGGCATGTCGGGATTGCCCATCCCGAAGTCGATGATGTCGACCCCTTCGGCGCGCAAGCGCGCCTTGATGCGGTTGACCTCTTCGAAGATGTAGGGCGGCAGGCGCTGGATGCGGTAAAAATCGGTGTTCATGGCCGTCGGTCCTTAAAAGACCGCGCAAGAGGGCTGGGAGGCCTGGATAAACTGCGTTGACCACAGCTCCAAGCGCGCGAATGGGTTTGCGCCTTCGCCGGCTATGGAGACGGCGAAGGCGGTGTAGCTCGTTCGCGCTGAGCCTTGGCGTAGGCTTCAGTCTGAATGGCGACCGCCGGCGGCGGCGGCGCGACCGCCTTGGCCCGGTTGGCCTCGGCGAAACCCTCGGTGTCGAACAGGGTCTGCGGATAAAGCGCCGCGAGCGCCTCTTGCTCACGGCGCAGTTGCAGCGTGTCGTAGATATTATTGGACCACGCCGAACCGGGCCGGATATCGGGCGGCGGAGATGGCGGCGTCTCGCTGAACTTGGGATAGGCGCCCTTGGCGGCGCTGGCGGCCTGGATGTCCTGGGCAATCGGTGATGTCAGCGCCACCGGCGGCGGCTTGAACACATAGCTGGGCAGATCGACGCAGCCGCTCAGCGCGCAGGCGATCGCGACCGCGAACGCAACCCGCCCCGCCGATGCTGCCGCCCAAAAATCCCAGGACCAAGAATCTCTGGCCGTCGTCACGTTCGCCACCGGTTGGCCGTTCAAATGGTGCTCCGTCTTATGCGATGATGCTTCAAAGCGAAAGGGCGACCCGCATCCGCGGTCGAAAGGCGACGTATGGCCACTGAGGCAGTAAAGACCAAAGCCAAGCGCAAGACCCCAAAGGCCAAACGCGCCGTAAAGACCGCTCCCGCACTGACGGAGCCCCGCGTCGTCGCCGTCCCGGCCAAGACCGAGGCGGCCAAGCCCAGGAGCAAGGCCCCCAAGGGCGGGGCCAAATCCAAGGCAAAGGCCAAAACGCTAGGCGCGCCCAAGGCCCAGACCACGAAAGCCCAGACTACGAAAGCGCAGACGACGAAGGCGCAGACGACGAAGGCCACGCCAAAACAGCCTGAGCCCTCGCCCGCGTCTCCGGCGCCCGCCCCTGGCGCGGACAGTGATCTCGGCGCGCTGCTGGGCTCGGAGAACGGCGCGGCCCTGGAGCGCCTGTCGGCCAATCTGGCCAGGGCGGCGCTCACCGCCCAGAGCGCCCTGGCCGGCGCGGCCCTCAAACAGGCCGAGAACCCCGGGTCCCTCAATCCCGATCCCTTCAACGCCGCGCCCGCCCTAAGCGAGGTGATGGGCAAGCTGGCAGCCCAGCCTGATCGGCTGTTCAAGGCCCAGGCCGACCTCTTGGCCAGCTATATGGACCTTTGGCAGTCCGCCGCCCGGCGCCTGGCCGACGGCGAGATTTCCGCCCCGGTGGTCTCGCCCGCGCCCGGCGACCGGCGCTTCGCCGACAAGGACTGGGACAACAACCCGGTGTTCGACGTGATCAAGCAGTCCTATCTGTTGTCAGCCAACTGGCTGAACGAGCTGGTGAGCCAGGTCGACGACATCGACCCGCAGACCAAGCGACGCGCCGAGTTCTTCACCAAGTTCATGACCGACGCCATGGCGCCGTCCAACTTTCTGATCTCCAATCCGGCAGCCTTGCGTCAGGCGGTGGAGACGGGCGGCGAGAGTCTGTTGCGCGGGGCCGAGCACTTCGCGACGGACCTTGGGCGCGGCGACGGCGGCTTGAAGATCACCCAGACCGATCTCAGCAAGTTCGAGGTGGGCGTCAATGTGGCCTCCACCCCCGGCAAGGTGGTGTTCCAGAACGAGCTGATCCAGATTCTGCAGTTCGCGCCGACCACCGAAGAGGTGTTCGAGATTCCCCTGCTGATCTTCCCGCCGTGGATCAACAAATACTACATCCTGGATCTGCGCCCCGATAACTCCATGATCCGCTGGCTGACCCAGCAGGGCTTCACCGTGTTCGTGGTGTCCTGGGTCAATCCGGCCCCCAGCCTGGTCGGACGCACCTTCGAGGACTACATGCTGAAGGCGGCCTATCCGGCGATCGAGGCGGTGCTGGCCCAGACCGGCGCCAGCCGCGTCAACACAGTGGGCTACTGCATCGCCGGCACCCTGCTGTCCTGCGTTCTGGCGCACATGGCGGCCAAGGGCGACAAGCGCGTGGCCTCGGCCACCTTCTTCGCGGCCCAGCAGGACTTCTCCGAATCCGGCGACCTGTCCCTGTTCACCGACGAGGACTGGCTGCGGGTGATCGAGACGCGCATGGACGAGGCCGGCGGGGTGCTGCCCGGCAGCGTCATGTCAGACACCTTCAACTCCCTGCGGGCCAACGACCTGATCTGGTCGTTCTTCGTGGGCAACTATCTGATGGGCAAGGAGCCCAAGCCGTTCGACCTGCTGTTCTGGAACGCCGACCAGACGCGCATGCCCAAGGCGCTGCACCTGTTCTATCTGCGCCAGTTCTATCGCTACAACGCCCTGGCCAAGGGCGAGCTGGAGCTGGACGGGGTGAGGCTGGACCTCAAGACGGTGAAGACCCCCATCTACGCCCAGTCGAGCAAGGAGGACCACATCGCCCCCTTCCGCTCGGTCTATCGCGGCGTGGAGCTGTTCGGCGGGCCCAAGACCTTCATCATGGCCGGTTCAGGCCATATCGCCGGGGTGATCAACCACCCGGCCGCCGGCAAGTACCAGTACTGGACCAATCCCGACGTGAAGGGCTCCGTCGACGACTGGCTGGCCAAGGCCGAGGAGCATCCCGGCTCCTGGTGGCCGCACTGGGTCCAGTGGCTGGACGACAAGTCCGGCGCCAAGGTCAAGGCGCGAGACCCGTCCAAGGGGCCGCTGGGGCCCATCGAGGATGCGCCGGGGAGTTTTGTGCGGGTGAAAAGCTAGCGGCTCGGCGCACGCCGCCGCCCATGCCTAAGGGTGTCCGAAGGCGGTGCGGCGCTAGCCCGGGAACGGACGTTCCGAAGGTTGCCTGTCGAATCCATACGTCTATATCGAATACGACGGCGCAGCTCATGAGTTGGAGTCGGACGAGATTGAATACCTCAATACGAGTTTCGTAAGGTTCTCGCCCTTTAGTCTGGCCAAAGGCAAACCCTGAGAGTCCAAAATGAAGATTTTCAAACCCATTTGGGATTCACCGCGGGGAAGGTCCACCTTTGCCCAGGGATTGAAGCAGGGCGCCCGCATTCTCGACGTTGGCTGCGGAAACAACTCCCCGGCCTGGTTCAAGGCGGTCAGGCCGGACCTTTACTACGTCGGCCTTGATGTGGGGGACTACAACCAGAACGAGGACGTTCGGATGATCGCCGATGAGTATATGGTCACCGGCCCGGAAGGGTTCGCGGCAGCCATCGAGTCCTTCAGTGGTCAGATGGACGCTGTGGTCAGCTCCCACAACCTGGAGCATTGCGACGAACCGGAACGGTGTCTGACCGCCATGGCCGCCTCGCTAAAGTCAAATGGTAGACTGTATCTTTCGTTCCCTTGCGAGGAGAGCGTTGGCTTTCCCAAGCGCGCCGGATGCCTCAACCTGTTCGACGACGCCACCCACAAGGCCGCGCCCGCATGGCTCCCGACCGTGGAAGTTTTGAAAAAATGCGGTTGCCTGATCGATTTTCAGGCCAAGCGCTACCGCCCGTTCCCACAATGGCTCAAGGGCCTCTTGCTGGAACCGTTGAGTAGCGGTCGCCGAGCGGTCATCGAGGATGGCTCAACTTGGGCGCTATATGGTTTTGAATCAGTTATATGGGCTAGGAAGCAGTAAAGCGATGGCGCGCGGATGTTCAACTGGGCGATGAGGCGGGCGGGTTCGGTCGGCTGATCGGTTCCGCAAAGCGGTCGTTATGGCCTCCGCGCGGAATGCGCACGCCGGCATCGCCGGCTTTTTTTGGGGGGTAGCGGATGTTCGTCCTGCTGGTGACCGTCGCGACACCCCCATCCCTAAAAGCCGACAACACTGATCAGGTCAAATTACGTCTTACCGCGAGACCGACCCGATAAAGGGCATGGGCCCGTTGCTCGTATAGGTCGGTAGTTGCCCGTTCCACTTCTCGACCGCCCGCAGCTGAATGATTTCGGGGTTGGTCTTGATCGCCTCAGCTTCGATCTGGATGGCCTTGGCGTGGCCCTCGGCGGTTGCGACCTGTTGCGCGGCTTCGGCCGTGGCCTGGGCAACCTTGGCCTGTGCGGCGAGAGCGGCCTGTTCGTTAGCGATCTTGGCGTTGATCTGGGCCAAGACCGCGTCCGGCACACGCACATTGCCGGCCCAGAACAGCTTCTCGATATTGAGGCCGTACGGGGCGAAATATTTGGCTACGTCAGCCTGCACGCCGTCCAGCAGCTCCTGCTTGCGGGGGCCGTAGATTTCTTCGACCCCCATCTGGGCTGCGCGGTCGACCAGGGCGTTGCGGATCGCGTTGCGCAGCGGTCCGGCGATGATGCCGTCCGCGTCGACGCGGTATTTCTGGTAGAGCTTGGGCGCCAGTTCCGAGTTCACCGAATAGCTGACGGCGATGTCGGCCGAGAGGCCGAGGCCATTCTTGTCCTGGAATTCGAACTGCTCGTTGTTGGTGCTGCCTTCGGTCCTGGAACTCGAATAGGTGTAGGTGTTGGTGAACACCGGATATTCCTCGATCGTCGTGCCGAACGGGGTGAAATAGGTGCCAACCCCCAGGGCAATGTTCGAAACGCCGGCGTCGGATCCGTACTGGTTGACCTTAATGCCCACGTGGCCCGGTTTGACCTGACTGCAGGCGGCGAGCGCCAGCGCCGCGAGGCTGATCGCCACGGCGGGCTTCATCTGCTGAACAGGCTTCATGGCGTAGGTCCTTGAATGAGAGCGAGCCTGCGCCGCAATCGGCGCAGGCCGAGATAGAAGGCGAAGCCAGCCCAACCGACGATCGCGGGGATAGCCAGCGCGCAGACAATGGCCAGAATACCGAGCGTGTCGTCGTGAGCGTCGACCAGATCGGGAATAACGATGCGCCAGAGTACGAAGACGCCGATGGCCAAAGCGGCTGCCTGAATGAAGCTGAGAAGGGCGAAGTTGCGGATCAGCTTGATCCGGTTCTCCTCCGCCGCCTCGGATTTGGCCGAGGGGCCGCCAAAGCGGATGATCCGGTTCATGGTCCTATATTCCGGGTGAGCGTCGACCGTCGATGCGCATAGCTGAAGCCCATCGCCGACAAAGGTCGCCGAGGGCGCGCGCCTGCGATCGGGTTGGAGGTTCAGGCCAGGACGGCTAGATCAGCAGCTCGCGCATGGCCGGTGTTTAGCACGGCCCAGCTGCAGACGATAGGCGCACGCCGACGCCCCGCAAACGGACATCCCGAAGGTAGCAGGCAGCGATCGCCGCCACGCTCCACCGTTTCCTAAGGTCGACGGCCACCGGGCGCATGGCCGTGGATCGCGTTGAAACCGGCGCCCCCTTGGCGCGAGAAGTGACCGCCCACGTCGCGGTGGTAATGCATATGGTCCTGGCTCCAATAGTAGAACTGGCCGCCGGGGCCCCAATAGCCGCCGTAGAAGGGGCCGTAATAGCCGTCGTAGTAGGCGTCATAGTTGACATCGGCGTAGGGCGGCGGCGGACCGTAATAGGCCTCGTCGTACGCGCACCCGGCCATCCCCGCCGCCAGTGTGAGAACGCCCGCCAGGGCGGCAAGGTGGTTTTTCATTGTCATGTTTCCTCATCCCGAAGCCATAAACGAGCGTCGCCGCACGAAGGTTGCAGGAAAGCGTCATGGGCGCCGCGTTTCCATGCGGCGGATCAAAAAGCCGCGTCGCGGGAAATGGTTCGGACGGACCAGGGGGATTTGATCCGGCTCAATGAGGGAAACCCGACACATAGGTATGAGAATCGATCGACTGAGCTGACTTAGCGGTGAGGTTTGACCCGTCCTCCAGGCGCCACCGGTAGGCCGAATGACGCCCAAACCCAGGAGCGCCGGATGAAGAGACTGTCGCCACGCTTGGCGCTCACCGCGACCATGCTGTTGTCCACTCAATTCGCGCAGGCGCAGACCCGTTTGCACGAGCATTCGGTCGCTGCTACCGGAAAAACGCTTGCGATGCGGGTCTGCTGGACCTGTCACGTCGTGGCGTCGGACCAGCCGTTCGCGCCAATGTTGAACCAACCGGCGCCGAGCTTTGCGGACATCGCCAACCGTTCGAACACTTCGGCCAGCGCCTTGCGGCGATTCCTGACAAAGACCCATTGGGACGAGGCCACCATTCCCATGAGCATGCCGGGAATGATGTTGACCGATGATCAGGTCGGCGCGGTGAGCGCCTATATCCTGAGCTTGCGCAAGCGTCCCTGACCGTTCCGATCACGCCGCGGCGATAATCTCGACCTGACCGCTTGTGCGGAACGTGCGACGCTGTGTTGTCGGTGCGGCGCGTTAGGTCGGCAAGCGGACTTTGCCAAAGTCAGCCCTGGGGGGATGCAGTAGCGCGCCTCGCCAGGCGATCGTGGAATAGTGGCGCCTGTCGCAGGCGCAGCCATTCAGCGGGGCGGATGGAGGCCGGTTATGGGCTTGGCGAAAATCAAGATTGTGCTCGTGAACGATACGATGCAGCAGGGCTATTCGTATGCTCTGGTCCAGCCAACCGGCCGCGGCTTCAGTCCCGATTTTAAGCCAGACCTGACGCCCAGGCAGATGCTGGAACTCGGCGTATTTGGCGGCAAGTACATGACCGACGGGCCCGGCGAGTTTCCGGCGAGCTGGTTCGTCAAGGCGAAGCTGTCGCCGCTTCGGTCCGATCCGTCGCTGAACTATTTCGGGGTCTCAGCCAGCCAACCGCTGTCGGTCTGGCGGGAAAAGGGTTGGGTCCATCCGGATGATCCGCGCGGATGGTTCCAATGGTACTGCCGGTATTACATGGGGCGCCGCTTGATGCAGGAAGACGAGCGCCAAATCGGCCGATGGAAAGCGATGCGCCGCCACGTCGCCCAAATCAGGCGCGGTTGCGAGACAGGCGATCTGTTCTGCCGTCCACGCCAGCGACAGGCCCTCCTCCATTGGGCCTATGACAGCCGGCTGCTTTGAATCTCCCGCAATCAGTCCGAGACGGGCCGCGCCCAAAAGCAGACCCAAGCTTGGACAGGTTCGGGGGAATGCGGAAGTTGCAATTCGGCTACCAGCTTGCATGAATGAGTTGTGCTCAAGCCTCGTGACATCGTCTTACTGACCATCCTTTCCTCAGCCCAGACGGCGTGGGCCACAAAAGTGATGGCGGATGAATTGTGCGATCGCCTCCGGAGTCTGGAGTGGTCAGCCCCCGCACGGCCCACCGAGCCAAGCAGGCGCTGGATTGAGATGCACTGGCGAGGCCATTGGCTGGATTTTGATCGGGGTTTTGGTTTGTCATGCCGGAGCTCTGGTGAGCCCGAGGCAAACGCGTTGTGCAACTGGCTTCCCGAGCACACGTCGTTCGAGTTTTCCAGCGTTCTGCCAATGAGGATTTTAGAGTGCCACGGATACAAGTTCCCTCGCCCATTCCCCTCTTGGGGTGAGTGGAAAAGTGAAATGACAGTCGGAGAGAGAGGCTTGCTTGAGATCAATTTTGCCGATCTCAAAGGGGAAACTGGAGCGATCCGGTTCTCCACCTTTGCTCCAAACCATGACGACGCAACCGACGAGCTACCGCCGCTAACCGCTATGCCGCCGCTACCTGCCCCGTCACGCAAATAGGTATTGCGGGTGGACTGGACATTTCAAGCCGAAAGCAGACCACGCCAAGGTCGCAGAAGGGGGCTAGCAGACTTTCGCGTACTAAATCCAATCTCCGCTCACCGCCATGGAGCAGACAGCGAAACCGAGGAACCATCCGGGTGCGTTAGACAAAACGAACAGGCAAAGTCCCAGGCGCGCACCTTTTCCTCGGACAACGAGGAACGTACTGACCACAGGCCACCCAAAAAGGACGGCGACGATAGGCCATCCGGCCCACCCTGGACTGGCATGTCGAGTGTCCATTGCATCGAGCCAAAGCGCCCCCCAGGGAATCAGCGCGAACCACAGCAAGAACACTCCCAGGAATGCCGCAAGCGTGATTGGCTCTTTGAGTGCGTTGCGAACGCGTTGAGAAATTAAGACGAATGGGAGAGCAATAATGGAGACGAGAAGCGGATAGATCATATCCGCGTTGTCCAGCATAAATCTTAGATGAGACACTGCTCGTTCAGCAAATTCCGCGATGCCGTTCATAGCTGCCCCGTCGTTGAGCCGACATTCGGGTCAACCGACTAGACCGTGTCAAGGGCACCGCCCGCAAACGGACATTGCCATCCGCCGCTCAGGGGGGATTTGAGACCCTCGCCCGATGTCGTCTAGTGGATTGGGTGCGCCGGGAAAATGTCGGCATCGCCCGCCTCGGCAATGGCTTCGCCAAAAACGACGTTTCCGGCATTTAGTGTGTAGGGGAACAACACAACCACGGAATAACCGTCCTCGTGGTTCAAGGACACCGCAACGGCGTCTCTGCTTGGGTTACTGTCAGAAATAGCGACGCGAACATCGTAGACCAATGCCGTTGCTTTATAGCTCCCATCGTGTGCGCCTTTGACGAAGGCGCTCTTGATTAGCTCGATGATATCCAACGAGGGAGGCCGTTCGCGACCGTCGTATCCGGCCACGGAAACGATCTCGCCGTTCGGACGCATCGCACCGCCATACGGGAAGAACTCCCCGTGCTCGCCGAGCATCTTCTCGGCGAAAGGAAGCGCGGCATTCAGCAGCTCTTCGCACTCGGCTTTAGCTTTTATCACAGACGCCAACTAGCGGACCTTCCCAACCGCCGCAACGGGGCGATTCCTGGCCTCGGCTCCCGGCCAGGAACCAGACGTTCAGCCTCGCAACAAAAAAGCGCCCCGGTCGCCCGGAGCGCTTTTCCTGAAATCGAGGCTCCCGAAGCTTAGCGCTTGGAGAACTGGAAGCTGCGGCGGGCCTTGGCGCGGCCGTACTTCTTGCGTTCGACCACGCGGCTGTCGCGGGTCAGGAAGCCGTGCGGCTTGAGCACCGCGCGCAGGCCCGGCTCGTAATAGGTCAGGGCCTTGGAAATGGCGTGGCGGATGGCGCCGGCCTGGCCGGACAGGCCGGAGCCTTCCACCGTGGCGACCACGTCGAACTGGGTCGCGCGGTCGGTCACCTGCATGGGCTGGGCGATCATCATGCGCAGCACCGGGCGGGCGAAATAGACCTGCTGGTCGCGGCCGTTGATGGTGATCAGGCCTTTGCCGGGCTTGATCCATACGCGGGCGATGGCGTTCTTGCGCTTGCCGGTGGCATAGGCGCGGCCCTGAGCGTCGATCTTGGGCTCGACGGGTGCGGGCGCGGGATTGCTGGACAGGCTTTGCAGGGCTTCCAGGCCGTGGGTGTCGGTTGCCATGCTCAGGCGCTCCGGGCGTTCTTGGCGTTCAGCGCCTTGAAGTCGATCACTTCCGGCGCCTGGGCTTCATGGGGATGTTCGGCGCTGTTGTAGATGCGCAGATGGGTGAGCTGCTTGCGGGCCAGGGGGCTTTCCTTGGGCAGCATGCGCTCGACGGCCTTCTCCAGGATGCGCTCGGGGAAACGACCGCCCAGGATCTTGCCCGCCGTGCGTTCCTTGATGCCGCCCGGATAGCCGGTGTGCCAGTAGTAGGTCTTCTGCTCCAGCTTGCGGCCGGTAAACTTCACCTTGTCGGCGTTGATCACGACGACAAAGTCGCCGCAATCCACGTGCGGGGTGTAGGTCGGCAGGTGCTTGCCGCGAAGGCGCATGGCGATGAAGGAAGCCAGGCGGCCGACCACGGCGTCCTGGGCGTCCACCACGATCCATTTCTTCGCGACGTCGGCCGGCTTCAGCGAAACCGTGATCTTCGTCTGCATCGTCTAGGTCCGTCTAAGGCCGAGGCGACAGGCCTCGGCGTGAGCGGCGGGCAGTACAGAGGCGCACGGGCTCTGTCAACGCCCTTGTTGGCGCAAAACCCCACAAAGGCTTATTTTACAAGGGATTCTATGGTACGGTAAAATAATACCCAGCCCTCAGGGCCGCTGCGCGCGCCAGGCAAAGGCCACGGCGGCGGCCAGAACCAGGGCCGCAAAAGCCTGGTGGACCACCGCCAGGACCAGCGGATCGCCCAGTCTCAAGGTGACGATGCCGAGACAGGCCTGAATCGTGACCAGTCCAGCCAGGACAAAGGCCAGGGTCTTTGCGCCCGGCGGCAGCCAATGGGAGCGGCGGGCCAACACGGCGCCGGTCCACGCCGCCGTAAACAGCAGATAGGCGCCCAGCCTGTGGTGCAGCTGCACCGCGGCCCGGCTATGCAGGACCGAGCGCCACAAACCGCCCTGCCAGTAGTCGCTGGGGAACAAACGCCCGTTCATCAGGGGCCAGTCGTTGTACACGAGCCCCGCCCGGTTGCCCGCCACAAGCCCGCCCAGCAGAATCTGCAGGAAGACGCCTGCCGCCAACACCGCCGCGACGAGCGGCCAACGCGGGCGCATGACCGGCCGGGCCGGGCCATTCCAGGCGTCCAGGCCGGTCCAGACCAGCATGCAGAACACGACCAGGGCCAGACCCAGATGCACGGTCAGGCGCTCGGGCGCCACCTCCACACGGTCGGCCAAGCCGCTGGACACCATCCACCAGCCCACCAGCCCTTGCAGCCCGCCCAGCGCCAGCAGCAGCCAGCAACGCCAAATCAGACCCTGAGGCACCTTTTTCCGATAGAGGAAGATCGCGAATGGAACCGCGAAGACCACCCCGACCACCCTGCCCAGAAGCCGATGCGCCCACTCCCACCAGTAGATGCCCTTGAAGGCGTCCAGCGACATGCCCTTGTTGACGAACTTGTATTGGGGAATGCGCTGGTAGTGGCTGAACTCCACCGTCCACTGGGCGGGCGAGAGCGGCGGAATGACCCCCCGGATCGGCTGCCATTGGGTGATCGACAGGCCCGAATTGGTCAGCCGCGTGGTCCCGCCGAGAATGACCATGGCGAACACCAGGACGGCCACGACGAACAGCCATGACGCCACGGACTGCGATCGTCCCGATTTCAAAAACGAGGTCATCGCCCCCCGCACGCTCGCCCAAGCGCAGGCTGGGGCCGTTGCGCCCAGCCCTAGCCTCGCGGCGGCCCCGCGTCCACCCTGGCGAACGGCTCGATGCAGGACTATAGGCCAGGCGGAGTTCAAGCTTCGGTGAAACAGCGATGACGGCGCATCAACGAAAAGCGATAGGCGGCCTCGCCATCCTGCTGTTCCTGGCCGCCTATATCGGGGCGGCGGCCGTGATCGGCGACGCCATTCCCCGGACCTGGTGGGCGCAAC
>Ga0182013_10002134_pt1 | contig 26232 bp, 20 predicted proteins | sample 612S2MmetaG_FD_120487 | JGI IMG/M metagenome (GOLD analysis project Ga0182013, IMG submission 120487) | Permafrost microbial communities from Stordalen Mire, Sweden - 612S2M metaG | ecosystem: Environmental > Terrestrial > Soil > Wetlands > Permafrost | place: Sweden: Stordalen | collected...
CGACGTAACCGCCATCAGCTTCCACGCCTACCCCTACCTGCAGCAGAACTACACGCTGATGGGCTGCGGCGGCAGCGTGGGCGAGGGCTACGGCCCCATGATCGTCTCCAGCAAGCCGCTGGCTCTGGAAGACCTGGGCCGCATCAAGATCGCCATCCCCGGCACCCTCACCACCGCCTGCCTGGCGCTGAAAATCTTCAACCCCGAGCTCAAGACCGAGGTTGTGCCCTTCGACAAGATCATCCCGGCGATTCAGGCCGGAACCTACGAGGCCGGGCTGATCATCCACGAGGGCCAGCTCAGCTACTCCTCGAGCGGGCTCAAGAAGGTTCTCGACCTGGGCGCCTGGTGGCGCGAAACCACCGGCCTGATGCTGCCCCTGGGCGGCAACGCCATTCGCCGCTCGCTGGGCGCCGCGGCCCACAAGATCATCTCCAAAGCCCTGCGCGACTCGATCCAGCACGCCCTGGACCATCGCGAACAGGCTCTGGAATACGCCCTGCAGTTTGCCCGCGACCTGGACGCGCGGCTGGCCAACCGCTTTGTCAGCATGTACGTCAACGAGCGCACCCTGGACTACGGCGCCGACGGCCGCGAGGCCATCCGCAAACTGCTTGATCTGGGCTACGAACGCGGCATTATCCCCATCAAGCCCCAGGTGGACTTCGTCGATTGAGGCCAATCGCGCGGCGGGTTGGCCGCCCTTCGCTGGAACCGTTGGCGCACTTTGATTGATCCGTCCCGGAACAAATCAAAATCTGGGTGCCCCACCCCTTCGACTTCGCTCAGGGCAGGCTCTCGCCGCTGTCATCCTGGGCGGAGCGCAGCGGAGTGGAAAGCCTGCCCTGATTGGAGTCGAAGGGGATCTGCGTCTCGCAGCTTTTGCGGCTAGGGTGGAAACCAGGCGCAGTACTTTGGGAACCCTCATTTGCACGTGAAAGTCATTGAATATAGACAAGAATCCTGGTTTACTCTCTAAACAATTTCTAATCTTCGCCGATGCATCCATCATGGAGGCCTTCCAGGATGCTCGCCAACTCCAATCCCCTCTTTCTGCTCGCCTCGGCTGATCCCGCCCTGCTGGCCGCCTTTGAACCCGCGCTTTCCACCGGCGGCGCGCGCGTGGAGATCTATCTCTCCGCCGAGGCCGCCCTGCCGGCGCTCACCGCGCCCCACGCGCCCACGCTGGCCCTGCTCGACGTCAACCTGCCGGGCATGGAGATGGGCCAGTTGCTGGCGGCCGTGTGCGCCGATGCCAGCGGAAAGCAATTCCCGATTCTGCTGATCTCCGACACCGTGAACCAGGAGTGGATTGACCGGCTGGCAGAGGAGGTCATTGACGACCTTCTGCCGCGCGCGACCGGGCCCGCCTTCCTGCGCCTCCGTCTGGAGGCCGCGCTGCGCCACCACAGCAGATCGCGCGAACTTGAGCTCTTGCGCGAGAAGGCCGCGCTCAATGCCCAGACCGACCTGTTGACCGGCATCTACAACCGCAAAACCATTCTCTCCATGCTCTTTCGCGAAACCGACCGCGTGCAGCGCATGAAAAGCTCGCTCTGCATGGTGCTGTTCGACATCGACGACTTCGGCCATTGGAATGCCCGGCTGGGTTCGGCGGCCTGCGACGATCTGCTCTGCCAGGTGGTCGCCCGCACCACGCGCCTGCTGCGCAGCTACGACCTGCTGGGCCGCGCCGGCAAGGACGAATTTCTGCTGGCTCTACCCGGCTGCAGCAGCGTCAACGCCGTGATGATGGCCGAGCGCCTGCGCGCCGACGTTTTTTCAACGCCCTTTCGCGTGGGCCGCGACGCCATTCGCCTTTCGGCCTGCTTCGGCATTGCCAACAGCCTGGGCCGCTCGCCGGTCGTCGTGCTGCGCGATGCCGAGCAGGCGCTGCAATTGGCCAAGGCCACCGGTCCGGAGACTATCCTGTGCGTCGGCGACTGCCCGCAGCCCTGTGCCGCGCCGGTCTCCTTCCTCTCGCCCACCTCCGGCGACGAGCTGCTCGCCTGGTAGGCGGAACGGGAGTCCGCGGCTGGCTTGGAAACCGAACTCCAAGCTGATTTGAGGCGAATGCCCTGGAAACTGCTGCTCAGATCGCCGGGCGGACCGGCTTCTTCTGCTGCGGGTCGAGTTCAGCTTCGGCGGCGTGAAGGTCGGACTGGCGGTCCATCCACTCGTCCAGACGGGAACGCTTGAAGCGCCAGCGGTTGCCCAGTTTGAAGGCGGGCACGAAACCCTCGGAGGCGTACTTGTAGAGTGTGTCGGGCGAGATGCCGAGGTACTCCGAGGCCTGGCGAATGTCCATGACCTCGCGCACCTCGGGAACCAGCAGATTGGAGCGGGCAGCGGCGTTGCGCACTAAAACCTCCCGAGGCGGAAAAAGTGGACCGTCTCAGAAAAAACTCCGGCAGTTGCGCCGGTAGTCTTGTATATAACGCGGATTTGCCCGGCCTTTCAAGGGTTTTTCCGGCTGTTGCAGAAAATTTACGGCTTTCCGGATTCAGACGGGCCGGCCTGAGAGCGAAGAAACCGGCGGCAGACGCAGCGGGTTGCGTTTTGGCTGCCGTCAGCCGCAAGGGGTTGCGTTGTTACGACGGATGGTGCGCTACGGCGCTATTTCTGGGCGTCCGGGCGAGGCGGCGGGGGTTGCTTGCCGTCTCCTGAGCCGTCGCTCGGAGCAGTTCTGGGGCTGGTCTGGCCGGTCTGGCGACGCTGGTCTTCGAGGCTCTGCCGCCGCGCCTTAATCTGTGCCTGGTTCAGAGCCCTGATTCGCGCCTGGATCGCGGTGAACTCCGGGGTGGAGGTCGTCGACTCCGCCCGCGGGGGCAGGATGCGGGCAATCTCCTGCCGGGTGCGCAGGATGCGCTCCGGGGTCTGGGGATGGCCGGCGAAGAGCTTGGCCACCGCGCCAGGATTCTGCTTTTCCAGCGCCTGCACCCTCTCGAAGAAGCTGATGTAGGCCCGCGGGTCGTAACCGGCCCGGTAGAGGTACTGCACGCCCAGGTAGTCGGCCTGCTCCTCGAATTCGCGGGAAAACTGCAGAAAGGCGGCGGGCAGGGCGATCCCGGAGGCCACCGAGAGGCCGCCGCCAGCCCAGCCGCCCACCATGATCAGCGGAATGGCTCCCAACTGGGCATAGCCCATGCGGGTCATCTCGCGTGCTGCGTGGTGGGCGCAGAGGTGGGCGATCTCATGGGCCATCACGGCGGCCAGTTCCGCCTCGCTGCCGGCGTGCAGAATCAGGCCGGAGTTGACGAAGAGAAAGCCGCCAGGCAAGGCGAAGGCGTTGATTTGCGCCGAATCGATGACCTTGATGGTGAACGGCTGCTGGCTGGTGGGGAACAACTGCTGGCAATCGGAGTTCGTGACAATCTTCTGGCCGATGCGGTTCACGTATTCGTTCACCGTCGGGTCGGCGATCAGCGGGGCGCTCTTTTCAATCTCCTGGGCGTAGAGCCTTCCCATTCTGCTCTCGGTCCCGGCCGAGTACCAGTTGCCCAGGCCACGGCCACCAATCCGGCGATGGCCCACGGCGCTCACATCGTCGATCGAGCCCGGCTTCACCGCGATCATCTGGCTGCCCGGCTCGACTTCTTTTTCGGCTCCGGCTGCCTTGCCCGGCTCGTCAACCTTCTCAGGGACGCTTGCCTTCTCAGGGCCACTTGCCTTCTCAGAACTGCTGGCGGCATTCAGGGTCTTATCCGCTGGCCCAGGCGGCGGAGCTTCAGGCGAAGGCAGCCTGGCAGGCGCGGCAACGGATGAGTCCGGGCCAGTGGGCTCTGTTGCCGGAGCCGGCTGGGTTATGGTGGCCCCATCGGTGAGCGCGCTCGACGCGGAAGTACTCAACGGAAGCGTGCGCGGCGGGACGGACTGAGCTCTGGCCGCCGTGACAGCCAGCGCCAGGACCAATCCAGCCAGCACCACCGCTCCGCAAGCTCTCCGCGCTACTTCCATAACCTCATCTCCGGCGCAATTCCATTCTCGCAGGTAGCGGAACGGGCAGCCACCACCCTAGAGCATTTCCGGAAATTGTGTAGACCTGGATGGCATTGGTATCCCACCCATTTCCGCAACAAACGCGGAAATGGATGGGGCACGGGAGTCTACAGTAAAAGCGAAAATGCTCTAAGCGCCCCGGCCGAGGGGGCAGAATCGTTTGTCCCCTCAATCAAAAGCCCCACCCTGGCGGGTGGGGCTTTTGATTTTGCGACCAACGGGCATCTCGCTATCCCACCCTTGCGACAGAAACAAAAACGCCGCAAGGATGGGGCACCCAGGCTTTTGCCGACCAACGGGAGGCTGTTGGCCCCACCGCAGGTGGTCAGTCGTAGTACTCGAGGCCCAGGTGGGTAATCAGTTCCGCGCCCATGATGTGGCGCAGGGTGTTCTTCAGCTTCATCGACTGGATGAAGAGATCGTGCTCGGGGTAGAGCCCCTCGGCGGTCTGCGGCGACTTCAGATAGAAGCTCAGCCACTCCTGAACGCCTAGCGAGCGCAGTTCCGGGGTGCGCTTGGCCAGGTCGAGGAAGAGCACCAGATCGAGCGCAATCGGGGCGGCCAGAATCGAATCGCGGCAGAGGAAGTTCACCTTGATCTGCATCGGGTAGCCCAGCCAGCCGAAGATGTCGATGTTGTCCCAGGCCTCTTTTTCGTCGCCGCGAGGTGGGTAGTAGTTAATGCGAATCTTGTGGTAGAGGTCCTTGTAGAGGTCGGGGTAGAGCTCCGGCTGAAAGATGTAATCGAGCGAACCCAGCTTCGATTCTTCCTTGGTCTTGAAGGACTCGGGATCGTCCAGGACCTCGCCGTCGCGGTTACCCAGGATATTGGTCGAGAACCAGCCGGAGACGCCCAGCAGGCGCGCCTTGAAGGCCGGCGCCAGCACCGTCTTCATCATCGTCTGGCCGGTCTTGAAGTCGCGGCCGCAGATCGGCGCCGCGTTGCGCTTCGAGAGCTCGACCATGGCCGGGAAGTCCACCGTCAGGTTCGGCGCGCCGTTGGCGAAGGGCACGCCCTCGCTCAGCGCCGCATAGGCGTAGAGCTGCGAAGGCGCAATGGCGATGTCGTCGTTATCGAGCCCCTTTTCGAAGGCCTCGATCGACTGATGCACATCTGTAGCCTTGATGTAGATTTCCGTCGAAGCGCACCAGATCACCACCACCCGGTCCACGGTCTTCTTGAAGGCCTGAATATCGGCCCGCAGCTGATTGGCCAGGTCGCGCTTGTTCTTGCCCTTTTTGATATGGGTGCCGTTGAGGCGCTTCACGTAGTACTGGTCGAAGACCGCCGGCAGAGGCTTGATCGTCTCCAGGTAGGGCTTCAACTGATCCAGCAGCTTCTCGTCCAGCACCTTCGCGTGGGAGGCCGACTCGTAGACGTTGTCCTCGAAGATGTCCCAGCCCGTGAAGACGACGTCCTTCAGGTCGGCCAGCGGCACAAAATCCTTGACCCGCGGAGTGTTATTGTCGGTGCGCTTGCCCAGGCGGATGGTGCCCATCTGCGTCATCGACCCGATCGGCTTGGCCAGTCCGCGGCGCACCGCCTCGACTCCCGCGATGAATGTGGTGGCGACGGCGCCCAGGCCGACCACCATCACTCCCAATTTGCCCGTGGCGGGTGCAATCTTCGATGCTCCGGCTGTCTGGCCGCCTTGCTTTTCAGTTCCCATTATTTCTCCTAACCTCACTTTGATTGCTCCGGATTTTCCGGCCGTTCAAGCCTTTTCAGGCAACCGAAACAGTGTACGCCTTGCCCTGCGCACTCGTCTTACTCCGCTTTGTTTGCCACGCTTGCCGCATCCCGTTCGCTGGCCAATGCGGCCTCCGCCTGCCGGCCGCGCCTCAGGTGCGACCAGACGAACCAGATGATGCCGGCCACCAGCGCCACCTCAACCCCCAGGTGAAAACGGTCGAAGGCGGCGTGAAAGCGCGGGTCCGTGTGCCAGGCCTCGCCCAGCCTCATACCGGCGTAAGCCAGCACATAGCACCACGGCCAGGAGCCCAAAAACGTGTAAATGTGAAACCGCAGTTGCGGCATCTTCGCAATGCCCGCCGGGAAGGCGATGAAGGTGCGCACCACCGGCAGCAGGCGAGACAATAGCACCGTGATGGAGCCGTACTTGGCGAAAAACTCCGTCATCCGGTCCAGATCGTGGTGGTTCATCAGCACCCACCGGCCGTACCGCTCGACCAGCGGCCGCCCGCCCTTGGCGCCAATCCAGTAGGCGATCACCGAGCCCAGATTGCAGCCCACCGCCCCGGCCGTCGCCACCCAAAAGAGGCTGAAATGACCATGCGGATTCGCCGGATAGACCAGAAAGCCGGCAAAGGTCATGATGATCTCGGAAGGCAGCGGAATGCAGGCCGATTCGATTCCCATCAGCGCGACAATGCCGGCGTAACCGCCAAGGCTGATCACGTGGGTTACGAAGTGGACTATAAAAGTAATAATCTTTTCGCTCATGCGCACTTACAGTATATAGGCCCGCGCCGGGGCAGAGGGTTAAAACTCCGCCCGCTCGCTTGCTCACGAACGCCTCAACCGCTTCTGCGCACAGCTTTTGCTACGATGATGGGGTAAATTGAGAGAAGTTTTGGAGGTGAACGCATTGGCCGATCTCCCGCTGGTCCCGCTGACTCTGGAAGGCTCCTTCCTGCTCCACCAGTTCTTCCGCTTCGATTGGAAGGCCTGGCGCTCCTGTGCGGAGGGCGAACGCCAACAAATTGCCGCCGAGGCCGAGGCAGCGCTTCGGCGCCTGGAATGTATAAGCCCCACGGAGTCCAATTCCGAGTCCAGCCCAGGCCCCTCCGTCCAAACCGCGCTTTTTTCGCAGCTCGGCCACAAGGGCGACCTGATCCTCACCCACTTTCGCCCTTCGCTCGAAGCCCTCAACCAGGTCGAACTGGATCTGACCCAGACCAGGCTTTACGACTACCTCTCGCTCGCCCATTCCTACCTGTCGGTCGTCGAACTCGGCCTTTACGAGTCCAGCCGTCAAACCTACCAGGCCGCCTTCGCCAAGGGTTTTGAGCCGCACTCGCCGGAGTGGAAGGCCGAGATCGCCTCTACGCTCGCCCGCCAATCCACGGCCGCGGCGGCGCGCCTCTTCCCCGCCGTCCCCGAGGCCAAGTACCTCTGCTTTTATCCCATGGACCGCAAACGCGGCGAAAAAACAAATTGGTACAACCTTCCCCTCGCCGACCGCCAGTCCATGCTGCGCGAGCACGGCCTCATCGGCCGCCGCTACGGCGACCAGGTCCAGCAGATTATCTCCGCCTCGATCGGTTTCGACGATTGGGAATGGGGCGTGGATCTCTTCTCCGACGACCCGGTGGCTTTCAAAAAGCTCATCTACGAGATGCGCTTCGACGAGGCCAGCGCCATCTACGCCCTCTTCGGGCAGTTTTTCATCGGCGTCAGGCTGCCGATCGAGAAACTCGGCAGTTGGCTGGAGGGCAGCTTGCAGTCTGTCTAAATGAGGAATCCAGCAAACTCGCTAACTTGCGCTTCACCGCGAAGCGGTGGCTAACTTGCTGTATTTGTTTCGTACGCTGCTGCTATCAAGTAATGAAACTGTCATTCTGAGCGGAGCGCAGCGAAGTCGAAAGCCTGCCCTGAGCGTAGTCGAAGGGGACCTGCTTCTTGAAACTTTGTGGCAAGGGTGGGAAACCACTAATCTCCACATCAGGAAAAACCACAAAATGCCTAAAGCTAAAACGAACAACAAACCCGCCACGAAGAAGCAGCCCAACACTCCACCCAAGAGCCGCGCGACCCACGGCCCACTGGCTCAGGACCGCATCGCCGCTATTCTGAAGGGCCTTGACGAAGCCTACCCCGCCGCCGAGTGCGCCCTCATCCACCGCTCGCCCTGGGAACTGCTGGTGGCGACGATCCTCTCCGCGCAGTGCACCGACGTGCGCGTCAATCTGGTGACGCCGGAGCTCTTCCGCCGCTTCCCTACCCCGGCGGCAATGGCTGCCGCGACCCTGCCAGAACTCGAGGCCCTGATCCGCACCACGGGCTTCTTTCACAACAAGGCCAAGTCGATTCAAGGAGCGGCCCGCAAGATCACCGAGGAATTCGGCGGGCAGGTTCCCGAATCCCTCGCTGAACTCACCTCCCTGCCCGGCGTAGCGCGCAAGACGGCCAGCGTTGTGCTCGGCGTTTGCTTCAACAAAGCCGAGGGGGTGGTGGTGGACACGCACGTCCACCGCATTGCCCGCCGGCTCGGCCTCGCCCAAGGCGACACGCCGGAAAAGGTCGAGCAGGAGTTGATGCAGATTCTGCCCCAAAACCGCTGGATCGATTTCTCCCACCAGATCATCCACCACGGCCGCGAGGTCTGCGCGGCCCGCAAACCCCAGTGCGACCGCTGCAACCTGGAGCCGCTCTGCTCGTCAAAGGACAAAACCTGGAGAAGTTAGCGGGTCAACGCAGCAAAACCCGCTCAACGGCAGCAATCAGCCCCGGAATGTCGGAAAGCTCGGCTTCAGCAGCCGGTTCCCAGCCCAGTTCGCGCAAACTCTGGCTGGTAATCGACCCAATGGAGACCGCCGGGACACCCGCCAACGGCCATGCAACTCCAGCCACGCGGGCCGCCTCGGCCAGATGCGTTGCGCTGGACGAGCTGGTGAAGGTGGCCGCGTCCAGCCCTTCCGCGACGGCCCGGCGGAGCAGCTCCGGCGCGGCCTCGGGCAGCAGGTTGCGGTAGGCCTCGACCACCTCGACCTCGGCGCCCACGGCCCGCAGCGCCTCGGGAATCGCATCGCGGGCCACGGCAGCCCGGACGACCAAAACCCGCTCGCCCGCAACCAGCGCCAGCAGCCCCTCGGCCAGGCTCTCGGCCACGTAGGCTGCCGGAACGAAGGCAATTTTGAATCCCGCCTGACGCGCCGCCTGTGCCGTCGCCTCGCCCACCGCGGCCACCTGCAATGCTTCCGGCGGGGCAAATTCACTTCCTGGCGCAATTCCCAGCGCCGCCGCCCGTTCGACGAGCGCCCGCACCGCGTTGCTGCTGCTCAGAATCAGCCATTCGTAGCTGCCGAGCCGGCGAATGGCCGCATCAAGCGCGTCGAAACTGGCGGGCGGGCGAATCTCCAGCACCGCGACCTCGACCGGCTCCGCGCCCAGCGCGCGCAACCCTTCGCTGAGCTTGCCAGCCTGGTGCGCGGCGCGGGTCACCAGAACCCGGCGGCCGGCCAGCGGCAGCGCACTCAACGTGAGCCCCCGTTGGCTGCTGCGAGCAGCGGCCCCGCCCCGGCTTCGAGCAGCCTCCGCGCCGTCCGTTGGCCTAGGGCCGTGGGCTCCGCCTCCGCCTGGGAGACGAGTTCATAAACCCGCACCGCTTTCCCGCTTTCCGGCGCGGCGACAACGGCAAAAATCTCCCACGCCGCTTGCGCCGAAGCCGGCCGGCAGTGAATCCCGATAGGAACCTGGCAGCCTCCGCCCAGAGCCGCCAGCGCGGCCCGCTCGGCGGTGACGGCAAAGCGCGTGGCCGCGTCGTCCAGAAACGCCACCGCCGCCGCCGTCGCCACGTCGCCCTGGCGGGTCTCGATCCCCAGAGCCCCCTGCCCGGCCGCCGGGCAAAAATCCCCCGGCTCCAGCCGTTCGCGCACCCACTCGGTCTTTTCCAGGCGATCGAGGCCCGCCGCGGCCAGCAGAATTGCATCGACCTGGCCCTCGGCCAGCTTGCGCAGCCGCGTGTCCACGTTGCCGCGAAACTCTTGCGCCGCAATGTCGGGCCTCAGCGCCTTCAACTGAGCCCGCCTTCGCTGGCTACTGGTGCCCACGCGCGCCCCCTGGGGAAGCGCGGCCAGATTTTCAAAGCTCACCGATACAAAAACGTCCCTCGGGTCCACGCGCGGGGGCGTCGCGGCCAGCAGAAACGGCTCCGGCAACTCAGTGGGTAAATCCTTCAGCGAGTGCACGGCCAGGTCCACGCGTCCGGCGGCCAGCGCCTCCTCGATCTCCTTAGTGAAGATTCCCTTGGAGCCGGTCATAGCCCCAACCTGCGCGAAGGCAGCCTCCTGCAGCCGGTCGCCGGTGGTCTTGATGATCGCGATCTCGACCGAATGCCCCTGGCCTCGGAGCAGTCCGGCAATGTGGTTGGCCTGCCAAAGGGCCAGTTGCGAACCGCGGCTGCCGATGCGCAGGTTCATGGGCGGACCGCCCCGCTGCCTTGGTTCACTTCCGCTTTCTCAGCCTTCCCGCCTTCGCGGTTCCCCGCGCTCGTCCGGCCATCGGCCGCGGCCGTGTTCGGTTCGTTCATCTGGCCTGCCCCGTTCTCAAGTTCAGCTTCGGCGGGCAGCGACCACGCCTCGCAGAGCGCCTCCACGCGGGCCGCATCGTTTTCGCGGGCCGCCTGTTTGAGCGCCTGCATCGGCGGGTGGAGAAATTTGTTGACCAGTCCCCGGGTCAGCGCCTCGATGGCCGCAATCTGCTCGGCGCTCAACGAGCCCAGCCGGCTCTGCGCCCGGTGCAACTCCGCCTGGCGAATCTCCTCGGCCTGCTGTTGCAAGGCCACAATGGCCGACGAAATGTTCACCGCGCGCTGATGCTGGTGGAAGCGTTCGACCTCGACGGCGATCAGCGCCTCGGCGCCGGCCGCCTCGCGGCCGCGTTCGACCATGTGCGCCGCGGCCACCTGCTGCAGGTCGTCGATGTCGTAAACAAAAATCCCCTCCAGCTTGCCCATCTCCGGGTCCACGTCGCGGGGCACGGCAATGTCGATGAAGAACATCGGCCGGTTGCGGCGGCGATGGAGGAAAGTTAGGCCGTGCTCGCGGCCGAAGATCGCGTGCGGCGCTCCGGTCGAGCTGATGACGATGTCGGCCTGGCTGGCCGCCTCATAAAGCTGGCCGAATGGGATCACCCGGCCATTGAAACTCTCCGCCATCCGCCGCGCGCGCTCCAGAGTCCGGTTGGTCACCAGAATCGCCCCGGCGCCCTGCTCGACCAGATGCCGCGCCGCCAACTCGCTCATCTTGCCCGCGCCCACTAGAAAAACTGTGCGCCCTTCCAGCGATCCAAAGATTTTGCGCGCCAATTCGACAGCCACCGAGGCGATGGAGACCGAATTCGAGCCGATTTCGGTCTCGGAACGGACTTTTTTGGCGGCGGCAAAGGCGCTCTGCAGCAAATGTTCGAGCTGGCCTCCCACGGTGCCCGAGGCGCGAGCCACGGCGAAGGCCTCCTTGACCTGGCCGAGAATCTGCGGCTCGCCCACCACCATCGAGTCCAGGCTGGCGGCCACGCGGAAGAGGTGCCGCACGGCCTCCCGATCGCTGTGGGCGTAAAGATGCGGAGCCAGCAGCGATGGGTCCAGGGCAAAATGGCGATGCAAAAAAGCGGTCAGCCCGGCCGTGGGCGATTCCCTTGCCGCCTGCCTTTCCACTCCCACATGCTCTTCCACAGCGGCCAGAATCTCCACACGGTTGCAGGTGGAGACGATCATGCACTCGGTCACGCCCGGCACGGCGGCCAGGGCGCGCGTGGTCTCCGGCAGATCCTCGCGCGAGATCGCAATCCGCTCCCGCAGCGCGATGGGCGCGGTCTTGTGGTTCACGCCAATCAGAACCAGCCTCATCGCGGACCGTACCTGTGCACCTGGCTGAAGACGTTGGCGGCCAGCACGGCGAGCATCACCAGAAAAACCGCACCGACGAGATAAGCCGCCCGGCGCCCTCGCAGGCCGGCCCGGCGGCGGACAAAAAGCAGGATGACGTAGACGACCCACAGGACAAAGGAGGCAATGACCTTGGGGTCGCGGAAGTAAGCCGCGCCGAGGGCGGTCTCCTGCGCCAGGACCGAACCGATGACCAGGCCAATGGTCATGCAGGGGAAGCCGAACTCCAAGGTCGCGTGGGCGATCCGCTCCAGGGTGTCGAGCGGTGGCAGCCAGTCGAGGCTCGAAAGCCACCCCAGGCTCGGAAACCACCCCAGGCTCGGAAGCCACCCCTGCGCCGGCAGCCAACCCAGCGGCAGCCCGAAGAGCCTCTCGCCGGGCCTGCGCTTGCTCTTCAAGCGGCTCTCTTGGGCCAGATAAAGCACCGAGGCCAGCAGACTGAAGCAAAGCGCAACGTAGGCTGCCAGCAAGGCCACGATGTGGGCCACCAGCCAGCCGACGCGCACCCCCGCCGAGGGAAAGGTATAGCGGTCAGGCCCCAGCGAGGGCACAAAAATCACAAAAAAAGTGATTGGTAAAGCGAAGATTCCCAATGAGATGGCGTCATAAAACGCCCAGACCAGAAAAAACACTCCGGCCACTGCGAAGCCCAGCAGCGACTCCACCTCGCGCACCCCCACCGGCATCCAGCGATGGGCCTGGACCAGCATTTCGACGCATGAGACGAAGTGAAAGAAGAAAGCCAACCCGGCCAGGTGAATACAGCTCCGGCGCCAGCGCGTCAGTCCGTGGAGCACGGCCGGAAAAATGGCGACGGAGGCCGCCGCATAAAGAATCGCCGCAACTCGGAGCCAGAGCAGGTACATTTGCTCTTCACATTACTGTTGAAACGGGCAACAGACTGTGATGCAAATCACCAAGCGGAGCTAAACCCAGCTTTTGCCGCTCTTACGCTGGTTCATTCGCAAGACTCCAGACCGGTCTGAGAACTTGTCCAGAAACTTGGGTTTGGGTGAAGGGTACGGGCTTTAGCCCGTGCTTCAAAGGCAAGAAAAGGTTGGGGCTTTAGCCCCCGAGGGCGATTTTTGGACGACATAGATTCCCTCAGCGGCTAAAGCCGAAAATCGGAATTAGCTCTGAACGGACGGGCTGAAGCCCGTCCCCTTCAATGCCTATAGATTATGGACAGATTCTTATTGCTCCCTATAGTTGCCGTACGATTCGTTCAGAATCTCCACTGGGTGAAGAACTTTATAGGGCAGCGCCTGGTTGAACTGGATGCGGCAGCTCAGGCAGTCGCACAGCAGCTTCTCGGGATCAATCTTGACGATCTTGTCCATGAGCGGCCGCCCCATGGCCAGCGAGGCGTGGTGGAAGCCCCTCTTAAGGCCCATGATGCCCGAGATTCCGCAGCAGTCGTAGGTGCCGCCGACCGCCTCGACCGAGCTCCGCGGCACCAAGGCGAGCAGTTCCGTCCAGGGCTGCCCGATCTTCTGCTGCTTCAGGTGGCAGGGGGCGTAGTAGGCCATGCGATCGGTCACCGGGCCCAGTTTCAGGTTCAGTTGGCCGTCGCGGTGCAGCCTCGCCAGGTACTCTCCCAGGTCGAAGGTGTGGCTGGCAATTTTGATCCGCTTGAGCCCGTCGAGCGGGGCGAAGTAGCTCTCATCCCGGAGCAGCCCCTCGACAATCATTCTCAGCGGCAAAAAGGGGCGCAGACCATGGGAGACCATCCGGAGCGGCGTGGACGACCGGTCTGGCTCTAGAGGATGCTCTGAGGGAGGGGCATGAAACCCTTCGTTCAACTGCTCCTCGATGCGCTCCACGGGGATTTTGAGCACGTCGCCGCCATATTCGGCCTGGAGCTTTTTGACCATGGCGCGAAAGTCGTCGGAAAAGTAGGCGCCGTCGCTGAACATGTCCTTCAGCATGTAACTGCAGGTGGGGCAGGAGCAGACGATATCGTAGCCCTCGTCGATGGCCTCGCTGAGCTTTTCCAGATTGAACGCGGCCCGCTTGAAGGTGAACTTCCGGTCTCCCTCCAGCAGGCTGGGCATGCCGCAGCACTTCTGCTCGGGAAGGTAGACGTTGATTCCATTCTGTTCCATCACCTCGATCGCGGCCCTGGCCACCTCCGGGAAGTAGTACCGCGCCGTGCAGCCGGCGAAATAGGCCACCTTCCTGCCGGTCGTCTCCCGCTTCCGGTCGAGTCCGCGTTCTTTCACCCAGGCCGAAAAGCCTTCCGAGGGGATGGCGGGAAACTTGCGGGCGGGATGAATCCCCGTCAGCCGCTTGAAGAGTCCCGAAGCAGCCTCATTTTCCAGAAGCCGGTTGGCCAGTTGCGGAAAGGCGCCGCAGAACCTTCCGACAAGCTGAACGTCCTCGAGTACGCGCAGGCTGGGTTTCAGCCCGTCGCGCGCCACGAATCCATCCTTTGCCCGCCGGACATTGGCGCGCTCGTCGGCGCAGGGGCACAGGCCGCACATATTACAGAGATCGACCAGCAGCCGCAGATCCCGCGGCGTGACCGGCTCGTTTTCCTCATGCTCTTTGTTGTAAAGCTGGCTCAACCGGTGGAAGAACAGGCAGGGCATCTCGTCGACAATGTCGAGGCAATAGCCGCAACTGGCGCACGACTCGATCACCTTGCGGGTGATGCTCTCCGGGGATTCATCTGTCATTTTTCGCCCTCACCACGGCTTGCCTGGTCTGCATAGTGAATCCAGACGGCTATCGGAGCCAACTGCTGGCAGCTTGCGCCTAGCCCTAGCAGCGGGGTCCGGCAGAACCAGAAATTGGCAGAAGCGGGAACCCATGGCGGGCGGCGGTGCGCTGCGTGCATAATAATAAGATTGCAACTCCGCGCAGGCGCTTCAGAAATAATGTGGGCTGCACACGATCGCCATGGAAACTTTCGTATGCAACCCACCACAGCCAGCCAACTCCGCGCGAATATAAGAACTGGCGGCCGTTCTTGTAGTAGCAATTAGCCTGCCATAATGCCTCCGCCTTCCCATTTGCGCTCACCGGCAGCGCATTCTCCTTTGGAAAATCTCTGCGCCACCTGCTCCGAGGCTGAGTGCAGCGGCCTAACAGCAGCAAAAAACAGACTTTAATCTCATCAAACTGGCCTCCGGCTTCTCCGTTGCGGAGAACCGGGGTGCAGCCACTTGATTTTGCCGGACCGCGTGGCTATCAGTGCGGGCAAATCTCGCTCAAAATATTTGTCACGATTCGTGACAGTAGTTCCATTTCGTGACAGATATTTCTAATCAAGCTTGACAAAAATCCTCTTTGAGTGAGGCATATGCAGCAAGGGAAGCAGCTCGCCGGGCAGGCACGAAACAGTAAATTGCTTCATTTTGGAGCGTTTAGCCTACTACTTGCCCATAAATTGAGTCACGATGGGCTATTTTCGGAGATTCGGCAACGGGAGAACCCGGAAGGCTGTCGATTTGGCACAGTTCGTGCTGTAACAGGGACGGCGGGCGCCACAGAGTCCCGGCTGGAGAAACCTCGCGAGGCAGCGAGGAGCATTTCCGGCGCAGGAAACAGTTTTAGGGTGCAAAGCTTCATCGCTCATGTAAGTCGGTTATGAGTTCTCGCCGGGCATTCAACTTGCTTCTCTCGCGACACAGCAACATTCTGGACGGCGAGAGTCAGCGTTGCTTCTGTTTCGCAGTTTTCACCGTTGCACGGCCGGCAACTTCGAGAGAAAGCATTTCCTCTGCGGATTGACCGGGTTGCAACTGCATCAAGGAGACACTATGGAAATGGATAAGATTTGGCGTGTAAACCTGTCGGACCTGAGCGTCAAGAGCGAGCCAGTTCCTGCAGCATGGGCTGGCCTCGGCGGACGGGCACTGACCTCGACGATCGTGGCGGCGGAAGTACCTCCTACCTGTCACCCGCTCGGACCGAAGAACAAGCTGGTGTTTTGCCCCGGCTTGCTGACCGGAACCGTGGCCGCTGATTCCGGGCGGCTTTCGGTGGGCTCCAAGAGCCCCTTGACCGGCGGCATCAAGGAGAGCAATGTCGGCGGCACGGCCGGGCAGATGCTGGCCAAGTTGGGCGTCAAGGCGCTCATCATTGAAGGCCATCCGACCGACGACAAGTGGCACGGACTCTACCTCAGCCAGGACGGCCTTCGCATCGAAGAAGAGACCGAGACGCTCGGCAAGGGCAACTACGAGACGGTCCAGATTCTGAATGAGCGCGTCACCAAGAGAGTTGGCGTGGTCGTTTGCGGGCCCGCCGGCGAGATGAAGATGCTGACCGCGAACATTTCCGTCAAGGATCCTGACAGCCATATCCGCAGCATTGGACGCGGTGGTTTGGGTGCGGTGATGGGCGCCAAGAAGCTGAAGTTTATTGCCGTCGACGCCTCCGGCGCAACGGCCATGCCGATTGCCGACCCGGAGAAGTTCAAGGCTGCTGGCAAGGCTTGGGCCGATGCCCTGATGGCTCATGGCGTCAGCGGCTCGGCGCTGAAGACCTACGGCACCAACATCCTGATCAACATCCTGCACGAGGCCGGCGGCCTGCCGACACACAACTTCACCGCGGGACAGTGCAAGGACCATGATGTTTTCTCTGGCGAAACGATGCACGACACCATCGTCAAGCGCGGCGGAAACCCGTCACATGCTTGCCATCCCGGCTGCGTCATTCAGTGCTCGCAGATTTACAACGACGCGGAAGGCAAATACCTGGCCTCCGGCCTTGAGTACGAGACGGTCTGGGCCCTCGGCGCCGACTCCGGCATCGCGAATCTGGATCAGATCGCCGAAGCCGACCACATCATGGACGATCTTGGTGTGGATTCGATCGAGACCTCGGTCATGGTCGCCGTAGCCATGGAGGGAGGCGCCATTCCCTGGGGAGATGGAGCTGAAGTTCTCCGCATTCTCAAGGAGGAAATCGGCAAGGGAACTCCATTTGGCCGCCTTCTGGGCGCTGGCACCGAAGCAGTGGGAAGAGCCTATGGCCTGACCCGCGTTCCGGTGGTCAAGCACCAGGCCATTCCGGCCTATGATCCCCGCTCGGTCAAGGGCATCGGCATCACCTATGCCACCACGCCGATGGGCGCCGATCACACCTCCGGCTACACCATCGCCACCAACATCCTGGGCGTGGGCGGACACGTTGACCCGCTGAAGAAGGACGGGCAGATCGATCTGTCGCGCAACCTGCAGATTGCCACCGCCTCGGTCGATTCGACCGGTATGTGCATCTTCGTCGCCTTCCCGGTACTGGATAGCGCCGAGTGCTTCCAGGCGCTGCTTGATCTGATCAACGCGCGCTTCGGCATCAACTTGACCGGCGATGATGTGGTCAACCTGGGCAAGTACGTGCTCACGACCGAGCATAACTTCAACCTGGCTGCCGGTTTCACCAACAAGGACGACAGACTGCCGGAGTTCTTCGAGCTCGAGCCGGTTGCTCCGCACAACGCTATCTGGGATTTCACGCCGGAAGAGATCGACAGCTTCTGGAACTTCTAACCACTCCTGACACCTGGGCCGCAACGGAGATTTTTTCCCGCGCGGCCCAGGTTTTTTTCATTGCAGCGTCATGTAAAATGAGCCGGAGCGCGGAATTCACCTATGCAGGTTCAAGTCAGGCTTTACGCCACCTTTCGCAACGACAGGTTCAACGAGCAGATGCGGGATTATCCGCCGGGCACGACCATCAAAGACGTGCTCGATGAACTGAAGATCGAGGAGTCGCTGGTCGGCACTCTGTTTGTCGATTTCAAGTACGCGACCTCGGATCAGGTGCTTCATGAGGGCGCCAATCTCGGCATCTTCCCGGTAGTCGGAGGAGGATAGCCCATGCCGGAAATCTCTTTCAACGATTACTACTCGCGCCAGATACTTTTTCGCGGCATCGGGGCCGAGGGTCAACGCAAGCTCGGGGATGCGCGCGTGGCCATTGCCGGCTGCGGGGCCACCGGATCGGCTATCGCCTCCCTGCTGGCGCGCGCCGGGGTGGGATTTCTGCGCATCATCGACCGGGATTACATCGAGCCCAGCAACCTGCAACGGCAGACGCTCTTCGACGAAGCTGACGCGGCGGAGTTTCTCCCCAAAGCAGCCGCGGCTGCCAAAAGGCTTTCTCAGTGCAACTCCAAGGTGACGATTGAGCCGCAGATCGAGGATCTGACGCCCGGCAATGTCGAGGCACTGCTCGGCGACTGCGCTTTGATCATGGACGGGACCGACAACTTCGAGACACGCTACCTGATCAACGACTACGCCATTTCGAAGGGCATTCCCTGGATTTATACCGCGGCCATCGGCAGCGTGGGCGTGACGATGAACATCCTGCCGGGCGAGACGGCCTGCGTGGCCTGCATGTTTCCGGAATCGCAGCGCGGCGCGGCCGAGACCTGCGACACGGCCGGCATCCTGAACGCGGCGGTCACCGCCATCGGCGCCAAAGCCGCCGCCGAGGCGCTGAAGTTCTTCGTTGGATCGAAGGATCTGATGCGGCGCACTCTGCTCACCCAGGATCTCTGGTGGAACGATTACGCCGAGATTCCGGCCGATACCGTAAGAGCCGATTGCCGATGCTGCCAGCAGCGGGAATTTCCTCACCTTTCCGGGGAAAATCGGCCGCACATTTCGCTTTGCGGCAGAAATTCCGTGCAGATTCACGAGAAGAGCAAAGTGATCGATCTGGCCGGGCTTGAGCAACGACTGGCGGCGCACGGCGCGGTCCGCCGAAATGAATTCGCACTGCGTTTCTGGCGCGAGCCCTACGAGATGACGATCTTCCCCGATGGCCGGGCCATCATCAAGGGAACCACCGACATAGGGATTGCCCGCAGCCTTTACGCACGGTTTGTGGGGGCCTGAGGCGCGGCCGGCGGGCATCCAGGGCACGTGATTTGGATCACACTATCTTGAATCTGGGTTGGTAGTATAATCCGCTCAGGTTAGGATGTGTGTGCTTACGGCTAAGAATAATCTCGTTGTTCAGAGCGCGTGGCAGCAGTACACAGCCGGCGCCTCGCTCGATGTACGCCACCTGAGCCCCGAGATTGCCAGCTCCTGGCAGCGCTGCCAGAACCTGAACGTCGATCCCCTGCGCACGGCCGAGAGTGAAATTGACCGCAGCGAGCTGAAGGAGCGGCTGCATCAGCACCGCGCCCTCCTCAAGATCGCCCGGCCGATTATGGAGCGGCTCTACGAGTTCGTCAAGGGCACCGGATTCCAGGTGGTGCTGAGCGACGAAACCGGCTACCTTCTCGACGTCATCGGCGACCCCGAGGTCACCTCCCGCACCAGCGAGATTCAACTCTGCCCCGGCGGCAACTGGAGCGAGCCCGCGAAGGGCACCAACGCCATCGGCACCGCCATCTTCGAGCGCAAGCCAGTGCAGGTCTGCGCCGCCGAACACTACTGCCAGAGCAACCACTTCTTGGCCTGCTCGGCCGCGCCGATTTTTTCCGCCGAAGGCCAGATGGCCGGCGTGCTGGACCTGAGCGGCGACTACCACGCCTCCAATGCGCACACCCTGGGAATGGTGGTGGCCGCGGCCGGGGCCATCGATAATCAACTGCGGCTGCAGTACGTGACCGATCAGCTCCGCACCGCCTACCGCTACTCGAAAATTCTGCTCGATCATATGTCGGACGGGCTGATCTCGGTCGATCACCGGGGGATTATCACCGAACTCAACGACCGGGGAGCGCGGATTTTTGGCGTGGACCCCAAATCGTTTAAAGGGCGGCACGTTACCCAGTTGACCGATTGCCAGATTCCCATACTCCAACTGCTGAACGACGGCACCGGCTACGAGGAGAAGGAGATTGTCTGCAACCGCTCGGGGAAGAAGCTGCGCAGCTCGGCCGCGCTGCTGCGCGACGACAATGGGTCGGTGATCGGCGCGGTCGCCCTCTACCAGGAGATCGACCGCTGGAGGACAGCCTCCAAACAGCACTCTCTGGCCGGGCGCCGCAGCACCTTCGACGACATTGTGGGCGAGAGCAGTGCCATGAACGAGTTGAAGCGGCAGGCGAAGCTCGCGGCCGGCAGCTCCTCTACGATTCTGATCGAAGGCGAGAGCGGCACGGGCAAGGAATTGATTGCGCAGGCCGTCCACAACGGCGGGCAGCGGAGCGGAGGGCCCTTCATTGCGGTCAACTGCGCGGCCCTGCCGGAATCGCTGATTGAAAGCGAACTCTTCGGCTACGAGGAGGGCTCATTCACCGGCGCCAAACGGGGCGGGCAGGCGGGCAAGTTCGAGATGGCCGACGGCGGAACGCTGTTTCTGGACGAAATTGGCGATATGCCGCTGAGCGCGCAAATGAAGCTGCTGCGGGTCATTCAGGAGCGCCGGGTGGCTCGCATCGGCACCGCCATCGAGCGCCAGGTGGACATTCGCATCATCGCCGCGACGCTGAAAAACCTGAAGCTGGAGGTAAAGGACGGCCGCTTCCGCCAGGACCTCTACTACCGGCTGAATGTCCTCAGCCTGCGCATTCCCCCATTGCGCGAGCGGCGGGAGGACATAGCAGAGCTGGCGCAGCACCTGGTGGAGAAGATCTCGCAGCGGCTGAAGATCGAGCCCAAGAAGTTTGAGGATGGCGTGCTGGAGAGATTCAAGCTCTATTCCTGGCCGGGCAATGTGCGCGAACTGGAGAATGTGATCGAGCGGGCGATCAACCTGGCCGACGACGATCCGCTGCTGCGGGCGGCTTACTTCAACCTGGGCGACCTGAATGTGAGGCCGGAGGAGGCTGATTCATCGCCGGAAGAGACTCCAGTGCGCAATCTGGCCGATCTGGAAAAAGAGATGATCTGCAAAGCGGTCGCCTCCTACGGCGGCAAGATTCACAAGGCCGCCCTTTCGCTGGGAATCAGCCGCAACACGCTCTATCGCAAGATGAAGGAGTACGGAATCGGCGACACCGCGGCGCCCGAAGTTGTAGCGCCGGCTGACGCGGCGGAACCGGTCACGGCGGGACGCTAGAAGCTCAGAACGTCCGTTTCCCGCCGGTTCAGGCTGTTTTTCGCAGTTTCAGGCGGTGAATTCCCGTAATTTCAGGAGGTTTCTCTCTTCTCCGGGCCGTAAATAATGGAATAATGCCGGAATTTCCTCGGCATGTGCGAGCCGACCGACCCGATGATGATCACGGCAATCAGGATGGGCAGCCGGTGAGGCCACATGAAAGGGACCAGGCAGAGCAGGGCGAGCTTGGTAAGCAGCATTACGCCCCAGCCCAGGTGGAGAAACTCCAGCGTGGGGTAGCCGTCGATGAAGGCCATTCCTCCTCCGGTGACGATGGCACCATAGAGCAGAGGGCGCAGTTGATCGGCCGGAGCTCCAAAGGCGTGCCCGCCGACCAGAATGCTGATAAAAACCAGGTGAAGGGTGCGGAAGGCGATATTCCACGCACGCGCGTAGGGAATGGTGCGCCGCTTGGCGGTAGAAGAACTCTGCTTGGAGGCATTTTCTTCCAGACTCTCTTCGTCGTCATTCATCGGTAGAACCATTATCTCCTGCCGCGCTGAGTGGAAACGCTCTTGAATCTGCGGAACCGCTCAGATCTTCTTCAGTTCGAATCCAAGCCGGCTAAGCTGCTCGCGGACCTCTGGCTCGGCAAGCAGCGAGACGAATCTCCTCACCGGAGGGCGCTCGGCGCGCTTCTTGGGAATCATGAAATCATAGTGCTCGACCTGCAAGGGCAGGAAGCCGAGCCCGTACTGCCGCGCCACGGTCTCGATGGCCACGCCCCAATCGGCCCTGCCCTGGGCGACGGCGGCGGCCACGGCATTGTGGGTCTTGGCCTGGTTCGAATACCCTGGCGGTTGAGCTCCCTTCAACAGCTGGTCGATGAGAATGCGCGTGCCGGCTCCAGCATTCCGGTTCCTGAGCAGGCAGGCGGGATCGGCCACGGCCACCGCGGCGGCTTCTTCCGCCGTACGGCCCTCAAAATGCGCGTCGCCGGGCCGGAAGACGATCCCCTGCAAGCGCATGTAGCCCGGCACGAGCAAGAGATCATCGGTGAGATAGGGGCGGTTGTACTCGCCCGTGGCCGGGTCCATCAGGTGCATTCCGGCGATGTCACACTCGCCGCGCTTGGCCGCGGTCAGTCCGCCGTTGCTGCCCACATTGAGCGCCCGGACGGAGAAGCCCTCGCTCATCACGCGGCCAACGAGCAGATCGAGGCCGACGCAATGGCTGCCGACAATCACCAGATCGGCCAGTTTATGATGCGCGCCGATCAGCGTAACCTCGACCTCGGCGCCCTCGGGAACGGTCTCCGATTGAGCATCGATGATGAAAAAACCGTCGGCCTGGCCAAAGGCGGTGACCGCCCCCGAGCCCTTGTTCGTCGGATAGGCCACAAGGTTTCCGTCCAGCCCGCGCAGCAGCGAGGTCATCACGAACTCCGTGCGGCCCCGGTCCGAAGTCGTGCGCGCGGCCACCCGGGCCTTCACCGACTCGGGGCGTTCGGCAGGCAGTCCTGCAAAGGCGCGGATCACCGGCGCAACGAATTCATGGAAGGTGAAGATCGCCGAGGTCGGGAATCCGGGCAGAATGACAACAGGCTTTCCATCGGTCACTGCCAGGCAGACCGGCTTGCCGGGTTTGAGCGCCACGCCATGAACCACAATGCCGGGGTTCGCGAGCTTGCTGACGGCGTGGTAGGCCAGATCGCCCGCGCCCTTCGAGGTTCCTCCCGAGAGCAGCACCAGGTCGTAGTTCAGGCCCTGGGCAAGCAGCGCGTTAATTTCGCTCTCGACGTCGCGCGCCCGGCCCAACTGCACCGGCTCGCCCCCGGCCTCTGCGACCGCGGCGGCAAAAATGGCGCTGTTGGAGTCGTAGACGCCGCCCAGGGGGCGCGGCTCACCGGGAGCAACGAGTTCATCGCCGGTGGAAAAAATGGCCACCCTGGGCTGGCGCCAAGCGTAAATCTGGGCAAGACCGATGGCGGCCAAAGAGCCGATCTCCCGCGAGGTGACGATCTGGCCCGCGCGCAGAATCGTCTCACCCTGGGCGATGTCGCTGCCCGCGGCGGCGATGAAGGCGCCCGGCGCAACGGTTCGGTAGATGTCGACAAGGACCTGACCGTCTTGCTCGCGCGCCTCGGTCTGCTCGACCATCACCATGGCGTCGGCGCCGCGCGGAATCAGGCCGCCGGTGGCGACGATGGTTGCGGTTCCCTCCAGAACCTCCGCCTGGGGCAGAACGCCGGGCGTTAGAATCTCGGGGTTGAGCCGCAAGGTGCGCGGAGCATCGGCGGAAGCGCCGTCGGTGTCGGCCGAGCGCACGGCAAAGCCGTCGACCCGCGAGCGATCGAAGCCAGGAACATCCACCTCGGCCACCACGTCGCGCGAAAGAACGCGCCCCAGGCAGCGGGCCAAAGGAACCAATTCTTCTCCCAACGGCTTCAAATTAAGGCACTTCTGAAATTTCGCCTCGGCCGCGTCGCGTCCTATCACTTCAAGAAATTGCTGCTGTTGCGCGGCGCGCAAAAGCTCTGAATTTGAGCGCTGTGCTGTCATAGGCCCTTGCCTTCCAGATCATCAACTTCATCATAGCTGTAGACGGAGACCGGCGTTCCCGGCCGATAGCCTTCCAGCGGAGCGGGAATCAGGACGAATCCCGCTGCGTGGGCTGCGGCCGCCAGCCCGCCCGATCCGGCCGAACCCAAAGGCACAACCTCGCCGGAGACCAGACGCACCTGCACGAGTTCAAAGTTGCCAATCGAGGAGACGATTTTGCGCCCCACGACGGCCTGACGCACCGCATAGGGGAGCCGGGAAGCGCGCCCCCCCAGTCGGCGAATCAGGCGGCCAGCCAGCAGATCGTAGGCGCAGAGGCAATGCAAAGGGCTGCCGGGAAGTAATATCACCGGGGTCTCGCCCACCCTTCCCAAGCCGGCCGAGCCGCCGGGATGCAGCGCGATGCCATGAACATCAAGGCTGCCCGCCGCGTCCAGTGCCAGCGGAGCCACGTCGTCCGGCCCCGTGCCGGTAAGTCCGCAGACCAGAATGAGATCCGCTCCCGGCTTGGCTATCAACCCGGCCAGTGCGGCTTGGACGAGTTGGGCGGAATCTTCCGAGAGTGTGGACTGAGGCAAGTGTTCTGGGGTTCCAGGCTGGGCGGAGAGCCCCGCGAACTGATCCGCCTCCGGCTCGATCAGGCCGCCGTCGCGGGCGATCAGCGCGCGCAGCATGGGACCGTTGGCGTCGCTTAAGTTGCTGTCGAAGCGGAACTTGCATCCGGCGATAATGAGCCGGACCCGAGGGCGGCGAATGACCGCCACTGTGGCGATGCCAAAGGAGGCGATCAATCCGAGGTCCGCCGACCGCAGAGGGCGGGAGCTGTCAATCAGAGCAGCGCCCGCCTGCGCCTCCTGCCCCTTGAAATTCACGCCCGCGCCGCGGGTGACCGACTCGATCACCTCGATAGCCCCGGCACCGGGGCGAATCAGGTCGAAGGAGGCAATGGCGTCCGCGCCCCGCGGCATGGGAGCGCCAGAAGAAATCAGCAGCGCCGAAGCGGGGTTCAACTGACGCGGGTCTTGCTGAATGGAGAAAGGGAGTGGATTGTAGCCGCCCGCGCCGATCGTCTCGGCGGATCGCAGCGCATAGCCGTCCATCTCGGCGGTGTCGGTGGGCGGCTGATCGGCCGAAGCCAGAAAGGTTCTGGCCAGAACGCGGCCGGCGGCCCTGGCGACAGAAACCTCTTCCGCATTCAATGGTTTGGAATGGCCGTCGATCCAGCCAAGCGCGTCGTCGAAGGAGGAACGACTACTAAAGCCCTCCAGCCGGACATCGCGACGCGGCCCATTGGAGATCAACTACGCACCTCGATGAATTGGCTGTCGTCCCGCATTCGTCAGCCGCCGATTTGAGCCATCGAGAATGGCGTAATCGCCGATCCAGGGTCGGCCCCGGAATCTAATCCGGGCTCGGACCCTGGCTCGCACAGATGGTGCCCGGCGGGCTTGCTCAGGATTACCCGCTCCAGAACCGCCCGCAACTGGCTGTCGCTGCCCTCCAGGTAAGGCTTCAGATCGGTCTCGCTATTGTCAAAGAGGCAACCCTTGATGGTTCCCGCCGCTGTGACGCGAACGCGGTTGCAGGATTCGCAAAAGTGCGATGAAACCGGCGTGATGACGCCCAGCGTTCCCCTCCCGCCGGGAATTCTACAGAGTCTGGCGGGGCCACCGGCCGACTGGGTGCTCTCCAACGGCTCCAGCGGGTAAACCCGGTTGATACGCTCGAAGATTTCCTGCCCGGAGACGAATGCCGAGGACCAGTCCGGCGCGAGGCTGGTGGGCATGTACTCGATAAACCTGACCTGGTGGGGACGGCGCACCGTCAGAGCCGCAAAGTCCAGAAGTTCACTGTCGTTGGTTCCCCGCACCACCACCACGTTGATCTTCGCCGGTGGGAAGCCAGCCTCTTCGGCGGCGGCGATTCCATCGAGGACTTTGGCAAGCTGGCCCCCGCGGGTGATGGCGGCAAAGGTTTCAGGCTTCAGCGAATCGAGGCTGACGTTGATCCGGTGAACGCCCGCGCGGCGCAGATCCGGCGCAAGCTTCCGCAAAAAAAGGCCATTGGTAGTAAGTACAAGCTCTTTGAGGCCATCGATGGCGGCCAACTCCGCCAGAAAACCCACTAAATCCTTTCGAACCAGGGGTTCTCCGCCTGTGATTCTGATCTTTTCGATGCCCAGCGAGACCGCCAGCCGCGCGATGCGGTGCAGTTCCTCATACGTCATGATTTCGCTGTGCTGGAGCTTGTGAACGCCCTCGGCGGGCATACAGTACTGACAGCGAAGGTTGCATCGGTGGGTGACCGAAAGCCGGAGGTAATTAATGCGACGACCATGAAGGTCTGTAACGCCCATAGACAAAACCCTGCGCCGTACCGTTATGCGAACAATTTGACCGCCCCAGCTCTGCTCCGCCGCAAGGAATTCTGTCGCCGTGCGGCTCCCCGTCGAAACTTCGCCCGATCCGCTTTCTGACAGCACGAGTGTACAACTCATCTACTACAAACCGCAAGTTTTACTCGGCAAGATCAAGGAGTGGAGCGGGATCAGAGATCGCGCAAAAAAGTGTTACATTTTGTGACAAATGCTCCATCTTGCAACTTCTAATGGAGCAAACGAACACATGGGGCCAGTCCAGGAATGCATTTCGCTGTTAACCCTTTGATAAAAAACGATCAGATTTTTGAAAAACTGGCAATACTGACGAGACTCGCCCTCGGTTTAACGGGAAAATGGGATGAAATCTGGCTTTTGAGGCCGTGTGGCAGGCAAAAGCCTTATTGTTGCGATTTTGGCACGGTTCATGCATCATAAAAAGTCGCGCACGCAGCTTGAGCCCTGCTCCAGAGGGTCCAGGCTTGAGGGTCCAGGCTTGGATCAATGCCTGGATGATGCGATCATGGCAGGGGAGATAGAATGCCGGCCCAGCCCTTGGTTCCCCAGCCAAGGTGAGATATGGGCAGCTTGCAGCGCCGGAGTGGAGAAGCGATGGCCAAGGTTTTCATGATTCATCCGGAGCGGTGCACCGGGTGTCAGAACTGCCGCATGGCTTGCAGCTTCAGCCACGAAAATCAGTTCCGCCCCGCCGC
>Ga0182013_10002138_pt1 | contig 26212 bp, 28 predicted proteins | sample 612S2MmetaG_FD_120487 | JGI IMG/M metagenome (GOLD analysis project Ga0182013, IMG submission 120487) | Permafrost microbial communities from Stordalen Mire, Sweden - 612S2M metaG | ecosystem: Environmental > Terrestrial > Soil > Wetlands > Permafrost | place: Sweden: Stordalen | collected...
AGCACGGCATCATGAAGCAGGTCGACGAGGCGATCGTCGGCAAGACCGCCGCCGAACTGGCCGCAGAAGCCGTGGCCTGAACGCGACTGCCAAACCGGTCCGGTCCCTCGTAACAGGGGCCGGGCCGGCCCAGGCGACCTGTCGAAATCATCACGGGGTTCAGAAAATCATCAATCTCGAATGTCGAAGCCACCGCGGCATGGGACATGAGGAGCGCGATGTGACCGTTCTGACGCTATGCGAGATAACTGCTGAGACGGCATCGGCGTCACTGTGTCTGTCTGCGGGATTGGGTGAGCAGGCTGGCCATCGTGAGCATATTGGCGTTGCGACCTATCGTGTGCTGACCGGTATCGATCCGGTCGACGCCGCGATCGATGATGATGACAGCTTCGACCAACATGTATTCGCATCGGTCTTAGCGGTAGCCGCGATGCAGGGTCGCGCCATCGCTGAGCAGGCCGGGCTTGCGGCAGAGGATCTGGCCGCGCTGGTGGCGCGATGGTTTCCGGCCGCCCGGGACCTCGCCGCCTCATGGTGCGGGCATGCCGACCGCGCCGAGGATGACGAGATCGCCATGGTGCGCGATTTGCTGCTGGCCAACCGCTCCACCGAGGGCGACGCGAGCCGGTGGCTCGCTGCCATGGTTGCGCGGCGTTCGATGGAGCCTAACCATTTGTGGGAAGATCTTGGTTTGCGCGACCGCTCCGAGCTGACCCGATTGCTCATGCGTCACTTCGCGCCCGTCGCTTCGCGCAACACCAAGAACATGCGCTGGAAGAGGTTTTTCTATCGCGCGCTGTGTGAGGGCGATGGGCTTGTGATGTGCACCACGCCGGTGTGCTCGCAATGTAGCGACTTCGCAATGTGTTTCGGCGATGAAAGCGGCGAGAGTCGCTTGGCGTATCGACGCCGTGCGCTCGCGTTGCAGACGGCGCCTATCTACGAGCGCGAGGTTGCGCTGTCTTCACCTGCGTAATGATGGTCCGGTCGATGACGATGGTGTCCGCCAAACTCGTGACCAGCCCGCCGGGCTCGGATCTGGAGCGTCGATTCAATCTCATGACGCGCGGCACGGCCGATCTCCAACCTCGCCATCAATACAGGCAAATGTTGCGCAAGCTCGGATTGCGACCGACCAATCAGCGCTTGGCATTGGCCCATATGCTGTTCTCGCGGGGTAACCGCCATGTCACGGCGGAATTGCTGTATGCCGAGGCCGTCGCGGCCAGGATCCCGCTGTCGTTGGCGACAGTCTACAATGTGCTGCGTCAATTCACTGAAGTCGGATTGTTGCGCCAGATCGGCGTCGATGGTTCGAAGTCGTTCTTCGATACCAATCCGAGCGAGCATCATCATTTCTTCGTCCAGGACGAAGACGCGCTGCTCGATATTCCCGCCGCCGAAGCGGTCGTCGCCAAGCTGCCGCAAGCGCCCGAAGGCTTTGAAATTGCCGGCGTCACGGTCGTCGTGCGGCTGCGTCGCAAGCGCGATTGATCTTTCCGTCGCCGGCCGTCGCCGTCGAACGCTTTGCGACATGTTGCGATGGCTTTGCCACCCTGTCGTGAATCCGACAATCGTAATGAGCCAAAAAAGCCTCGAATGTTCATACGTTTAGAGAAAGATAATCGGTGGCACGCCAGTTGCTCAGTGTGATCGGAAAGCCTCGCAACGGGGATTGGCCATCATGATTGCACTGACCGACGAAGCCGCTGTGGCCGTCAAGGCTGCCATGTCACGCGCCGGTAAAACCGATGGCGGCTTACGTATCATGGTCGAGACCGGTGGGTGTGCAGGTTATAAGTATCACATCGGGCTGGATTCGGAGCCGCGTACGGACGACGCCGTGATCGAAACCGGCGGCGTCAAGCTCTTCATCGACCCCGACTCGCAGCCGGTCCTTGCCGGAATGCGGGTGGGTTATGTCGAGAGCTTCGAGGGCTCGGGATTCACCTTCGAAAATCCCAACGCGGTTTCTCACTGTGGCTGCGGCAAGTCCTTCAAATGAGGCGGCGGTCAATCCATGGGCGATAATTCCTCAGACGCCGGCCGCTCCAGCTCCGGACCCTCGAGGCTCGCGCCGATTATCCTCAACGACACCACGTTACGGGACGGTGAGCAGGCGCCCGGCGTTGCCTTCACGGCGGCGGAAAAGGTTGCGATCGCCCGCGCCCTGGCGCGCGCAGGCGTGGCCGAAGTGGAAGCCGGCACGCCCGCCATGGGTCGTGACGAGGTCATGGCAATTCGCGCTATCGTCGACGCGGATCTGCCGTTGACGACGATCGCTTGGTGTCGGATGCGGATGGACGACGTCGACGCGGCGCTCGCTGCCGGCGTTTCCATGGTCAACGTGTCGGTGCCGGTTTCCGACGTGCAGATCGCGGCCAAACTTCGCGGCGGCCGCGCAACTGTGCTCGAAATGATTACGCGCGTCGTCGGATATGCCCGGAACAAGGGTCTCGATGTCGCGGTAGGGGGCGAGGATTCCTCGCGCGCCGATATCGGCTTTCTCGTCGAGGCGATTGCGGCGGCCCATGCCGCCGGCGCGCGCCGGTTCCGGGTCGCCGATACGCTGAGCGTACTCGACCCGTTCACGAGCCATGCGTTGTTGGCCGCTTTGCGCAAGACGACCGACCTTGAGCTCGAGTTTCATGGCCATGACGATCTTGGGCTCGCCACCGCCAATACGCTCGCGGCGGTCAAAGGCGGCGCCACACACGCTTCGGTTACGGTGATCGGACTTGGCGAACGCGCCGGCAACGCGCCACTCGAAGAGGTGGCGGTAGCGCTCAAGCAGCTCTACGGACGAGAGACCGGCGTCGTGCTTACCGAGCTCGGCAACGTCGCGGCCGTCGTCGCCGCGGCTGCGGCGCGTCCGATCCCGCCCAACAAGGCCATCGTCGGCGACCATATTTTCACGCATGAGTCCGGGATCCATGTCGACGGCTTGCTCAAAGACAAGCGCACCTACCAGGCGCTCGATCCCGCCTCGCTCGGCCGCTCGCACCGTTTCGTGATCGGTAAGCATTCTGGCCTCGCAGCGATCACCGCGTCGCTGTCCGATCTGCATCTGCAAGCGAGTCCTGACGAACAGCGCGCGATTCTTGCGCGCGTGCGCGGGCATGCAATCACCAACAAAGGTCCCGTCACCACCGCCGTGCTCGCAGCGATTTGGCGAGACGTCCATCGCGAAACGGCGCGCAGCGGCATTTGAGGCAGCCTGATGGCCGGATTCGCAGACTCTCCGAGGTTGGATAATTCGATCGCCGCCGCGGTGTCGCGTAGGCCTTCGCTGCTGCAGTTGATTGGAGAGGATATTCGCTGCGTGCGCCTGCGCGATCCTGCGGCGCGCAGTGAATTGGAAACTCTTCTTACCTATCCCGGTGTGCATGCCGTCATCTGGCACCGCTGCGCGCACCGCCTGTGGCGTGCCGGCTGGCGTTTTCCCGCCAGGTTGCTGTCGTGGCTCTGCCGGTTTCTCAGCAACGTCGATATTCATCCCGGCGCTACCATCGGACGCCGGTTCTTCATCGATCATGGCGCCGGCGTCGTCATCGGCGAGACGGCCGAGGTCGGCGATGACGTGACACTCTACCACGGCGTTACGCTCGGCGGCACGTCGTGGTCGCCCGGTAAGCGACATCCGACCTTGGAATACGGCGTCGTAGTCGGCGCCGGCGCGAAAATTCTCGGGCCCATCACAATAGGACACGGCACCCGGATCGGCGCCAACTCGGTTGTGATCGAAAGCACGCCCCCGGAGGTAACCGTTGTCGGCATACCGGCTAAGGTCGTGCACCCAGAGGCTGACGGGCGCAGATTGTTCGGGCGCATCAGTCTCGACCATCATCTGATGCCTGATCCGGTCGGTGAAGCGATCGCCGTCGTGATGGACCGTCTCGAATTTCTCGAAGCGCGGCTCGGGCACCTGCAAAGACGTTTGCGCGACGGTGACCGGCTTGGTCGAGATTTTGGGCGCAATCAAGAAGATGGGCCCAACAACGGCCAGGCCTGAAGGAGGTTGGAGATGAGCGGATTGACTTTGCCTGATAGCGCCTCGGATCCTATGCTTGACCAATTGAACAGGGCGTCCTCGGCCGAGGATTTCTTTGCCCTACTCGGCGTCGACTACGACGCGAAAATCGTGAATGTGGCTCGGCTCCACATACTCAGGCGTATGGCGCAGTATCTCGCCAAGGAAGATTTCACCGGCATGCCTGACGCCATTGTCGCTGAGCGCTGTAAGGACATGCTCGAACGGGCCTATAGCGACTTCGTTGTGTCGACACCGATCGACCAACGGGTATTCAAGGTTCTCAAAGATGCGGTGGTGCCGGCTCAGCCCAAGCCCACCAATCTGGTGCGGCTCGGGACGCTGAAATGAGCCGGCATGGCTAGGTCCGAGCATCCGCCCCGGCAGCCCTGCCGTCGTGCGGATTTCCCGGTTGATTGCGCATCCAATCCGCGAGTTTGACGAACGAACCGTAGAGTCCGTCGCGTAGCGTGACCTCGTCGACCGCCTCGTCGAGCGCTGCCCGCATGCAGCTTAGCCACGCGTCGCGCTCCGCCTCGCCGATCTTGAAGCGGAGGTGGCGCTGGCGCAGGCGCGGATGACCGCGTTCCTGGGAATAGAGCGGCGGACCGCCCATCCATTCGCTGAGATAGCGCTTCAAGACCTCTTTGGTGCTCGAAAGGTCGTCGGCATGCAAAGCGCGTATCGCTTTCCCGGCCGGCAGGCTGTCCATGCGCAGGTAGAAGGCTTCGACCAGGCGGTCTACGCCTGCCGCGCCGCCGATGCGCTGGAACTGGGTCGTTTCAACTGTGTTCTTTTTCACGGGGCTATTTCCGTCTTGGCGGTGGTCTTCCTGCACTTCATTGGCATTATAACTCATAAAAGTCTCTTCGGCTTGGCGTGGGTCGCTGAACCCCGACGACCGCGTCTCATTATCGCGATAGCTGGCGCTACATCGCAATAATCTTGCCAAACCGTGCGAACGATTACGAGTTCGGGCTATAGCGTTGACCGCTTTGCCAAGTGGTCTTAGCGAAACCACTCGGCATCGCCTCTGCGGCGGGCTGTGCGCGATTTATCGAGCCGATGTCCTGTCGGGTTTGGCACGCGCGATGTCGCGTTCCAAACGCCGCAGCTCGGCGGGACGGCCAAGCGTCGTTGTTATATACGTGACAATACAGCACAACAAACGACAGTGGCCGCCATGCGGCCGCTGTGAAAATCGCTATCGTTTTGATTCATTTCTGTTTTCCTTGCTCGACAAGAATTGGCCCGGCTCTTGCTGATCTGATCGCACAGACGGGGTTCGATCATGAATCGCAATGCGCCATTCCCGCTTGTCGTCATTCTTGGCACCAATGAGATTGCGTCGGCTGTTGGCGTGCATCTCCGACGCGCCGGATGGAATATCGTCCTCGCATACGATCCCTTCCCGCCGGTCGTTCGCCGCGGCATGGCATTCCATGACGTCCTATTCGGTGACTGCAGAGTGATCGACGGCGTCGAAGGCGTGCGGACCGAAACCACGACAGAGATCGCCGCGGCTCTCACCAGTCCCGACTGCGTCGCGGTGACAGCGCTTCCGCTCGCCGATCTTGTCGCGACCTGCTCGCCCGAGGTGCTGGTCGACGCTCGCATGCAGAAGCGCAGTGTCACGCCCGACCTTCGCGGTTTGGCGCATGTTGCGGTTGGGCTTGGGCCACTTTTCCGCATCGGCATGAATTGCGATATTGCGATCGAGACCAAACCCTCGCGTAACGGGCAGGTGGTCACCGTTGGTTCGACGGACGACGCCGATGGAATCTCCAGCCGGCTCGGGGGCGTTGGGCCAGAGCGCTTCGTCTATTCCGATCGGGCCGGCCGCTGGCACACTCCCATCGACATCGGCGCGCGGGTTTTCAATCGCTTCATCCTCGGTCATCTCGATGGCCGGCCCGTGCACGCGCCGCTTGACGGAATCGTGCGCGGCATCGCGCGCGACGGCTTGCTGGTACGAGAGCGAGTAAAGCTCATCGAGATCGATCCGCGTGGGCGCGAGGCCAAATGGACTGGAATTGACGATCGCGGCCGCCGCATCGCGGAGGCGACAGTCATTGCGATTGGTATGACGTTACAGGAAGGCGCGGCCTTGAAGGCATTCGACGCGACTTTCGCGCTTTGCAGGTAACACGAAGAGAGGAGTGCGGCTCGGTGGCCAATGTCATCTTTTATGAAAAGCCGGGATGCGGCGGCAATGCGCGTCAGAAGGCCCTGCTCGTCGCGTCCGGACATGTGCTCGATGTTCGCAACCTCCTGACGGAGCCTTGGACCGCGCCCAGGCTGCGGCAATTCTTGGAAGGCAAGCCGCTGCGCGAATGGTTCAATGCGACGTCGCCGCGGCTGAAGTCCGGCGAGATCGAACCCGATCAACTGACGCCGGAGACGGCGCTCGCGATGATGCTCGAAGATCCGTTGCTGATCCGGCGGCCATTGATGCAGGTCGGTGATCGGCGCGAAGCCGGCTTCGATCAGGTTAAGGTCGATGCATGGATCGGCCTGCGACGGACGAAGGCCCCGGTGCAAGACACCTGCCTCAAAGAGCATTCGTCCGCGCATGTTCGCAAGTGCAGGTCGGCAGCCGAGGTATAAGACATGAGAAATCTGAATCCACGGTCAGAGCCGGTCGACATGATCGGCATCAGCGCGCCGCTACGCAGTTGCCGAATCGCTGCATTGCAGGGAGCCTCATGCGCGGCGATTCAAACGCTGCTCAATGACTTCGCGCTCCGGGCGGCCCGCCAGGGCCATAAGATCGCGGGCGTCGTCGAGCTTGCAAGAGACGAAGCCGGCGGCGCCTGCGGCTGGCGTGCCGTGCGCGACCTTTCCACCGGAACAGTCATATCGATATCGCAAAATCTCGGACACGGCTCGACCGCATGCAATCTCGATCCGTCGGGTTTGATTGAAGCCTGCGCAGCCGTCGAGCGGGCGATAGCGGCCGGCGCCGATCTTGTCATCCTCAGCAAGTTCGGCAAAGTCGAAGCGGAGCGCGGCGGCTTGCGCGACGGGTTTAGTGCTGCGATCGGTGCTGGGCTGCCGATCCTGACGGCAGTGTCGCCTGCGATGACGGCGGCTTGGCAACTGTTCGCGGGGCCACTATCGCAGTTCATTCCTGCCGACGCGGGTGTCGTCGACACATGGTGGTCAGACGTCAGAGCGGGAAATTGCTTGCCGGCTTACGACTGACGTACCCGTTCCTGGGCCGGCGGAGGTTTTGATGAGGGAGCGGCCGGCAGCGAAAGGGACCAAGCCGTCGAGTGTTGAATTGATCGTCCGGTTCGGCAATGGCGGTCGGCTGACCATGGAAGACCTGGCTCTGATCGAGGCCATTCGCAAGGAGCGGTCGATCCTTGGCGCGAGCCGGGTCACGGGCGTCTCCTATCGCAAGTGCTGGCTGACGGTCGATGCGCTCAACCGGACATTCGAGACCGCCGTTTTCGCGACCCATCCCGGGCGGAGAGGCGGTGGTGCCGACTTGACGCCGTTCGGCGAACGCTTGGTCGCTCTCTACAGATCGATGGAACGGCGATCGAGAACGGCGACAGCGCAGGCCGTTGCCGAGCTCACGGCCTCTCTCAATCCGGTATATCAAGCGCGCGCCAGCGCCGAGGTTGCGGAGTGGCCGCAGCCGCGATCGAAACCTTCCCGATGGCGACGGTCTTGATCATGGCCCAAGCGCGAAGACCGGCTTCTAGGCCTAATCGTTCAACGGACTCTGTTGTCACCAGTGCCTCAAGGCTTGTAGAGCCCAGATCAAAAACGACCCGGACATAGGGCGGAGCGAGCGGTTCTATTGTCACGATCGCTCCTGGAATCCGATTGGTAATCGAAACGTCCATCGGGCGCGACAACGCAATCGAAACGTCACGCGCGTCGATCGTTACCCGCACGCCGGAATCGATCGGCGCGGCGATCAGCGGTACTCGCAACTCGCCGTCGCCGAAGAACAGCGTTGAAAGACCGTAGGCGGTGTCATGTCGAATGATCCTGGCGTCAAGCATGGTGACGAGGGACGGGGGCTTCGACTGCGGGGGGCGCTGCCTCATCACGACCATATCCAAGCGAATTTCGCGTCACCGATCATCGGTTTATTTGGGAGTTAATTTCACCTGCACATCGCGGGGCTTGGCGACATAAGGAGCTGAGGTCACGAGAATATCGGCTCCGGCCCGGGCATAGTCCGCGGCGTTTTCCGCATTGACGCCGCCGGCCGCAGCAAGAAGAGCGGAGAAACCGGCCCGGCGGAACTCCGCGACTGTTGTTGCGATCTCGCTGACGGAAAATTTCTCGGCCTGAATCACGTCGGCGCCGGCTTCGGCCCAAAGCACAGCAACGGCGGCTGTCGCAACCTCGATCACGATTTTTTTCTCCGGGCTTGCGCGCCGCAGCCGGTCGACGATTTGGCCCGGTGATTGGTCGGTGAGGAAGCACCGATGTTCCTCAAAAACCAGGATCGTTTCCGACAGTCCGAGCCGGTGTGGTGTGGCGCCACCCGCCATGATCGCCTTGATCGACAGCAGTTTTGCGCCGGGAACTGTCTTTCGCGTGCAGGCGACAGCAATATTTGACCGGACCGCCTGCGCCGCGTCCACGATGCTTCGGGTCGCAGTTGCGATGCCAGAGGCGATTTCGACCAGCGTCTGCGCAACCTTCCAACTTCGGTGCAGTTCGCCGGCCGATCCCACTGCCCTCAAGATTGCTCCGTCGGCCGCCAGGCGCGCGCCTGAGGCTTGATGAAGCTCGACCGTGGCTCCCGTCATTTCGATGATCCGAGCGGCTTCCTCCGCTCCGGCCAGCACCAGCGGCTGCCGCGCCGCGAAAGTCATGAGCGCCGGCTGCGATGCGATTCCCAGAAGATGGGTTGTCAGATCGCCCAACCGCACGTCGTCGGCGAGAAAATCAGCGAGCAAAGTATCAGGAAGGACGGGCAGGCTCATATCACGGACACCTCGTAAGCCGTCGGCTTAAAGCGGGGGAACTTGTTGCGGCTACTCGGCGTTGCAAGTGACCTATGTCCCGTTCGATATAGTATAATTACTTATATTACCTCGCCGCAAACCCCGAAGGACAAGTCATGAAGATTTCCGCTCGCAATGCGCTTGCCGGCAAGATCGTTGAGATCAAGGAGGGTGTCACCACCGCCCACGTCATGGTCGATGTCGGCGGGACGATCATGACGGCATCCATCACAAATGAATCGGTCAAAGACTTGAAACTCAAGGTCGGCGAAAAAGTCCATACCATCATCAAATCGTCGGACGTTATGATAGCCATTCCTTGACCGACTTTTCACGGCGTCGGTCTTGATCGCGTCGGTTCGGATCGGGACGGTGCTGGATGTGTCGTGATGGCCAGCAACCGGGGCACTTGCTCGCGAATTTCGGCCGATACGCGACGATCGAGTTTGCCGAGCCACGCTTCGGGGATTGCCGCCAAGCCATAGGTGGCGCCAGCAAGCATCGCCACCAATGCACCGGTGGTATCGGCGTCGCCGCCTTGGTTCACGGTTTGAACGACGCAGTCGGCAAACGAATCCGTAGCGAAGTAAAAGTGCAGTACGGTTTGCATCGTATCGACGATAAAGGCAGAAGACCGGCCGTTATATGGTGTGAAGCGGAAGGCACTGTGCTTCTCGATCAAGGCGCCGGCGAGTCCGTACGCTGCCTGTCTGTCCTGTCCGGAAAGCAGGCTTTGCAGCATCTCGACGAGCGTCAGGCACGCGTCATCCGATAGCGGATGATGATGCGTGATATGGCCCTGGGCGAGCGCCCACGGTCTGGCTTTGTCGGGCTGGCCAAGGGTCGCCAGCGCCACCGGTAGGATTCGCATGGCGGCGCCATTGCCGGCGTCGCCCTCAAAGAATGGGCCTTCGGTGGTGCCCTGCGTGATATAGCGGCGGATGCCTCGGCGGCAGGTGTTGCCGACATCGATCGGTCCGGACTTCAGCCATTTGGCGAATTCCTCGCACACATCGCGCGCATCGAATTCTCCCAAGCGTATTAGCGAGCGGCCGAGCGCTAAGGCCATTTCGGTATCGTCTGTCACCTGGCCGGGTGCGAGGCGTAGCCAACCACCTCCAATGATGCCGTCGTGTACGCCATATTGCGAGGCGATCTCTCTTTTGGTCATGAATTCGACGGTAGCGCCCAAGGCGTCACCGGTGGCAAAGCCAAGAAAGGCTGCCAATGCCCGCTCTTCGATGCTTGGCGCAGCCATCCTCGGTGAGTCCTCGTCAAAAATAACTGGCGATCACCCGGCATTCGCCCCCGATGACCAGATATTCGCCTTCGCCTTTCAGCGGGTGGATGGACAACAAGCCATTGAAAAACGCGATCTTGCTGACCGGAATCCGCGCCGTAAGAATGGTATCGCCGAAGCAACCGGCAGTGTCGCGATCGGACGAAAAAGAGGTCAGGTTGTTAAGCCGCATCACCACGGCGTGCTTGTCGATGCGCTCCACGATCTGATGCTCATCGAATGAGTTAATTCCCCGATACAGCGTCAAGTGGCTTTGCTGTGGCATGACGAAACACCGCAGCGCCCATTGGCAGAATTCGAAAAGCAGGTCGAGCTGAACATAGATAGAGTTGTTGTGGAAACGGCTCGACATCTTTTCTTCCACATAGGTGGTCCAGGCACCGCTGGAAATGCGTTGGATGATCTCTTTATGAAAGGTCGGGAATATGCCGAAGCGGCTTTCCGCCCAGCCCTTGAGCACGGCTCCCTCCGGGCCGTTGCTGTCGTATCCCCAGCCTTTGATCAATCGCAGGAACGAAGAGCGATAGCGCCGGCGCTTGGCGCCAGTAGCTTGATGGGGCGCGTCCTCACGCTGCTCAGGATCGATGCCGAACATCGCCATCATGTAATTGGCGAAGGCTTCGCCCGCGTCGGCCAAGTCGGAGGCGCGAGCCAGCATTTCGAACAAGTTTCTGTTCATTTCGCGGACGCCCGAAATATGCAGCGGCGTCGGATGGTCGTTGAAAGCGCAGCTGGCCAGCAAGTCCGTCGGCACGCCCACGAGATTAATCGAATGTCCGACGCCGCGCCGGTCGTACAGTCTTGTTTTTTCCAGCGTCCCCGTCATGCACTCGTCATATCCTCAACTGAGGCCGGGCTCTACAATCTTTGCAACCGACACGATGTCGGCGGAGGTAAACGCGGGCACCGGAAACCCATTGTCGGCTTTGCGACAATCTTGGGATCGGCGCAGTCGGCTCGTCGCCTAGCGTCAAAATGGCTATTGAATCGATTACGCTTTTTCATGCGGCACCGATCTTGCGATGGCAGATGTCGGCTGACGTGTCTATCGCGGACCGCCGCTCGCACCGTGTCACCGCGATGGTAGGCCTCCGTGCCGCTTAGGATGATCGATGACCGAGCTTGCTGCGCCTCCGGCGAACTCTCTGGTCGCTGAAGCGGCCTTATGCCCGTTCCACAATGAGGGCTTGGGCGTCCGCAACGCGTTATCCTCGCCGAAGACCATGGTACTGACCGGCGCTTCGCGCGGTATCGGCCATGCGACTGTGAAGCTGTTCTCGGACGCCGGTTGGCGCATCATTACCTGTTCGCGTCAGCCCTTCGATAGCGGCGTGTGTCCTTGGGACGCCGGATCGATCGACCACGTGCAGGTCGATCTCGGTGATCGCCTCGACGTAGCGCGCGCGATCGAGGACATCAAAGCGCGGCTTACCGGGCTACCTCTACATGCGCTTGTTAACAATGCCGGGTTTTCGCCCAAGAGCATCGACGGCGGTCGGCTCAGCTCGCTCACGACGCCTGTGGACACCTGGATGAATGTGTTCGACGTGAACTTTCTCGCGCCCATTCTTCTCGCCCGCGGGCTATTCGAGGAGCTCAAGGCCGGGCTCGGCGCGGTGGTCAACGTGACGTCGATTGTCGGCTCGCGCGTTCACCCGTTCGCCGGGACGGCCTATGCGACGTCGAAAGCAGCGCTCGGCTGTTTGACGCGCGAGATGGCGCACGACTTTGCACCCCACGGAATTCGCGTGAACGCCATTGCGCCGGGCGAAATAAAGACTCACATCCTGTCGGCTGAAACGGAAGCGCGGCTCGCTCCCGAGATTCCGATGCGTCGGATCGGAAAGCCCGAAGAGGTTGCGCGGGTTATCTATTTTCTATGCTCCGATGCGGCGAGCTACGTTACCGGCGAGGAAATTCAGATCAACGGCGGACAACACGTCTAGCGGCGGATTAGCCGAGGTAAATGCGGTTAATCGCACCGGCTTGAAATGCCGACGGAGGTAATTCTGCTCACGGTAAGAAATTCGCCGCAATCATGACGCGGAACAAAAAAGCGCCAATTGCGGATCATTTGATCGGCAGCGTGTGCTTATTGTAGGCACGACTTTTGCTGGGTTTTCGATCAGAATGAGCAGCAACGAAAATAGGGGCAGGAACACCAAGGGCGATGGAGATGACACCATGGTCCAAGCTGAAGCACGAGCGTCCCTCAGGGAATCTCATTCGCGCGTTCCACCTCTGCCGATGAGCGAGATCGCGCTTACAGGCATTTACGAGCTCTCGAAAATTCTCAACAGCCCGGCGCGTCTTGAGATCACGCTCTCGAACGTCGTCAACGTGATGTCTTCGTTCATGCAGATGCGCCACGGCGTTATTTCGCTTTTGGCGGACGACGGCATACCGGACATTACGGTCGGCGCCGGTTGGAACGAGGGTAGCGACGGCCGCTACCGGGCGCGGCTACCGGAGAAGGCAATTGGTCAAATTGTGGCGACCGCAGTTCCATTGGTCGCCGAGAATGTCGCAACGCACCCGCTGTTCACCGCTGCCGACGCGGCTGCACTCGATGCCGCGGCGGACACCAAGGTTTCCTTTATCGGAGTGCCGATTCACATCAGTTCGCGAGTCGTTGGCACATTGACCATCGACCGGATCTGGGATGACCGGTCGGTGTTTAGGCTCGATTCCGACGTGCGTTTTCTCACGATGATCGCCAATCTGATCGGCCAGACCGTGCAGCTTCATCGTCTGGTCGCGCGCGACCGCGAGCGTCTTATGGCCGAGAGCCATCGCCTGCAGAAGGAGCTGTCGGAATTCAAGCCGGTGCGCGAGCGTAAGAAGGCTCGTATCGACGGCATCATCGGCGACAGCGCGGCGATCCGGTCGCTGCTCGATAAGATAGCGATCATCGCAAAATCGCACGCCCCCGTGCTGCTTCGCGGTGAGTCAGGGACCGGCAAGGAACTCATCGCCAAGGCCATTCACGAATTGTCGCCGCGGGCCAAAGGCCCGTTCATAAAGATCAACTGTGCAGCATTGCCGGAATCGGTGCTTGAATCGGAACTGTTCGGTCATGAAAAGGGGGCGTTCACCGGCGCCATCAATACCCGCAAGGGACGTTTCGAGCTTGCCGACAAGGGCACGCTTTTTCTTGACGAAATCGGCGAAATATCTCCTGCTTTTCAGGCCAAACTCCTGCGCGTGCTGCAGGAACAGGAATTTGAGCGCGTCGGTGGTAACCACACGATCAAAGTGGATGTTCGCGTCGTCGCGGCGACGAACAAGAACCTCGAAGAAGCGGTTGCGCGCAACGAATTTCGTGCCGATCTCTATTATCGGATCAGCGTGGTGCCGGTGCTGATGCCGCCGCTGCGCGACCGGCGCAGCGATATTCCGCTGCTTGCGAATGCGTTCCTCAAACGCTTCAACAGCGAGAATGACCGCAGTTTGGTGTTGGACGCCGATGCGATCGAAGTGTTGATGGGCTGTGGATTCCCCGGCAATGTGCGCGAACTTGAAAATTGCGTTCAGCGGACTGCGACGATGGCGCAGGGGTCGTCGATCATGATGGACGACTTTGCCTGTCGACACAATCAATGTCTCTCCGCGATGCTCTGGAAAGGTCGCTCGGACTCTGCGGCGCAGCGGTCGCTGCCGGAGATCCTGCTGCCGATAATGCCGCCGGCTGCGCGTGATGCGCCCCGCGCGGCCCCTACGCCAAGTAGGTCGCCTGCCGATTCGACGGCGGTGCCGGTCAATGGGGACGCGGCGATCGGCGCGCCGATCCCCGAACGCGATCGTTTAACCGAGGCAATGGAGCGAGCCGGCTGGGTTCAGGCCAAAGCCGCGCGCATTCTCGGCCTGACGCCGCGCCAGATCGGTTACGCGCTGAAAAAGCACGGCATCGATATCAAGCGGTTCTAATAGCGACTGTCGCACTTGCGACACGTTGTCGGGGGCGCGACACGTTCCGTCTGCCCCGGCTATCAAATAGTCATTATAAATCAGATGCTTGGCTTCTGGCACGGCGCTTGAAAGGGGGATGCTGACCGGCATCGCTCACGCGCCGCTCAGGAGCTCTCAGATGGCCTACAAAATCGTCGCCTCGCAATGCACGGTGTGCGGCGCTTGCGAATTCGACTGCCCCAACGCCGCCATTCGCCTCAAAGGCGATGTCTACATCATCGATCCCAAAAAATGCACGCAGTGCGAGGGGCATTTCGACACGCCGCAATGTGCCGTCATTTGCCCGGTGCCCGACACCTGTGTGCCTGCCTGAACGGTGCGAACATTCACAGCGCGCGGTCTGATGCGAGATCGCGAGCGGAGGTCCCAATGCCTGCTGTACAAGAAACCGTCGAGCAGGTGCGCCTCATCGAGGTTGACCAATACAAATACGGGTTTGTCACCGACATCGAATCCGACAAGGCTCCGAAGGGCCTGAGCGAAGACATCGTCCGCTTCATCTCGGCGAAGAAGAGCGAGCCGGAATGGATGTTGGCCTGGCGGCTCGAAGCCTATCGCCGCTGGCTCACCATGAGCGAGCCGAGCTGGGCGCGCGTCGACTATCCGCCGATCGACTATCAGGATCTCTATTACTATGCCGCACCGAAAAGCAAGGCGGCGCCGAAATCGCTCGACGAAATCGACCCGGAAATCCTCAGGACCTATGAGAAGCTCGGTATTCCGTTGCGCGAGCAGGAGGCGCTCGCCGGCGTGGTGCGCGAGCCCGGTACGTCGCGCATCGCCGTGGACGCAGTGTTCGATTCGGTTTCGGTCGCCACGACTTTCAAGGAAGAGCTGGCCCGTGCCGGCGTGATCTTCTGCCCGATCTCCGAGGCGCTGCGCAGCCATCCCGAACTCGTTAAAAAATATCTCGGCACGGTCGTGCCGGCGAGCGATAATTTCTTCGCCACGCTGAACTCGGCGGTGTTCTCGGACGGATCGTTCGTCTACGTACCGCAAGGCGTGCGCTGTCCCATGGAGCTCTCGACCTATTTCCGCATCAACGAGCAGAAAACCGGACAGTTCGAACGCACGCTGATCATCGCCGACAAAGGAGCCTATGTCAGCTACCTGGAAGGTTGCACGGCGCCGCGGCGCGACGAAAACCAGCTCCATGCGGCCGTTGTCGAGCTGGTCGCGCTCGATGACGCGGAGATCAAATATTCCACGGTTCAAAACTGGTATCCGGGCGACGCCGAGGGCCGTGGCGGCATTTTCAATTTCGTCACCAAGCGGGGCGATTGCCGCGGTCGCAACGCCAAGATCTCATGGACCCAGGTCGAGACCGGTTCGGCTATCACGTGGAAATATCCGAGCTGCATCCTGCGCGGCGACAACTCGCGCGGCGAATTCTACTCGATTGCGATTTCAAACGGCCGGCAGCAGGTCGATTCCGGCACAAAGATGCTGCATCTCGGCCGCAATACGACGAGCCGGATTATTTCCAAGGGAATCGCGGCGGGTCGTTCCCAGAACACCTATCGCGGCCTCGTCACTTCGCATCGGCGCGCCACCGGCACACGCAATTTCACCAACTGCGACAGTCTGCTGATCGGACCGCACTGCGGCGCTCACACGGTGCCATACATGGAGGCGAAGAATTCCTCCACGGTGTTCGAGCACGAGGCAACGACTTCGAAAATCTCCGACGAGATGCTGTTCTACTGCCGCCAGCGCGGCATGTCGGCCGAGGAGGCCACCGCGCTCGTTGTTAACGGCTTCGTCAAAGACGTCTTGCAGCAACTGCCGATGGAGTTCGCGGTCGAGGCGCAGAAGCTGATCTCAATCAGCCTTGAAGGAAGTGTCGGGTGAACCGGCGCCGAGCGGGACAATATGAGCGCGCGGAACACCTGAGCGAAGGAAGCCGACGATGAAGCCTCTTTTGGAAATCAAGAACCTGCACGTCGAGGTTGGCGGCAAGAAGATCCTCAACGGTCTCGACCTCGTCGTCGACCAAGGCGGGGTGCACGCCATCATGGGCCCGAACGGGGCAGGCAAATCGACGCTCTCCTACGTGCTCGCCGGCAAGCCGGGTTACGACGTGACCGACGGCGAGGTGCTGTTCGAAGGCGACAACATGATGGCGATGGAGCCCGACGAGCGTGCCGCCCGCGGCCTCTTTCTCGCATTTCAATATCCGCTGGAAATCCCGGGCGTCGCCACCTTGACGTTCTTGCGCACTGCCTTCAATGCGCAACGCAAGAAGCGCGGGCAGGAGGAGATGTCCGTGCCGGACCTGATGAAGCGGGTTCGCGACATCGCGGCGACACTCGACATCAATCCCGAAATGCTGCGCCGGCCGCTCAATGTCGGTTTTTCCGGCGGCGAGAAGAAGCGCAACGAGACTTTGCAGATGGCGCTCTTGGAGCCGCGGCTCTGCGTGCTCGACGAAACCGATTCCGGTCTCGACATCGACGCGCTCAAAGTCGTTTCCGACGGCGTCAACCGCCTCCGTTCGCCTAAGCGCGCGTTCATCGTCATCACCCATTATCAGCGGCTCCTCAACCACATCGTGCCGGACGTGGTGCACGTGCTTTCGGCCGGTCGGGTGGTGCGTACGGGCGGTAAGGAGCTTGCGCTGGAGCTCGAGGCCACCGGCTACGCGCAATACCAATCCGAGGCGGCGTAACGGCCATGAACGCAAATGTGCGCCCGATGAAAACCACCGCCGAATTGGCCTTGGCCGATATCTTTTCGGCGGCAAAGCCGACGCTGCCGGGCAACGGCAACGTCACGGCCTGGCGTGAGGCCGCGTTCGAACGGTTTGTTTCGGTCGGTCTGCCGCACCGGCGCGTCGAGGAGTGGAAATATACCGACTTACGTACGCTGCTGCGCGACGTGAAGCCACTGCCGAATCCGCCAAGCGCCGAAGCGAAGAAGCATGCCGCCGGCATGGGCGGGCTGTTGGGCAACATCGCTTGCCGCCGAATTGTCTTCGTCGATGGAACGCTCGTCGCCGATCTGTCCGACCTCGCCGATCTCGAAGCCGGTCTGACCATTCGGCCGATGGCGCAAGCGCTGGCAGCCGGCGATCCCATGGTGGTCTCGCATCTTGGCAAGGTCGTTGCAGTTCGCGACGCGGCCGTCGAGGTGAACACTGCGCTGATGGGCGACGGAGCGGTGATCCGCGTTGCGGCCGGAACCGCCATCGGCCGGCCGCTTCACCTCGTCTTCGCTACGGTCGGCGCAGAGCCGGCGGCGATATTTACGCGTTCCCTCGTCGTCGTCGAGAAGGGTGCGCAGGTGATGTTGATCGAGAGCCACGAAGGTGCGGTCGACACTGATTATCAAGTCAACACTGCGCTCGAATTGGCCATAGGCGACGATGCTCACGTCGATCACGTGAAGCTTACCAATGAAGGAACCGGCGCGCTCCACGTGGCAAGCTTGTTGGTCTCGTTGGGTGCCCGCGCCAAGTTCAACGATTTCAGCTTTATCACCGGCGGTTCGGTCGTGCGTAATCAGATGTTCCTGCACTTCGCCGGCGAAGATACCGTTGCCGATATCCGCGGCGTGAATTTGCTCACCGGTCGCCAACATGTCGATACGACCCTGGTCGCGGATCACGCGGTCGGCGGTTGTCAGAGCCGCGAGCTCTTCAAGTCGGTGCTCGATGGCGAGGCCCATGGCGTGTTCCAGGGCAAGATTATCGTGCGGCCAGATGCACAAGAAACCGATGCGAAGATGATGTCCCGGGCGTTGCTGCTGTCGGAGTACGCCGAGGCGGTGCATAAGCCGGAACTCGAAATCTTCGCCGACGACGTGCGGTGCGGTCACGGCGCTACGACCGGGGCACTCGATGACGAACTCAAATTCTATCTGATGGCGCGCGGCATCTCGGCAAAGGAGGCGGAGACGCTCCTGATTCAGGCCTTCGTCAGCGAGACCGTAGAAGCGATTGCTCATGAAGGTCTGAAAGACGCGCTGTTGGATGCGGCCGTCGCATGGCTGCGGACCCGTGGGTGACGTCATGCAAGCGGAAGCCATGACAGCGAGAACAGTGACGGCGGGAACGATGCATCCGGCGGTGAGCAATGGCAGCTATGACGTCGCTCGCGTTCGCGATGACTTCCCGATCCTTGGCATGGCGGTGCACGGCAAGCCGCTCGTTTATCTCGACAACGCCGCCTCTGCGCAGAAGCCCAAGGCGGTGCTCGATCGCCTGCAGCGGGCCTATACCGCGGAATATGCCAACGTGCATCGCGGTCTCCATTACCTCGCGAATGCAGCGACCGAAGCCTACGAGGGCGCGCGCGAAAAGGTCGCGACATTCCTCAATGCCGGGCGTAACGAGGAGATCGTCTTCACCCGCAGCGCGACCGAAGCGATCAATATCGTCGCACAGACATTCGGGCGTGAACGGATTGTGCCGGGCGACGAGATCGTGCTGTCGATCATGGAGCATCACGCCAACATCGTGCCGTGGCACTTTTTGCGCGAGCGGCACGGCGCGGTGATCAAGTGGGTGCCGGTCGATGACGATGGCAATTTTCTCATCGAAGAGTTCGAGAAGCTGCTCACCGATCGCACCAGGATGGTTGCGCTCACGCAGATGTCGAACGTGCTCGGGACCGTCGTGCCGGTCAAGGAGGCGGTGCGGATCGCGCACGCGCGCGGAATTCCGGTGCTGATCGACGGCGCGCAGGCTTCCGTTCATCTCGACGTCGACGTGCGCGACATCGACTGCGATTTCTACGTCATCACTGGCCACAAGCTTTACGGGCCGACCGGCATCGGCGTGCTCTACGGCAAGCACGAGCATCTCTGCGCCATGCCGCCGTTCAACGGTGGCGGCGAGATGATCCGTGAGGTCTACCAGGATCGCGTCAGCTACGGCGAGCCGCCGCACAGATTCGAGGCGGGCACGCCAGCAATCGTGCAGGCGATCGGTCTTGGCGCTGCCATCGACTATATCAACTCGATCGGCAAATCCCGCATTAGAGCGCATGAGACCGCTGTGACCGCCTACGCTCACGAGCGGCTGAGCGAGATCAATTCGCTGCGAATTATCGGCGCGGCGAAGGAGAAAGGCGCGATCGTCTCGTTCGAATTAAAGGGAGCGCATCCGCACGATTTTGCCACGATCATCGACCGGGCCGGCGTCGCGGTGCGCGCCGGCACGCATTGCGCAATGCCGCTACTCGAACGCTTCGGTGTCTCGGCGACCTGCCGAGCGTCGTTTGCGCTCTACAACACGCGCGACGAGGTCGATTGCCTGGTGCGGGCACTGACCAAGGCGCGGGAGTTTTTCGCATGAGCGAAAAGGCCAATGCCACCGCGCCCGCCGCCGTCCGCCGGGTCTGTTGCGATGCTCGTGCGCGGCGCGCGGAGCAGTCGCTCGACCTTGCCGAAGGACATGAATTCATGCCGGGCGACGAAGTCCGTTCGATCAGGCCGGTCAAAAACGACGGCGTCTATCCGCACAAGGACATTGGCGAGATTCTGGTGCAGTACGGCGATGCCGGCATCGTTCGCGAACGCTGGAGCTTTCTCGGCAGTATCTATTACACGGTCGAGTTCGTCGCCAGGGCGACGGTCGTCATCATGCGGGGCCGCGAATTGATGGGGCTCGCGCGATGAGCAATAGCCGTACTCACGGGCACGCAAGCGCGAATCGTCTGGCCGCGGCGCTTGCTGCCGGCAAATCGGCGGCGCGCCTCGGTGTCGGTCGATCGTTTCCGTCATCGGTTGCCGGGAGATTTTGATCATGATCGAGGCACTTTATTGGTGGGACCAGGCGGCGCGCTTCAAGGAGGAGGCACTTCGATTCAACGATGCCGATCGGCAAGTGGAGCTTCTTGAATTGGCTGCGACTTGCGAGGCAGTCGCGATCGATGTCGAAGATCGGGCGACAAGCGGCTGAGCGGAAAGTTCGAACGAACAAACAATGGAAATTCTTAGACTGACGAGGAAGCTGATATGACGACCGCAGTTGCAAACTCTCCTGTGACCGACCGCGCGCTGCCGCCGGGGGCACCGGACGCCGTAGTGATGCGCTTTGCCGGCGATTCCGGAGACGGGATACAGCTGACCGGCAGTCAGTTCACGCTATCCACGGCACTGGCCGGGAATGATCTCGCCACCTTCCCAGATTTCCCGGCGGAGATTCGCGCGCCCCAAGGAACGACATTTGGCGTATCCGCATTCCAGATCAATTTCGGGTCGACCTCGATCGAGACGGCCGGCGATATTCCCGACGTGCTGATGGCGATGAATCCGGCCGCGCTCAAGGTCAATTTGGCGGCGCTCCGACCTGGCGGTTTGATCATAGCCGATACCGGCGCGTTCGATGAACGCAATCTTGAAAAGGCGGAATACGCAAGCAATCCACTCGAGGATTCCTCTCTCGCGCCCTATCAGGTCGTGGCCCTCGACATCTCGCGTCTGACGCTCGATGCGGTCAAACCGCTCGGTCTAAGCAATCGCGACGGACTGCGCTGTAAAGCCATGTGGGCGCTCGGACTGGCGCTTTGGATGTTCGACCGCGACCGGCAGCCCTTGATTGACGCGCTGCAGGCGAAGTTCGGGTCCAAGAGCGACAAGCTCGTCGCCGCCAATGTCGCGGCGCTAAACGCCGGACATGTCTATGGCGAGACGGCCGAGATCGGCACGCCGCTCAAGCAGGTTCGGGTCGCGCCCGCCGAGATGGCACCCGGCCTCTACCGCACCGTGACCGGCGGGGAAACGATTGCGCTCGGCCTGGTGGCCGGCAGCCAGCTTGCCGGCCTACCGTTGTTTTTGGGGTCCTATCCGATCACGCCGGCGAGCCAGATACTGCACTACCTGGCGCGGCTGAAGGAATACGACGTCACGACGTTTCAGGCCGAGGACGAAATCGCCGCGATCTGCTCGGCCATCGGCGCCTCGTATGCCGGCCAGCTCGGCGTCACGACCTCGTCGGGTCCCGGCGTGGCGCTGAAGGGCGAGGCGCTCGGTCTCGCTATCATGTCCGAACTGCCGCTGGTTGTGGTCAATTCGCAGCGCGGTGGCCCGTCGACCGGGTTACCGACCAAGACCGAGCAATCTGACCTTTATCAGGCGATCTATGGTCGCAATGGTGACGCCCCTTTGGTTGTTATCGCCTCGCGCAGCCCGTCCGACTGTTTCGACGCCGCCATCGAGGCGGTGCGCTTGGCGGTGGAATTCATGACCCCGGTCATCCTCTTGACCGACGGATACATCACCAATGCGGCCGAGCCTTGGTGCATTCCTGACTTGACGACCCACCAAGCCTTTCCGGTCGAGTTCTCCACCGAGGTGCCGACCGAGGGCCGTATCAATCCCTATCAACGAGATCCGCAGACATTGAAGCGACTATGGATCAAGCCCGGCACGCCCGGCCTCACGCACCGGATTGGCGGCATCGAGAAAGGCTTCGGCACTGGCGAAATCAGCTACGATGCGGCGAACCATCAAAAAATGACGGACACGCGCAAGGCCAAGATCGACGGTATTGCGAACTTCATTCCGGAGCAGGAGGTCTCCCTCGGCGAGTCGCGGGGCAAGCTCGCCGTGGTCGGGTGGGGCTCGACCTATGGCGCGATCCAGCAGGCCGTCCGCCGGGTGCGGGCGCGCGGCGGCGATGTCAGCCATATCCATGTCCGACATTTGTGGCCGCTGCCGAGGAACCTCGGTGCATTACTGAAAAACTACGATCGGATTCTCGTTCCGGAGCTTAATACCGGCCAGCTCAAGACCGTTCTGCGCGACCAGTTTCTCGTCGACGCCCAGCCGCTGAACAAGGTCTCTGGCCAGCCGTTCAAGATTGCCGAGATCGAAGTTGCCATTGAGCAAGTATTGGCCACCAGGAGTTGATCCAATGAACGTGCTTCCGCAATTTTCTCCCGCTGACTTCGCCTCCGACCAGGAGGTGCGCTGGTGTCCAGGCTGCGGCGACTACTCGATCCTCAAATCCGTGCAACGTACGTTGTCACAGATTGGCGCCAGGCCGGAAAATACGGTTTGTATTTCCGGCATCGGATGCTCGAGCCGTTTCCCGTATTACGTCGAGACCTACGGTTACCACACCATCCACGGCCGTGCTCCCGCGATCGCCACGGGTGTGAAGCTGGCCAACCCGGAACTCGACGTTTGGATCGTGACCGGCGACGGCGACGGGCTATCGATCGGCGGCAATCACATGTTGCACCTGTTACGCCGAAACCTGGATTGCCAGGTTCTATTGTTCAACAACGAGATTTACGGCTTGACCAAGGGACAATACTCGCCGACGAGCCGCTTCGGCACGCGTTCACCGTCTACGCCGTTCGGATCGCTCGATCAGCCGCTCAATCCGTGCGGCTTTGCGCTCGGTGCCGGCGCTCGGTTCGTCGCCCGCTCGTATGATTTGGCGCAAACCAAGACTCCTGAAATCTTGGCGCGAGCGCACGCGCACCGAGGAACGAGCTTCGTCGAAATCTACTCGAATTGCATCGTCTTCAACAACGCGGCGTTCGAGAAGTTCGCCGGCAAGAAAGCCGCGTCCGATTCGCAGCTTTGGCTCGAAACCGGCAAACCGATGCTGTTTGCCGACGGCGCGAAGGGTTTGCGTCTTGATCGCGAAGCCATGACTCTCGAAGTCGTGGCGATGGCCGACCAAGATCCGAAGGCGGCCGGTATTCTTGTCCACGACGAGACCAACAAAACGATCGCGCGGCTCCTAATCGAGATGCCGTTTGGCGACTTCCCGGTGGCGCTCGGGATTATCTATTGCGATCCGACGCCGGCGTTTGACGGCGCCGTGACTGAGCAGAACCGCACGGTGGCGGCCGGCAAGACCCGGGACCTCAATGCGCTGCTGCGCAAAGGCGACACGTGGTCGGTTGACGCGGCGGAATCGTCGCTGCCGGTCGAGGCTGAGCCTTTGCAATGAAATCCGCAGCGGTGGCCGCAGCGCGCGATTTTCTTCGGCAGCGGCCGGCAGGGTGGTTGCTCCAACTCTCGGAGCTCCTTCACCCCGAGCGTTCATTTGTAAGTTTACGCTTACAGGCGAGGGTTGAGTACGCCTACTTTACTTCGGCGCGGCTTAAGATTTAGGAGCTACGTCAATGACATGCGTCCGCATTCTATTTTCACGTGTGCAATAATTTTCTACAATCTAAGCTGCTGTGGATGACCGGGCCGCCCTGACGTCGTGGCTCAATTGCTCGCGCCGGGACGAAATTGCTTCGCGAGCATTTTGGCAATGGTGCGTCGTCGTCTGCTTCGATGGGCGCCAGATGGCCAACCGGGAAAGGCAGTGCCAGCGCCTTGGTCGTCACATTGCCGCCGCGCTGCGCAACTTCTTGGCGACAAGACTTCGTTGACCATCCCGGCGTCGCGATGGATAGAAATCCTTCTGCAGGTTCCATCCGAGCTTCAGACCTTATTTTCAGATGCGTTGATGCCAGGGACAATGCTTTCGATCGGGCCAGAGATTGCAGTGCAGCGAATTCCTCCCTGCTTACCGCTCGCGCTGCTACCGCATCACCTGGACAGCTTGATCTAGATTAATGACCTGACATTTGAACCGCATGCCGCCATTACGGAACTTTTTTAGGATATCGACCTAGATTTCACCCGGGATGCTTCACGCGCGCGCCAGTCGTTCGCACGTCGTTCGTCGTCCTGTCGTTGTCGCCGCGAATTTTAAAGGATGTTTTGGAGATGACCGGGCTGCTCAACAGGATCACCGTCAACGCGCTTCTGAAATCGGTCATTGTCGCCTTGGCTGCGGTGGTGGTCGTCGCTACCTCATTTATTGCGTGGAATTCATGGAGACGACTGGTCGCGGCGAACCGCATCGCGATCGTCGTCGATGCTTCAAGCTATATATTCGCGGCGCTGCCTGACCTCCGGAATGATCGGTCTATGACCGCGCATGATCTGGCTTCCGACGCACCAATGTTGACGATCTCGCCGGCGCTCAAGAAAGTGCGCGAAGCCGATATGCCGGCTCTGACCTCGGCACTTACGGCGCTGGAAACGGCTGATTTTCCGGAACGCCAAGGCGCGGTAGCCGGTCTGCGCGAGGCAATCCAAAAACTGACAGCACTGCATCAGCAGACGGAGGCGGCGATCAAGCTGCCAAAGTCGGAACGGCCGCAAGGCCTGAACCAAGAATATAACGACGCATTCGTTGCCTTTATGGCGTCACTCGATAAGACGTCATCACAGCTTAAAAAATCGGTGGGGCTTGAAGATCCCCTCACCGACCAAATCCTGGAACTGAAGCAACTTGCTTGGGTGGCTCGCAACGCCGGCGGGGAGGCTTCGGTCTTGCTCAGCAACGCGCTCGGCGGCCTGCCGCTGCCGTCCGATGCGTTCCTTATTTACACCAACAATTTGGGCAAGATCGATACTGCGTGGGCGGCGCTGGAAGAAATCGCGTCTGGCCTGCCGCTGCCGGCCCGATTTGGCGAGGCCGTCGATAACGCCAAGCGCGAGTTTTTCGGCGCCGATTACGCTAATTTGCGAACGAAGACCCTCAAGGCGCTCATCGCCGGCGAGCGGGTTGATCTCAGCTACGACGACTGGACGCCGATGTCGATCCGCAAACTCGCATCGTTGTTGGCTGTCGCCAACACGGCGCTGGACGTTGCCAAAGAGCATACGTCGACCGAGCGCGCGACCGCCTTCTCGGGACTGTGCCTCGCGCTCGGGTTGCTGGTGGCGACGCTCGTGATTGTCGTCGGTATGATGCTGGTGGTCTCGCGCCGGGTCACCGGCCCGCTGCGCAAATTGGCGGCCGTGCTGATCGAGCTCACCAATGATCGTATCGTTGACGTGCCCTACGTTACACGCGGCGATGAAATAGGCGAGATTGCCAAGGCAACCGAGCTCTTCAGGCAGTCGATTGCCGAGAAGGTGGTGAATCTGCGGGTGCGCGCCGGCCTCGACGTCGTCAAGTCGAACGTGATGGTGGCCGACAACGACTTCAACATCATGTACATGAACACGACTTTGCACAAGATGCTGCGCGACGCTGAGCCGGAGCTCCGCAAAGTGCTGCCGCAATTCGACGCCAGCAAACTTCTCGGCGTCAGCATGGATGTGTTCCACAAAAACCCCGCGCACATCCGCAAGCTCTTGGATTCGCTAACGGGAAGTCACGAGGCCCACATTACTGTCGGCACCCAGAAATTCCATCTTGTGGCCGTTCCGGTCATCGACGCGCACGGCCAGCGCGCCGGCACCGTCGTGGAATGGTGCAACGAGACGGTCGAAAAAGCGATCCAGAGCGAGGTCGACGACCTGGTCAAGGCCGCGGTCGCCGGAGATTTCTCCGGACGCGTTCCGCTCGAAGGCAAGAAGGGCTTCATGCTCACTCTTGCCACGGCGATGAATTCGTTGTGCGACAACACCGGCAAGGCACTTGACGACATAGCCGGAATGATGGGCTCGCTTGCAAACGGCGACCTTACCCCGCGCATCTCAGCGGACTATCAGGGCATGTTCGCCAAGCTGAAGGATGACGCCAACCTGATGGCAGAGCGTATCGGCGCGATCGTTGCCGAGATCAAGACGTCCGCGCGCGAGGTGACCAGCGCCTCGGCCGAGATCTCGACCAGCACGACCGATTTATCCCAGCGCACCGAAGAGCAGGCCGCCAGCCTAGAACAGACCTCGGCATCGATGGAAGAGATCGCCGCGACCGTGAGGAAAAACGCGGAGAATGCTCAGCAGGCCAATGCCTCCGCCGGTGAAACCCGCGAGGTTGCCGACCGCAGCGGGCAGGTGGTCGCCAAGGCCGTCGAAGCCATGGCGAAGATCGAAGACTCCTCGCGCAAGATTTCCGACATCATCGGCGTGATCGACGAGATTGCCCGCCAGACCAATCTCTTGGCGCTCAATGCCGCGGTGGAAGCCGCGCGCGCCGGTGATGCCGGCCGCGGCTTCGCGGTGGTGGCCTCGGAA
>Ga0182013_10002141_pt1 | contig 26200 bp, 18 predicted proteins | sample 612S2MmetaG_FD_120487 | JGI IMG/M metagenome (GOLD analysis project Ga0182013, IMG submission 120487) | Permafrost microbial communities from Stordalen Mire, Sweden - 612S2M metaG | ecosystem: Environmental > Terrestrial > Soil > Wetlands > Permafrost | place: Sweden: Stordalen | collected...
CAGTTCCGCAAAATACACCGTGTGGTAGTCCTTCTCCGGATAGAACTCCGCATCTACCGATGGCACAAGAAAGCCTGCGCTCTCCAGCTGGCCCCGGTAAATCTTGCGGGCGATCACGGTCAGATTGGCTTCCTTGAAGGTGGGAACGCCATCGACAAACTCCGGGGTCAGGCCCGACAGAGCGATCTTATCGGTATCGCGGCCGGATTTGCCGCCCAGGATGGTGAGTGCTTTCCTGTATTTATGGTCGTAGAAGCTCACCGAGAAGCGCTCGAACTTGTCCATGAACTCGTGGGTATAACGCGGCGGGCGAACCAGCACGGTGACGACCGGCCGCTGCCAGATAAAGCCCACGCTGCCCCAGCCGATCGTCATCGTGTTGAAGTGCTCTGCATCCCCGGCAGTCAAGAGAGCCCACTCATTGCCGATATTCTGGAAAGCCCTGGTCACCGCATTGTCTGGAATCGCAAATGGCATTTGGGAAAACCTCCGCTTCTATTATGAATCGTTGCTACGATGATCGGCTTTTCTCACCGGATGGAAGCGCCGGGCGCCCCAGCCCTCGATTCGAAATGTGGGCAACCCGGCTTTATTGAGCAGATGTGGGCCACGGCCACCCGCTCATCGCGATAAGACCGCGATGAACGGGGCACAACTTCTCATAGCTCATGGTGATTCTTCGGGACTGATGACCGGGCCATCTGCCTCCCAGGCCTCGATATTTTGAGACCTGGGAGACCACGAACCCTGTGCGAGCGGATAGCGAGCGATTGGCCGCACCGCAGGTGCTACTCTTCCTCCTCCTCGACGGGTTGCTTGGCATTGGCGAGGATTTTGTCGGCTACTAGCTGGGGGACTATGTCATAGTGGTCCATTTCCATGCGGTAACTTCCCTTCCCTTGGGTCATGGAAGTTAGCAGCGTGCCATAGGTCAGCATCTCGGCCATGGGGACCTGGGCGTTGATGACCGTGGTGCGGCCCTTGGACTCCATGCCGCCGACGCGGCCGCGGCGGGAGTTGAGATCGCCCATCAGGGCTCCGGCGAATTCGTCCGGGGCCTCGATTTCGACCTTCATCACCGGCTCGAGCAGGCAGGGCTTGCAGGATTCCATGGCCTTTCTAAAGGCCAGCCGTCCGGCCATCTTGAAGCTCATTTCATTCGAGTCCACGTCGTGATACGAGCCGTCGTAGACCGTGGCTTTGAAGTCGACGACCGGGAAGCCGGCCAGATAGCCGCGGGCGGCCGACTCGACGATGCCCTTTTCGATGGCCGGGATAAAGCCCTTGGGGATGGCTCCGCCGAAGACCTCGTTGCCGAAGACGAAGCCGCCGCCGCGCGGCAAGGGCTCCACGCGAATCTTGCAGTCGCCGAACTGGCCGTGGCCGCCGGTCTGCTTCTTGTGACGGCCCTGGGCCTCGGCCTTGGAGCGGATAGTCTCGCGGTAGGGGACCTTGGGGGCCTTCAGCGTGACCTCGGCGTGGTAGCGCTTCTTGAGGCGGCTGACGATGGCCTCGATGTGCGGCTGGCCGGCGCCGGCGATCAAAAACTCATTGGTCTGCGGGTCGCGGAAGAAGCGAATGAGCAGGTCCTCCTCCATCAGCTTGTGGATGGCCGGGGCCAGCTTGTCCTCGTCGGCGCGGGTCTTGGGCTCAATGGCGTAGGTCATGGCCGGCTCGGGCAAGCGCTGAAGGTCGATCTGGATTTCCGAGCCTTTTACGCCCAGCGTGTCGCCGGTGAGGGTCTCGCGCAGCTTGGCCACGGCGCCCAGGTCGCCGGCGTGCAACTCGGGCACCTCGACCGCCTTGCGGCCCTGCATGATGCTGAGATGGGAGAGCCGCTCCTGAGAGCGGCGGGTGTAGTTCTCGACCGTGGCGTCGTTTTTGAGGACGCCGCTGATGACCTTGAAGAAGCTGATCCGGCCGGCAAAGGGGTCGGTCATGGTCTTGAAGACCATCAAGGAGAGAGGCTCGCTGTCGTCGATCTTGCGGGTGAGGGGGTCGGCATCGAGGGCCTCGGGCGTGGCAGAGGGGACATCGATGGTGGGGATGCGGACGGCGATGGGGGCGCGCTCGATGGGCGCGGGACAGTAGGCTTTGATGAAGTCGAGCAGGTGGTCGGTGGCCATGTTGGCCAGGCCGCTCGAGAAGAGCACCGGGAAGATGCGGTCCTCGCGGATGGCCTCATGGAGCGCACTGACGAGATGCTCCTCGGCGATGGTGCCCTTGTCGAAGTACTCCTCCATGAGCTCGTCCTTGCCCTCGGCGACCAGCTCGACCAGGGCCTCGTGACGGGCCTTGGCGTCGGCGGCCACGCTGGCGGGAATCTCGGCGGTCACTTTGCCGTGGCCGTCGCCGCCGGGGGTGTAGTAGTAGGCCTGCATGGTGACCAGATCCACGACGCCATGGAAGCCGTCGGCGCCGGAGATGGGCAACTGGACAGGAACACAGTTGCGCCCCCAACGCGCGACCAGATCGTCGACCAGGGCGCTCAGGCCGCCGCCGCCACCGGCCTTGGGGTGGTCCATCTGGCTGACCACGACGACGCGGGGAAGGCTGGCCTCCTCGGCGTAGCGCCAGACCCGCTCGGTGACGGATTCGACGCCATTTTGCGCGTTGACCAGCACGATGGCCGCCTCGACCGGCAGCAGGGCCGCGCGGGCCTCATGGGTGAACATATGGAAGCCGGGCGTATCGACGAAGTTGATTTTGACGCCCTGCCACTCGGCAAAGGCGACGGCATTCTGCATGGTGGCGCCGCGGGCTACCTCTTCCTCGTCGTAGGCGGTCACGGCCGTGCCGTCGGCAACACGGCCCTGGGTGGAAGTCATCTTGGCGGCATGCAACAGAGCGGCAATCAGCGTGGTTTTGCCGCTGTGTGCATGCCCCACTACAGCTACGTTGCGGATCTCACTTCCCTGGTAGGTTTTCATGGCGTTTCTCCTTGGCCACCTGCGGTGGGGCTAATTGCCTTCGGCTGGTCCGCGCCAGAAAAAAGGCGCGGAATTGGGTTGATGGGAACGAGAAAAAACGCAGGTCCTTCGACTCGCTGCGCTCGCTCAGGATGACATTTGCGAGGATTGCTCGGAATTTTGCGGGAATTGCGCGGAATGACGGCGCGTAAACGGGTGCAACGAGGGAGGGACAGGGACCCCATCGAGACGCCGTCTGGGGCGTCCAGGTGGCCGGATTTGCGGGCCACAGCTCCCGGTCTGCCGTCTTCCTCTTCCATCTGGAAGTTCTCGGACTCAAAAAAATCTCGGGCCAACGCCCAAGCAGATAAAAGGGAGATGATCCGCCAGGCGTCTTTTGCTAAGAAAGGGGATGCTATCACAGGCGGAGTGTGAATGGAATGTGACTTGGAGCACAAACCGGAGGCGGGGGCGGGAGACAGAAGTTCAGCCGGGCTTGGAGCGAGGCGGGGTTTACCGCGGCGGCCGGCCGGGCGGTTGAGCAGGGACTCCGGGCTGAAAATCAGCTCGATCTGCCTCGATGAAGCCAAAAAGCGCGGAATCGCCAGCCGTAAATGCCGAGATTGAAAATGCAGACCGAGAGGCCGAAGATGGTGAGCGCCCCGTCGGGAAGGTTGGGCCAGACGATCGCATCCAGGCAATGGAGCAGAAAACTGCCCTGGAAGGCGGCGGCTCCAGCCCGGGCCTTAAAGTACTCCTCGGCAAACGTCAGCGGGCAGGGCCAGGGGCCGGCTTCCACTGCGATTCCCCAGCGCAGGGCGAGAATGTGGGCCGCGCTCCACCAGGGGCGGCCACGCGTCCAGAGGGCTCCGAAGATGACCAGAAGGAGCCAGAGGAGATGCACCGACACTACCAGAATAGCGAGGGTAATCATGAGGGGAAAAACTCGCTGGCGGCCTCAGGTGCTCAGCAGGGCCGGGCTGACGACCTCGTTTAGGACCGCGCCGGACTCTGTTTCTTTAGCTGGCTGGGAGGAGGCCACCGGCACATGGGCCAGTTCCCAGGCCGAGCGGTCCTTGAGCAGACGGGAGACCAGCGCCGCGTGCATGGCGTGACCTGCGCGCTCGGCCACCACATGGCCCTCGATGCGGCGGCCAACCAGGGCCAGATCGCCGATCAGATCCAGCACCTTATGGCAGACGTATTCGCCGGCAAAACGCAGCGGCCCATTCACCGGTCCCTGGGCGTCGAGGATGATGGCGTTCTCCGGCCCCGCGCCGCGGATCAGGCCCATGTTGCGCAGGCGTTTTTCGTCGGCCTGGTAGCCGAAGGTGCGCGCCGGGGCGATGGCCGCGCCATAGGTCTCCGCCGCCAGGTCCACGCTGACGCTCTGCTGACCGATCGGGGCGGGAAAGTCGATGGCGTACTGAATTCCGTAGCCGGAGCCGGGATAGATCCCGATGAATTTATTGCCCTCGCGCACCTCAATCTCATGCAGTACGCGGATGGTTTCGCGGCGGCGGCGCTGGGTGCGAATGCCCGCGCTCAAGAAAGCCTCGACATAAGGCAGGGCGCTGCCGTCCAGGATAGGCAGCTCCAGGTTATCCAGCTCGACGATCACGTTATCCACGCCCATGCCGATGAGCGCCGAGAGCAGGTGCTCGGTGGTCTGAATCAGCACGCCCTGGCGCATCAGGCTGGTGGCGTAACTCACTCTGGCCACGTTGCGGCCAATGGCGGCGATCTCGAAATTGTCCAGGTCGGTGCGGCGGAAGACGATGCCCGAGCCGGCCGGCGCGGGCAACAGGCGCATGGCCACCGGCGCGCCAGAATGCAACCCCACGCCACTGAACTCCAGCGGTTCAGCAATCGTCTGTTCCAGATGCCCGGAGCTCAGCTGAGCGGGTTTAGCCAAAAATTTGTCTCCAGTGGCGCAAAACTACGTGTATTGGTAAGGTTAGACGGAAAGCGCCCTCCCTGTCCTGTGGCATTTTTGCCACACCTTGCGCCAATGGGGGAACTTCTTCCGGTCTGGAATCTGCTGTTTGGGCCTGTGCAAACTGCTATTGAATCGAAAATCCGGGTTCATTGCGCCCCGGAATGAGCTGATTGGTTTTCATCCTCACAACGGTCGGTCTTCCTGTTTTCATGTGCGCTATTCTGATGAAATTGCAGGCGGGGTGCTCGATTGCCGGAGCGCCTGATACACTCCCCACTAGCACCATCCGGAGTTAGACAACACTATGAAGCACACTGTTCTGATTCTGTTGTTGGCGGCCAGCACCGTGGCCGCAAGCGCTCAAAGCTCTGCCAAGCCGTCAACCACCGCAGCCAAACCGGCCACTACGGCCGCCAAAGCCGCCAAAACCACTACAGCTGCTGAGAAGCAGCATTTCGGCGTTCCCGCTCCTGGAATTCCAGCAGTCAAAACCGTTAAAAAGACCCTTTTCACGGTTTCCCTGCGTTACCAGGAGATCAAGATCGGCGACGGCGCGGTGGCCGAGCCAGGAAAGTTGTACAAGATTCTCTACACCGGTTGGCTGGCCGCCGACGGGCATAAATTCGACTCGACCGACGACCATCCCCGCCCCCCGCTGAAGGACAAGGACGGCAAGCCGGTGCTGGGCGCAGACGGCAAACCCGTGCAGGGTCCGCCTGAGCCGGTCAGCTTTCCCCAGGGCTTTGGCCGCGTGATCCCCGGCTTCGACCAGGGCTTTGCCGGGATGAAAGTGGGTGGTCAGCGCCGCCTGTTCATCCCCTGGCAACTGGCCTATGGCGCCAAAGGGCGCCCGGGACCGGACGCCGCCCATCCAGGCATTCCTCCCAAGGCCGACCTGATCTTCGACGTCACGCTGGTGGATGTAACCGACCTGCCCACGCCGCCCGCACGCCCGCCGGCCGGCGGAATGCACCCCCTGTCCGGCGGTCATGCGACGCCCGAAACGCACTCGGCGCATGAGGCTGCGGCAGCGCCAGCCGCTCCGGCGACCTCCCCTGCCCCGGCCAGCGCATCCAAGACAGCAACGACTCCGGCAGCTCAAAATGCGACTCCCGCACCGGCGGCAGCGCCCAAGGCAACCGCGCCAGCAACTCCGGCGCAGCCGCCATCGAAGTAGCAGTCGGTTTGTCCCGGCTCATCTGGCTCTCCCACCCTAGCCGCAAAAACAAGAACGCGGCGAGGGTGGGGCACCCAATTCTAGAAGTCATCTCATAAAGCCAACTATGCCCACGGACGACATCCCTCAGGGGCTAAAGCCCTAGCAATTTGCCGATTCTTGCGGCACCCTTCGGCTGCGCTCAGGGCAGGCTCAGAAGCCGTGCCCTTTCAAAGCCGGTTTATGAGATGGCCTCTAGAAACTGTGGAAATAGCCGCAGAAGAAACTGTGGAAATGGCACCAGGAAGAGATTAGTGGGCAGATCAGGCCGCGCCTTCACGCGGCAACTCCGGCGTGGCCGCCAGCAGTTGCTGCGTGTAGGCCTCCTGGGGGTGGGCGCAGAGGGCTACGGCCTCGCCGGTCTCCACCAGACGGCCATGATGCATCACCGCGATGCGCGTGCTGAGGTAGCGCACCAGCGGCATCGAGTGCGAGATGAACAGATAGGTCAGCCCGTAATCCTGCTGCAAACGCCGCAGCAGGTTCACAATCTGCGCCCCCACGCTCACATCCAGGGCCGAGACCGGCTCATCCAGAATCAGCAGCTTGGGCCGGAGCGCCAGCGCGCGGGCAATGTTGATGCGCTGCCGCTGCCCACCGGAGAACTGGTGCGGAAAGCGCTCCAGCGCCGACTCGTCCAGACCCACTTCCTGGAGCAGTTGGACGGCGCGGGTGCGCAGGCTTGCAGGTTTTTCGTCCCCCTTCACCGCCGAGAAACTGTCTTCGCCGCCAATGCCAGCGTTGTTGCCGTGAATCGCCCAAGGCTCGGTCACAATCTCCAGCACCTTCATGCGCGGATTCAGGGCGGCGTAGGGGTCCTGGAAGACCGGCTGCATCTGGCGGCGCAGGCGGTGCAACTCGGCGCGGGAGGCGCGGGCGAGATCGATGCCGTCCACGCGCACCGCGCCGCTGGTGGGCTCGACCAATCCTAAAATCATCCGCGCCAGGGTCGTTTTGCCGGAGCCCGACTCGCCGACCAGCCCTAGCGTCTCGCCAGACGCGATGGAGAGCGAGACCTCTGCGACGACGGCGCGCTGCTCCGTTTTTAGCCCCACCCGCCGGGAATAGCACTTTGAAACCGCATCCACTTCTACCAGCGCCATGCACAAATGGTACATGGCCTAGGGGGATGGGCTGGGGCCACGACCATATGATTTTGTCCGGTTCGGACAACGTGCGCGGGTTAGGAAACCCGCGCCACAGCCGGTTAGGAGACCGGCGCTGCTTCACTGGGCTGGCGCTACATCCGTGGACCGGCACTACTTCGCTGGATGGCTCGAAATTGTGCGGGCACAGACCTGGCGCTGAATGCGGCCCGTCAAGCCTATTCGTTGCAGACCGCGATGATGCACAGGCCCCTCCAGGTGGCGTAAAAACCGTTGGTCGCGAGTTTTCGCCGGCGGCGTCCAAGCGCAGGAATGATCGAAGCGCTTTAAAATGCAAAAATGGAAGGGGCGCCGGGTTGGATTTTTTGTCGGCTCCGGCGCGGGGGAGATTTTGGCCAAACTGCGAGTTCTGTCCACACATTTGTTTCTGCACCAGCGCCTGCACCCTGGAATTCTGGAAATGGCCAGCCGATCGGGGGCGCAGGCGGTCGAAATCTTTGCCGCGCGCCAGCACTTCGACTACACCAGCCGCGAGCACGTGACCGAACTGGCCGCCTGGTTCGACTCCAACCCGCTGGAGGCCTGGTCGATGCACGCTCCGCTCTTCCCCGACCGCGAGATGGGCCGCGCCGGCGCGCCGCCGGTCAACGTGCTGCACCCGGAAAAGGCCCGCCGCATCGCGGCCATGGACGAAATCAAGCGCGCCCTCGAATCGGCCGAATACATTCACTTCCGCAATCTCGTCGTGCACCTGGGAGAGCGCGACGATGAGTGGTCACTGCGCTCGATCGAGTACGCCCTGACGGCCCTGGAGCACCTGGACGCCTTTGCCCACCCGCTGGGAGTGCGCCTGCTGGTAGAGAACCTGACCAGCGCGCCCACCACCCCCGAGCATCTGGTGGAGATTCTGGACAGTTCTCACCTGGATTCGGTGGGCGTCTGCCTCGATCTCGGCCACGCCCACCTCACCGTCGGCGTGCCCGAGGCCATCGCCACGCTCACCGGCCGCATCTCGCTGGTCCACGCGCACGACAACCACGGCCTCAAGGACGAGCATCTCTGGCCCGGCGACGGCAACATCGAATGGCCGGCCACGGTGGCGGCCCTCAACGCGCTGGAAACGCCTCCACCCACCGTGCTCGAAATCAACTCCAAGCTGCCCGACGAGTTCTCGACGCTGCCGGAGCGCATTCGCCAGGCCTTCGATCTGCTCGACTGATGCGGATGAAACTACTTTTTTCCGGGGACTGAATACTACACAGCACCAGGCGCAAACCACCTCAGCGATGCTCTCAGAAGGTCCGATCCGACGGAGAAATCATGAGTAAGCAAGTTCGCCTCAAGACAACTAGCAAAGACACGCAGTCAAACGAAGATAAGCCGCCAGCCAAAGGCGTGCAGCCAGACAGCAGCGAGCCGCCAGCCAAAATCGAGGGCTTCGATTCCCTGGCGGAACTGGCGCTGGACATGCGCTGGTCGTGGAATCACGCTACCGATGAAGTGTGGCGGCGGCTCGATCCCGCCTTGTGGGCGCTGACCGCCAATCCGTGGGTTGTCCTGCAGACGGCTTCGCGGGACAAGATTGAGTCTGTGATGGCCGATCCGGCATTCCGCAAAGGGCTGGACTACCTGATTGAATGCCGCCGCGAGGCGGCGCAGGCGCCGGCATGGTTTCAGAAGTGCCATGTGCGGAGTACGGTGAATTGCATCGCCTACTTCAGCATGGAGTTCATGTTGAGCGAGGCCCTGCCCATCTACTCGGGCGGACTGGGCAATGTGGCCGGCGACCAGCTCAAGGCCGCCAGCGACCTGGGCGTGCCAGTGGTGGGCGTGGGATTGCTTTATCAGCAGGGCTATTTTCGCCAGATGATCGACAGAAATGGCGAGCAACAGGCCCTCTATCCCTACAACGATCCCGGACAATTGCCCATCACGCCGCTGCGCCAGCCGAATGGGGAGTGGCTGCGGCTGGAGATTGCGCTGCCCGGCTACTCGGTCTGGCTGCGCGCCTGGCAGGTCCAGGTCGGCAAGGTAAAGCTCTATCTGCTGGACACCAATGATGCCGCAAACTTCCCCGCTCACCGGGGCATTACCAGCGAGCTTTACGGCGGCGGGCCGGAGTTGCGCCTGAAGCAGGAGATGCTGCTCGGGATCGGCGGATGGCGGCTGCTGCGCGCGCTGGGGATTCGACCGGAGGTCTGCCACCTGAACGAAGGCCACGCGGCGCTGGCCGTTCTGGAGCGGGCGCGATTCTTCATGGCAGAGACCGGAGTGCCCTTCCAGGCCGCGCTGGCCGCCACGCGGGCCGGGAATCTCTTCACCACCCACACGGCGGTGGCCGCCGGCTTTGACCGCTTTTCTTCCTCGCTCATCGAAGAGTACCTCAGAAATTATGCCCAGCTGAAGCTGGGCATCAGCTTCCACAACCTGTTGGCCCTGGGACGCCGGAATCCCGACGACTCGTCGGAGGATTTCAACATGGCCTATCTGGCGATCCGGGGAAGCGGCAGGGTGAACGGGGTGAGCCGCCTGCACGGACAGGTGAGCCGGCGCATCTTCCAGCCCCTCTTCCCACGCTGGCCGGAGCAGGAGATCCCGGTGGGACATGTGACCAACGGGGTGCACACGCCGAGTTGGGACTCGGCCGAAGCCGACAGCCTTTGGACAAAGAGCTGCGGAAAGGACCGCTGGCTGGGAGCCACGGAGACCCTGAAACAGGATATTCGCCTCATTCCCGACGCCAAGCTCTGGCAATTTCGCAACGCCGCCAGGGCTTCCTTCGTGGACTATATGCGCGAGCGCCTCGCGCTGCTGCTGGCCGCCCGCGGCGCCCCATTCGAGGCGATCCATAGCGCCCGGCATCGCTTCGATCCCAACGTCCTGACGCTGGGCTTCGCGCGCCGCTTTGCCACCTATAAACGGCCCAATCTGTTGCTGCACGACCAGGAGCGCCTGCTGCGCCTGCTGACTAATCCTGAACGGCCGGTGCAACTGGTTATCGCGGGCAAGGCGCATCCCGAGGACCGGCCAGGACAGGCCCTGATCCACGAATGGATCAATTTCATTCGCCGTCCCGAGGCCCGTCCCCACGTGGTCTTCCTCAGCGACTACGATATGCTGCTGACCGAACACCTGGTGCAGGGCGTGGATGTGTGGATCAACACGCCGCGCCGGCCCTGGGAGGCCTGCGGAACCAGCGGCATGAAGGTGCTCGTCAATGGGGGCCTCAACCTGTCGGAGCTGGACGGCTGGTGGGCGGAGGCCTACACGCCGGAGGTGGGCTGGGCCCTGGGCGACGGCCAGGAGCACGGCGACGACCCCGCCTGGGACGCCGTCGAGGCCGATGCGCTCTACGACCTTCTGGAGCGCGAGGTGGCGCCGGAGTTTTATGCCCGCAACGGCGAGAAGATTCCCACCGCCTGGGTGGCGCGGATACGGGAGAGCATGGCGCGGCTGGCGCCGCATTTTTCCGCCAGCCGCGCGGTTCGCCAATACACCGCGCAACACTACCTCCCGGCGGCCATGGCCTACCGCGCCCGCACCGCCGACCGCGGCGCGATGGGGCAAAAGATTGCCAATTGGCAGCGGACTCTCGAAGAAAAGTGGGATGGGCTGCGCTTTGGCGGAATCAAGGTAGAATCCGATCAGGCGGAACACCGCTTCGAGGTTCAGGTCTATCTCCACGGCCTCGATCCGGAGGCGGTGCGCGTCGAACTTTACGCCGAGGGCAGCGGCGGTAAAGCGTCGGTCCGCCAGACGATGCAGCGCACCGGCCAACTGGAGGGCCCGGCCGATGGCCTCCTCTACAGCGCGCGGGTTTCGGCCGCCCGCCCAGCCTCGGACTATACCGCGCGGCTGGTCCCGCACTTCGAGGGCGTGGCCACGCCGCTGGAAGTAGGGAAAATTCTGTGGCAGAGATGACGGCCATCGCGCAAACAGCGAAGGCCGCAAAAGGGGAAGATGATGGCGACATTGGTTGCGCCGCTCACGGATCGAGCGGCCTGGAAGGCTCTTGAAGCCCACTACGCGCAGGCGCGGCAGCTATCTCTGCGCCAGCTTTTTGCCGATGACCCGGAGCGCGGGCGGCGGATGAGCGTCGAAGCCCTGGGAATCTACTTCGATTACGCAAAGAATCTCATCACCGATGAAACGCTCTCGCTGCTGTTGCAACTGGCCACTGAATCCGGCCTGCGCGAGCGCATCAATGCGATGTTCCGGGGCGAGAAGATCAACGTCACCGAAAAGCGGGCCGTTCTGCACGTTGCGCTGCGCGCGCCCGAAGGCGAGTCCATCAAATTCGAGGGAAAGGACGTGGTGCCGCAGGTGCACGCCGTTCTGGCGAAGATGGCCGCCTTCGCCGACCGGGTGCGCAGCGGCGAGTGGAAGGGCCACACCGGCCGGCCGATTCGCAATGTCGTCAATATCGGCATTGGCGGCTCCGACCTGGGTCCGGTGATGGCCTATGAGGCGCTGCGATCCTACAGCCAGCGCAGCCTGAACTTCCGCTTTATCTCGAACATTGACGGCACGGACTTCTACGAGGCCACGCAGGATTTGGACGCCGAGGAGACGCTGTTCATCATCTCGTCCAAGACCTTCACCACGCTGGAAACGATGACCAATGCGCACACCGCCCGCGATTGGGCGCTGGCCAGTTTGAAGGACCCGGCAGCGGTGGCCCGGCACTTTGTCGCGGTCTCGACTAACGCCGCTGAAGTGGCGAAGTTCGGCATCGACACCGCGAATATGTTCGAGTTCTGGGACTGGGTCGGCGGCCGTTATTCGATGGACTCGGCTATAGGGCTTTCGACGATGATTGCCATCGGAGCGGAGAATTTCCGCTCCATGCTCGACGGCTTCCACCAGATGGACGAGCACTTCAGAACTGCTCCCTTCGAGCGCAATCTGCCCGTGCTGCTGGGGCTGCTGGGGCTCTGGTACAACAACTTTTTCGACGCGCAGACGGTGGCCGTGCTGCCCTACGAGCAGTACCTGAAGCGCTTTCCCGCCTACCTTCAGCAGTTGACCATGGAAAGCAACGGCAAGCGCGTCACCCTCGACGGCCAGGCGGTTTCCTATCAGACGGCGCCCATTTACTGGGGGGAGCCGGGGACCAATGGCCAGCATTCCTTTTACCAGATGATCCACCAGGGAACCAAGCTGATCCCCTGCGATTTCATCGCCTTTTCCCGGCCGCTGCATGAGTTGGGACGCCACCATGACCTGCTATTGGCCAATGTATTCGCCCAGGCCGAGGCGCTGGCCTTCGGCAAGACAGCCGGGGAGGTCGAGGCCGAGAACACGCCGGCGTGGCTGGTGCCGCACCGCACCTTCGAGGGCAACCGCCCCTCGAATATGATCCTGATGGAGCAACTGACCCCGGAAGCACTGGGGAAACTGATTGCCCTCTACGAACACTCCGTCTTCACGCAGGGCGCAATCTGGCAGATCGACTCCTTCGACCAGTGGGGCGTGGAGCTGGGAAAGGTACTGGCGGGGCGCATTATCCCCGAGCTTGAGGCGCCGTCCGAAGCCCGTCTCACGCACGACAGTTCGACCAACGAGCTGATCCGGCGCTACCGAGGAACAAAAAGGCTGTAAAAGAGCACTATTTACTATTTCTGCCGTGCAAGTTCATAGGATCCCACCCTAGCCGCAAAAACAAGTACGCGGCGAGGGTGGGGCACCCACACATTATTCGATTTGCTAAAATTCTTTTGCCCTTCATCACGGACTGGTTCTTCAGTCCAGCGCCTTGTGGAAGCGCAGAATGGCGGCAGTGAGCAGCAGAGCTCCCAGGCCGGCCATGGCCGCCATCTGCGGCCACAGAATCTCCATCCCCACGCCCTTCAGGTAGGTGGCGCGCACCACCACGAGAAAATAGCGCAGCGGGTTCGCGTAGCTTACTAGCTGCATCCAGTGGGGCATGGTGCTGATGGGAAAACCGAAGCCGGAGAAGGTGATGGCCGGCATGATGAAGAAGAAGGCGGTCACCATCGCCTGCTGCTGCGTTGCCGAGACGGTCGAAATCAGCAGCCCCACGCCCAGCATGCACAGGAGAAAGAGAACCGCGCCCATCAACAGCACAGAGACGTGGCCGCTAAAGGGCACCTGAAACCAGAGCGAGCCGGCGACGGCGATCAGCGTGACGTCGAAGAGGCCGATCAGAAAAAACGGCAGGGTTTTGCCGAGGATGAATTCGAAGGGGCGGATGGGCGTGACCATGATCTGTTCGAGAGTGCCGATCTCGCGCTCGCGCACCACGGCGAAGGCGGTCAGCGTGATCACCAGCACCAGCGTCAGGCTGCCGATGATGCCCGGCACGAAGAACCAGCGGCTCTTCAGGTCGGGGTTGTACCAGGGCCGCGGCGCGAGTTCGACCGAGGGCATGAGCTCGATCAACTGCGGCGCAATGCGGCCGATGCGGTCCTGCTGGTACTCCGAGGCAAAACCCTGCGCAATCTGGGCGATGTAGCTGGAGGCGATCAGCGCGGTGTTTGAGTTAGTCGCGTCCACGATCACCTGCAGCGGCGCGGTCTGGCCGGAGCGCAGCTTGGCGGCGAAGCCGGCGTCGATCTCCAGGCCGGCCGCGGCCTTCCCTTGCTCGATCTCATCGCCGAGTTGGCGGGAGTCCGTCAGTTCGCGCTGGACGTCAAAGTAGTGGCTCGATGTAAAGCGCGAAATCAGTTCGCGGCTCTCCTGCGAGTGGTCCAGGTCGAGCACCACCGTGGGCACGTGGCGGATTTCGTAGTTGGCCGCATAGCCGAAGACCAGCATTTGTATCATGGGCGGGCCAATCAGGATGAAACGCGTCCGCTTGTCGCGGAAGACCTGGATGAACTCTTTGATCAGCATTTGCTTCAGCCGCGCCAGCATTGGTTCTCTCCTTTCAGAACCTTCCATGAGAAAGCTCTAGTGCTGCGACCGCGTGAATTTGTAATTTTCCAGGTCCCAAAAACGGGACACTTCGACTTCGCTCAGTGCAGGCTCTGGGGCACCCACACTTTCGTGGCCGGCATTCCAAACCGCACGGTCATAGTACTAATCCAATCTCTTGTGGAAGCTGCGCGTGGCCACCAGCGCTAGCACAAAAGCGAAGATTGCCAGCGGAATCAGGTCCGCGTAGAGCAGCGGCGCGGGCGTTCCCTTGAGAAAGATTTTCTTGAGCACCGAGACGTAGTAGCGCGCCGGCAGGATGCGCGTAAGCCATTGCAGCGGGACGGGCATTTGCTCGATGGAAAACAGGAATCCCGAGAGAAGAAAGGCGGGCAAAAAGGTAATCAGCAACGCAATCTGGCTGGCCGCGAACTGATTTTTGGCCAGCACCGAGATCAGGAAACCCATCGCCAGCACCACGACCAGGAACATGGCCGAAGCGGCCAGCAGCGTGGCCCAGGAGCCGCGAAAGGGCACGCGGAACCAGTAAATCGCGATCAGCGCGCTGATGACGGTGTCGATCATTCCCAGTACAAAATAGGGCGCCAGCTTGCCGAGCATGATCTCCATCGCGGTCACCGGGGTGGAAATCAACTGCTCCATGGTACCCCGTTCCCACTCGCGCGCGATGGTCAGCGAGGTCAAAAAAGCGCCGATGACCGACATCACCAGCGCCAGTACGCCGGGGATGATGAAGGCGCTGCTTTCCAGGTCTTCGTTGTACCAGGTGCGCGTCTGGACGCTCACCGCGGCCGGCTGGATTGGCAGGCCGCGCGCATTGAGCCAGTCGAGTTGCACCTGGGCCGAGTAGCTTTGCACTGTCGCCTGCGCGTAGCCGGTCAGCACGTTGGCCGTGTTGTCGTCCGAGGCGTCGATGAGCGCGGCCACTTGAACCGGACGGCCGTCGGCGAGGCGCTGCGAAAAATCCCAGGGAATGACGATTCCCATCTTGGCGTGACCATCGTCGAGGGCGCGCGTCAGCTCCGGGTAGCCCGTGACGGAGCGGGCCAGATGAAAGTACTCGCTGGCCTGAAAGCGCTTGAGCAGATCCTGGCTCTGCTGGCTGCCGTCCTGATCGAGGACGTAAACGGGGAGCCCCTTGAGGTCGAGACTGACGCCGTAGCCGAAGAGCAGCACCAGAACCGCCGGCATGAGGACGACGATAATCAGGCTGCGCGCATCGCGGAAGATTTGCACGGTTTCCTTGCGCGCCATGGCCAGCAAACGAGTCGGACTCATGGCCGGCGCTCCTCTGGCCTGCAATCCGTCCTGCGCTCTGGGGCCGCGTCGCGGCTGGTGGTCAGCGAGACGAACGCATCTTCCAGGCTGGGACGAATTTTTTCGATGCGGCTTACCGCTACGCCCCGCGTGGCCAGAAAATCTTTCAGTTGCGGAATGGCCGCCGCCGCGCCAGCCACCACCAGGTGCAGCGCATTGCCGAAGACCGCCGCGTCCATCACGCCCGGCGCCGATTGCAAGGCCTCAACGGCCTCGCCCAACGGCGCGCACTCGACCAGCAGCAGCTCGCCCTTCATCGCGTCTCGCTTCAGTTCCGAAGGCGTTCCCAGCGCAATGATTTTTCCGCGGAAGATCAGCGCCAGGCGGTTGCAGTACTCGGCCTCCTCCATGTAATGCGTGGTGACGAAAACGGTAACACCATCCTCGGCCATCTGATGAATCAGCTCCCAGAACTGGCGGCGGGTGATGGGATCGACGCCCGAGGTCGGCTCATCGAGAAAGAGGATGGACGGCCGGTGCAGGACGGCGCAACCCAGCGCCAGCCGCTGTTTCCAGCCGCCGGGCAGCGTACCGGTGATCAGATTCTCCTGGCCTTTGAGGTTGGCCATCGCGAGCGCCCACTCGATCCGGGCCTGAAGTTCGCTGGCGGGCACACTATAAAGCCCGGCGAAGAGGCGAATGTTCTCGATCACCTTGAGGTCGTTGTAGAGAGAGAACTTCTGCGACATATAGCCGATTCTCTGACGCACTTCTTCCGGCTGGCGGCCCACGTCGTAGCCTGCAACCAGGGCGCGGCCCGAGGTGGGCTTGAGCAGGCCGCACAACATACGAATGGTGGTGGATTTGCCCGCGCCATTGGGCCCCAGAAAACCGAAGATTTCGCCCTTGCGGACGGCGAGATTGATGTGGTCCACGGCGATAAAGCTGCCGAAGCGCTTGACGAGGTTCTCGATTACGACCGAGTTGGGCGCGGCTGCATTAGGTCCGGCCGGGCTGGACGCAATTGCATAGCGCACAGACGGGTTGAGCGCGTCCGAATCGCGAATTTCAGCCATGAACGCCCCCTCCCGCGTTAACCGCGCCGACCGCATCGACAAAAAGGTCTTCAATGGAGGGCGCCACCTGCTGAATCGCATCGAAGGAAAGGTTGGCGCGCCGCAAACGGGCTTCAAACTCGGGAATGCGGCGGGCCGCGTCGTCCACGACCAGGTGCAGGCCGTCGCCGGTCAGCAAAAGGCTGGAAATTCCCTCCGCGCCTTCCAGTTCCTTGCGCAAAAGGCGCGGCTCCGGCGCGGTAATCGACAAAACGCCTTTGCCCAAGTGAGCTTTCAGATTGGCGGGCGTGTCGCAGAAGAGCAGCTTGCCCTGGTGCAGCAGGGCGACGCGATGGCAGCGCTCGGCCTCGTCCAGGTAGGCCGTCGAGGTGAGAATCGCCACGCCCTCGGCGACCAGTTCGTAGAGAATGCGCCAGAAATCGCGCCGCGAAACGGGATCGACGCCGGTGGTCGGCTCGTCGAGCAAGAGGACTTTGGGCCGGTGAATCAGTGCGCAGACCAGGCCGAGCTTCTGTTTCATGCCGCCGGAGAGCTTGCCCGCCAGCCGGCGGGGAAACTCGCTCATTCCCGCCGCCTCGAGCAATTGCGCCGAGCGGGCCCTCCGCTCGGATCTGCCGACGCCGAAAAGATCGGCATAGAAGCGGATGTTCTCTTCGACCGTCAGGTCTTCGTAAAGCCCGAAGCGCTGGGGCATATAGCTGAGCGCCTGCTTGGCTCCCTCGGGATCGCGCGCCACGCCGCACCCGGCCACCGTGGCCCGGCCCGCGTCCGGCGGCATGATCCCGGCCAACATGCGCAGCGTGGTCGTCTTCCCTGCCCCGTCGGGGCCGACCAGGCCGAAGATTTCCCCGGCGCGCACCTGGAAGCTCAGCGCCTCGACGGCGCGCACGCCGGGAAAGCTCTTCGTCAATCCCTCGGCCACAATCGCGGATTGGAGCTGCTCTGTCATTTTCCCGCCGGAGCCGCTCCTGTTCCCGCTGGAGCCACCACCGAGGTTTGCGCGGCCGGCTCATTCGCGGCCAGATCGATGCGCGCGTCGGCCGGCATTCCCGGCTTCAGTTCGTGGTTGAAGTTGTCGATGTCGATTTTGATGCGATAGACGAGCGTGACCCGCTCCTTGTAAGTCTGCACGCTCTTGGGCGTGAACTCGGCGCTGGATGAAATGAAGGAGATGCGCCCGTGGTACTGCCGGCCGGGGTAGGTGTCGGTGGTGATGGTGGCAGCTTGACCCCAGCGAATGCGGCCCAGGTCGGTTTCGGCGATGTAGGCGCGCAGCCAGATGTGATCGAGGTCGGCCAAGGTGACCACCGGGGAGCCGGGCGAAACCACCTCGCCCAACTCCGCCTGGCGCACCGTCACCACGCCGGCCGAAGGAGCGCGAAGAACGGTGTAACCCAGATTCACTTGCGATAAGCCGAGATCGGCGCTGGCCGCGTTCAGATTGGCGCGGGCAATGGCAATGTCCTCCTTGCGGCTGCCCTCGACGGCCTCGTTGTAGCGCTGCTCAGCGGCCTGAAAGATGGCCTGCGAACGTTTGAGGGCTGTGGCCGCCAGATCGCGCTCCTGCGCCGAGAGTTCGTCCTTGGCGAAGAGCTGCCGGGCGCGCTGGTTGTCGAGATTTTTTTGGTCCAGATCGGCCTGGGCGTCGATCATCGTCTGCTGCGCGGCCTTCACCTCCTGCTGGCGGGTTCCGGCCAGCGTGAGCGCCAGATCGGAAGAGCGCACGCCCATGGCGGCCTGGTCAATGCGCACCTTCTGCTGGTAATCAGCGTCGTCGAGCCGCGCCAGCAGCGCGCCTTGCTGCACCTGCTGGCCCTCCTCGACCGGCAGATCGACGATGCGCCCGGCCACCTTGAAGCCAACCAAGCTCTCATGCGCCTCGATGTTGCCCGAGAGCGAGAGCTGATTGGCGGGAGCACTCTTTCGGGTCAGTCGCGGGTAGTAGTAGAGCCCGGCGGCAACCGCCGCGGCCAGCAGAATCACAATGGGAATGGCTCGTTTCATCGCTTCAAACCTCGCGTGCGAAAGTGCTATTGATCCGGCAAGTAAAGAGTGACACCTTATCCCGCCCATTTCCGCAAAAGACGCGGAAATGGACGGGGCACGGTCGCAGTATTTTGTTGCCGGATCAATAACGACGCTCCCGGCCGCCGCGCCGTTTAGGGATTCACCATGAACTCGGCAATCTTCTTTTCCGTGCCGCCCATGGCGCGGGCCAGGGCGAATTTTGCGTCCACGTGGCTGCTGACGGCCACAATGTAGTTCTCCTCGGCGCGCGCCAGCTCGTCCTGCGCGGTGACCACCTCGACATTGTTGGCTGTGCCCGCCTGAAAACGGTCCCGCGCCATTTCGAGCTCGCGCCGCGCCAACTGCTGACCTTCGCGCGCTACCGTCACCTGCTGGCTGGCCGAGTCCAGATTGAGCAGCGCCTCGCGCAACTCCTCTTCAATGCCGCGGCCTAGATCGGCAATCTGATCGTCGATGCGCTTCACGCGGCTGGCCAGCTCCTGCGCCTCGCCGCCGCGGTCGCGGTCGAAGAGGGTGAAGTCGATCTGGCCTTGCACAAGGCCCGTGGCCGCGACGCCGCCGATGCTGCGCCCGATTCCGCCGAAGTTGCCGTTAACGCTCAATTTAGGATAGGAGCGGGCGCGGTTGGCGCGCTGCTGCTCGATGAGCGCCGCATGCTGCGCGGCGAGGGAAAGGTAGTCGGCGCGGGCGGCGAGCGCCGAGGGCGTCAGGGCTTCAATCTCCGGCTGAGGCAAGGGACGAAAGTCGAGCGGATCGGCCAGTTCCAGCGGCGTTCCTGGACTCAGGCCCAGGTTGCGCGCCAGCTCCAGCAGCGCCTGCTGCAGCTGATTCCGCGCCACCAGCAGCGCCTGGCGGTCGTTGGCCAACTGCACCTGGGCGCGCAGCACGTCCACGCCCGTCGCGGTTCCGGCATCGTGCTTGTCGGCGGCCAGCTTCAATAAAGTGCTCGAATCGGTCACGCGCGATTGCGCCGCATCCACGCGCGCCGCCGCCGATTGCGCGTTCAGGTAAAGCGCGGAAATGGCGCGCACAATCAGGTCGCGCGCATCGCGCTCATCCATTTTGCCCGCGTCGAGCGCCAGTTCGCTGGCTTTGAATCCGCGATAGCCTTCCAGATCGAGCACATTCTGCTGCGCGTAAAGGCGGAAATCGTAGTTGGAAAACGGCCCCACAACTTCGGGCAGCCCCGGCACCGAAATTCCGAATGCGCGCAGGTCGCGGTTCTGCACATTGGCGTAGCTCTGGGCATTCACGCGCGGAAGCAGCGCGGCCGACAGGCGGCGCAGGCGCGTGCCCTCGGCCTCTTCAACGCGCGTTCCGGCCACCAGCACGCTCAGATTGGCCTCGAGCGCCTTCTGAATCGCATCCTGCAAGGTGAGGCGATAGGGCGCCGACTGCTGGCCGTCGGCGGCGGCCGTCGCGGCCAGAAGGGCCAGGCCAAGAAGAGCAACGAGGCGAAATCCCGATTTCATGGCTCCATCTCCTCGCCGGAGAGGGTTATCGCTCTCCAGAAGTGCTGAAAACTCTCTTCGATGCGCTCTTGCAGCGCGGAAACCCCGTCCAGCGACCATAGCAGGACGGTCCCTATGCAGCTTTGCAATAATTGCGCTGCGACTTTTTCCTTGTTCAGCCGCGGGTCGATCTCCCCCCGCTCCTGCCCCGCCGCCACGCCCCCGGCGATCATCCCGCGCCCTTCCAGCATATTGCGCTCGATGATAACGCGAATGGCCCAGAAAGGAGTTCATGATATTTGCCGCGCCTTCCCGGTATGTATACAATCAGGGCGAAGGGTTTGGCTGTGGCGCTTGCTCTCCGCTTCGCCGGTCGAATGCCGTTTTCGCGGCGAAAGGGCTACGTGGCGGCAAAGAGGGTTTTTCGACAAAAACGAGGAATCGTTTCGGCAAATCGCGTCATCATATAACAAGTTGGAAGAGTAGTTTGTCTTCAACCCATTTCCTCTAAATTGCCGCGGTGCTGAGCTTTATTAGCGGCAAAATCGTTTGACCAATTTGAACAAGGAGAATGCATAGGATGATTGCCAGAGAGATCACGCCGGACATACTGTCTATATCAGCCATTGATTGGGACCGGAGATTATTCGACGAGTTGGTTCCTCTGCCCGAGGGCACCTCCTATAACTCCTATCTGGTCAAGGGCAGCGAAAAGAATGCGCTGATCGACACCGCCTATCCTCCCATGACGGCGGAGTATATCGCGGCCCTGAAGTCGACCGGCATCAGCAAACTGGATTACATTATCGCCAACCACGGCGAGCAGGATCACACCGGATCGATTCCGGCGGTACTGGAGATCTTCCCCGACGCCATGGTCGTCACCAACGCCAAGTGCAAGGACATGATCACCGAGGCCTTGCCGGTCGCCGAGGACAAGTTCATCGTGGTCGAGGACGGCCAGACGCTTTCGCTGGGCAACAAGACCCTGCAATTTTTCCTGACGCCCTGGGTTCATTGGCCCGATACGATGTGCACTTACATCGCCGAGAGCAAGGTTCTCTTCAGTTGCGATTTCTTTGGCTCCCATGTGGCCGGCAGCGACCTGTTCGCCACTAACGAAGCGCTCGTCGAGGACGCGGCCAAGCGTTACTACGCAGAGATCATGATGCCCTTCCGGTCGTTCATCCGGCAGCACCTGGAAAAGCTCGCCCCGTTGCAGATCGACTTCATCGCGCCCAGCCACGGCCCCGTCTACTCGCGGCCGGCATTCATTCTCGATCTCTACAAGGGATGGGCTGCGGACGAAGCCAAGAAGGAAGTTGTGATTGCCTACGTCTCCATGTACGACAACACCACGAAGATGGTCGATTACCTGACTGACAGGCTGATGGAAAAGGGCTTGTCCGTCAAGCGGTTCAATATGGTCGGCGTGGATACGGGACAATACACTAAAGCGCTGGTGGACGCATCGACGGTGGTTTTCGCCACTCCAACGGTGCTCACCGGTCCTCACCCGAGCGTCGTCACCGGCATCTTCCTGCTCCATGCGCTGAAAGCCAAGACCAAGTTCATCGCGGTGGTCAATTCCTACGGATGGAGCGGCAACCTCGCCGACCGGATCAAGGATATGCTGCCCAAGCTAAAGGCGCAGTTGCATTACCTGGACCCGGTTCTGGTCAAGGGGCTGCCTAAGGAGAACGATTACAAGGAACTGGACCGCCTGACGGAAGACATATTCAAGGCGAACAATCCGGCGTCGTAAGCCGCCGGGCGACTTGGAGCTCAAGTTAGACAGAGCCATGGAGCAAGTGAGAGGCGCTCATCGCTTTTCACAAACTCCATGGCTCTTTTTCTGTGATTTTCTGCAAGATAGCTTCTAACTCTGCCGGTAACTTCCAGGAGAAATGGCGAAAAATCCCGTTCGGATCAAGTTACACGGCCGGCGATGGCCTCATAATCTTGTGTGATGCGATAAAACTCTTTGCGCTCCCACCCAAGGCGCAAAAGCTGCAAGAAGCAGGTCCTTCGACTTCGCTGCGCTCCGCTCAGGATGACAACGCCGAGGGTGGCACCCAACTTTGGCACAACAACAAACGGTCCGGCAGTTACAAAGCCACGGTAAAGCTGTTCGGGGTGCGAGTAACGGCGTGATAGAGCGTGTCGCGCTCGACAGGAATCCGCCCGGCCTCGCGAATCAGCCGGCAGAGCTCGCCGCGGGTCATGCCTTGGGGGGTAATGGCGCCGGCGTCGTGGTAGATCTTCTCCTCGACGACGGTGCCATCCAGGTCATCGGCGCCAAAACGCAAGGCAATCTGCGCAATCTTCGGCGTCAGCATCTGCCAGTAGGCCTTGATGTGGGGGAAGTTGTCGAGCAGGAGGCGGCTGACCGCGACCTGGCGGATGTCCGTCAATCCGGTGGCCGAGGGCAGGTGGGCGAAGGCGGTGTTCTCGGGGTGAAAGGCCAGCGGGATGAAGGCCTGGAAGCCACCGGTCTCATCCTGTAAGGCGCGCAGCTGGAGCAGGTGGTCGACGCGCTCCTCATCGCTTTCAATGTGCCCATAGAGCATGGTCGCGTTGGATTTGAAGCCTAGTTGGTGAGCCTGCCGCGCCGTTTCCAGCCACTCATCGCCGCTGATCTTGTGGCCACAGATGAGCGCGCGCGCCCGCTCGGCGAAGATCTCCGCTCCGCCGCCGGGCATCGAGTCCGCGCCCGCCGCGCGCATCTTGAGCAGCGTCTCGTGGACGCTCAGCCCCGCCTGGCGCGCCAAAAACGCCACCTCGACCATGGTGAAAGCCTTGATGTGCACCTGGGGAAAGCGCAGCTTCAAGCCGCGCACCAGTTCAAGGTAGTATTCGAGCGTCAGATCGGGGTTCAGCCCGCCGACGATGTGAAACTCCGTGACCGCATCCGAGTAGCCGGAGGCCGCCCGCTCCCAGGCCTCTTCCAGCGTCATCGTGTAGGCGGAGGGATCGTCCTTCCGGCGTCCGAAGGCGCACAACGGGCAGTTGGAGACGCAGACGTTGGTGGGGTTGATGTGGCGATTGACGTTGAAGAAGGTCACGTCGCCGTGCAGACGCTCGCGCACATGGTTGGCCAGCCAGCCCACCGCCAGCAGATCCGCGGAGCCGTAGAGCGCCAGGCCATCCTCCGGGTTCAGCCGCTCCTGGGCAAGGACTTTGGCGGCAATCGGCTCAAGCCGCGGGTCACGGCATTGAAAGGCGTGGCCTGGAAACGCCGCGGGTTGCTGGCAAGAGGCTGAATCGGTCCCCATAGCTCCATGATACAGCTCGAATTTCTCTCCGCCGGAAAGAGCTTTCGCTTCCCTGTTTCTTCGATCTGCTCACTTTTGCGCAGTTTGCGCCGCGGCCGCCTGCGGCTGGACGACCACGCCGTCATAAAGCGAGGCCGCCAGCAGGCGGTCACCCGCTGCGCGCGCCAGATTGATGCGGTAGCCGGTCTGAACCCAGGTCCAGTCCAGCGACTTCGGATCGAGGGCGTAGATCTGGTCGCTCGACCGCGAACTGACAAGAATCCTGTCCTGATGAGCGTCGTAGTTCAGGCTGTCAATTTCGCCCATAGGGAACCGGTCGAGCCACGACCACGTCCGGCCCAGGTCGCGTGTAAAGTAGACCCCCGCGCGCGCCCCCAGCCACAATGCGCCATCGGCGGAGAAGGCGACGCAATGAATGGGAGTGCGCACCAACGGAATTTCGAGGGGCGTCCAGACACGGCCGCCATCGGCGGAAAGAACCACACCATCCTGTCGCGCCGCGGCCAGCAGCGGCCCATGCGCCGCAACCGAAAGGTAACGGCTGGCTCCCAGAACCCGGCCTCCTTGCCAACTGGCGCCATGGTCCCGGCTGGTGAACAGGCCTTCAATCGTCGAGGCCAGCCAGACTTCGCCCGAAAGGTCGAGCGCGTAAACGCGGCCATCCAGCTCGCGCGGGTTCTCCCTCATCCGTTTCTCGGCTAGCGGCTGGGCCACATCGACGCGCTTTCCATCGTGCATCCGGGCGGCCGCCCTCGCCAGCGTGTTCTGAATGGTGTTGCGCGGTCTCCAACTGCCATCGGGCTCACCGGCCGGCCCCTTGCTGTCCGTTCCGGCGCTCTTGCCTGTTTTGCCGGGCTCATCCCGTTTGTCCGGCTCGTTTCTGCCCAACTCGTTCAGCGCGAAGATGCCGTCGCTGGTTCCGGCCAGGATCGTCCCATCGGGCGACTCGGCCAGGACAAAGACATCGCGCCCGCCCAAGCCGCCCCCCGCAGCGGCGTCAATCTGACGCCAGCGCGCGCCGCCGTCGGTAGAAACGAAGACGCCGCCGTAGGATTTGTCGTTTACCACCCCGGCGAAGAGGCGCGCTGCACTGCCGCTGGCCGTATTGCCGCCATCGACCAGCAGCGCCTCGACCTTGTGCGCCGAAAAGCCCTTATTGGCGGGCACGAAGCTGGCCCCGGCGTCGTTGCTGACCAGAACCCCACCGCGATCCGTGGCCAGGAGCACATGATTCGAGTCTTGCGGATCGACTAAAACATCGTTGACGATCACCTCGGGCCTGGTCATACGCTGGAAGTTTTCGCCGCCATCCACGGTCTTGTATAGCCCCTCGGTGGTTCCGGCATAGATCACCTTTGGGTGGGCCGGGTCCTGCATTAGCACACGGGTCCGGCGCGCAGTGGAGGGAATGCCCTTGACTTTCTGAAAGAGTTCGCCGCCGTTCTCGCTCTTGTAGATGCCGCTGCACGCGCTGGCAAAAACCGTCTCCGGCCGGGCCGGATCGATGATGATCGAGAAGACGTCGGAGTCTTCGATGAGGCCCTGCTTGATGTTGTGCCAGTTAAGACCGCCGTCGGTGGTCTTCCAGGGCAGATGCCATGTGCCGGCGTAGATCACCTCCGGATTCACCGGGTCGATCGCCAGTGACTCGACCTCATGAATTTCGTGGCTGCCAGGCGGGCTGATCTGCGCCCAGGTGGCGCCGGCGTCCGTGCTGCGAAAAACTCCGTCCAGAGTGCCCGCAAAGAGCATTTTGGGGTTCGAGGGCGCCTGCGCAAAGGCGCGGATCGACTGGCCATGCAGCCCCGCCAGTTCACTCCAGCTCCGGCCCCCGTCGTGGCTCACCCACACCCCGCCGCCGGGATGGTTCAGCTTCCAGGCGGCCACATAAAGGGTGGTGGAATTCAATCGGTCAACAATGATGTGATCCAAAACCAGATCATCGGCGGAGTCCAGCTTGGCTAGCCGGCGCCAGGAGGCGCCGCCGTCCACCGATTCGTAGAGCCAACTGTTAGTTGAGCCAAAGTAGAGATGATCGGGCTGACCGGGAATCGCCGCCAAGGCACGCGCGTCGCCGCCAGCCGGTCCGACTGCGCTCCAAAGCGCCTGCGCCGCCAGCCGTGGGAGCGCTGCCGTAAACAGAATCAGAAGGGAGAGGTACAGGAAAAATCCGAACCGTGGGGTGGAATCAAGGCGAATTCGCAAATGCTTCATGCGGAAAACACACTCCCTGGATGAAAAATGCTAGAAACGGCAGAAAACAAAAGGGGCTGACCGTTTCACCGATCAACCCCAACGATTGCGAAAAATTCCTCTACATTGCTGGGGTCCGGACCCCATTTGCATGGGGTTCGAACCGCCAGTTTACCACTGAAGCACGCTTTTAAAAAACTGCTTCAGCCAGCGTGGAGGGGCTATGGCCTACTGGTCGGCCTTCTTGGCGTGCTTTTTAGCATGCTTGTGAGCCGTCGGCTTCACCACGGTCTCAGTGACCGGAGTGGTTGCCTGCACATCGGCCGAGAAGTCGGCTCCAGCAGGCACAAGGTACTGATCGACCTTCTGTCCATCCGCCTGGCTGGTCGCCACGCTGATGCGAGACGGGTCAATACCCTTTTCAGTCACCAGGTAAGCCTTGGTGTTCACGGCGCGCTCGGTGGCGAGGTTACGGGCCCTGGCGTGTTTGTGACCCTTGTTCGGGGCCATTTCCGCGGGGGATGCTTCGCCCACCACAACAACCTTGGCGTCGGGCTGCTTTTGGAGGTCGAGAGCAACCTCATCCAGGCAGGCCTTGGCTTCGTTGTCCACGCGCGTCGGACGCGCCTTGTCGTTGGTGAAGCTGATCGAGCAGAGCGTCTCGGTATGCGGAACCGCCGCAACTGGGGACGCAATGGTTACGCTGGTTGGAGCGGTTGCCGACTGGCCCTTGTCGTCGGTTACGGTGCAGTTGATGGCCACCGGGCCGGTGGGCGCGCCAGTTGAATTGAAGGCCGCTGTCGTGCCGTTGCCGCTGATCGAGCCGGCGGCTGCCGAGTAGGTGTAGGTGAGC
>Ga0182013_10002142_pt1 | contig 26196 bp, 28 predicted proteins | sample 612S2MmetaG_FD_120487 | JGI IMG/M metagenome (GOLD analysis project Ga0182013, IMG submission 120487) | Permafrost microbial communities from Stordalen Mire, Sweden - 612S2M metaG | ecosystem: Environmental > Terrestrial > Soil > Wetlands > Permafrost | place: Sweden: Stordalen | collected...
CCACCGAACCACGCGGCACCTCCGGCTTCGGCTACGACGCCATCTTCATCCCCGGCAGCGACAGCAGCCACCGCACCTACGCGCAGATGACCAGCCAGGAAAAGAACAAGATCTCCCACCGCAGGCGCGCAGTCGAGGCCATGCGAGACGGCCTGGGACTCCCATGACCCCTCGGGCCCGGCGGCGGGGCGCCAAGTCCAGGGACGACGGCGGGCAAGACGGCCAGACGGTGCCCTGGCCCCTGCCGCAGGCCCATGCCAGGTACCTGCGAGGTCAACGGGAGGTCCACGCCAGGTCCACCGCCGGACAACAGGGTCAGCCGGACAGCAGATCGAACCAGGTCACTGTCCGCCCGCCGCGCCGCCGCCAGCCCCACCGCGCCGCCAGGCCCGCCACCATCTGAAGCCCCCGGCCGCCTTCCGCATCCCGGCCAGCAGGGTGCAGCTCCGGCGCCCCAGGCCCGCTCCGGTCGGTGACCTCGACCCGGACCACGCCGTCCCCCGCCCTGACCGCGACCGTGACCGTCGCGCCCGCAGCGCTCGATCGGCTATACCGGACACTATTACCGAAAAGCTCGGTTACCAGCAGGGCGGCATCATCCCCGCACGGGTGCCCGGGACCGAGCACTCCCCACACGAACGCGCGGGCGACCCGTGCCCGCTCCACCCGCCCGGCCAGCGTCACGCTCTCCCGAACAGTCACCCCAGCCATCAGCGCACCCGCCCTTCCCCGCCCGCATCACCCGGGGAAACCACCGGGCCGCCTGGCGGACACACAGGGGATGCACGCTCAACTCAGCGGCGCGCGTCAAGCCGGAACACGCGGCCGGCGCGGCCCGTCCGTGGCTGTCCGTGGAAAGCCGACGGTGCACACCGACCGCTCTGGTGGCACGGACGCCCGTCCGCTATATGTCCGTGGACACCGCGACACAGGGACCTACAGCGCTACAAGGTGACACACGACGGGACAGAGAAGAAACGGCCCGCATAGCCGAGAATTCGCGGCTAGCGGGCCGTTTCCGCAGGTGGTGGCAGGTGTTGGGTTCGAACCAACGTAGGCTGAGCCGACGGTTTTACAGACCTCCGTCCTCCTGCTTGAGTCATATGCTGCTGACCAGCGCATACGCCGTTCGAGGCGGCGTCCCGGGCCGCCGCCGTCCGCTATATGTCCGTGCGCCCCCGGGTTCCGGGGGCCGTGCGGGCCACGGACAGGGGCGCGAACGGCCACGGACGGGACCGGTGGGAGCGGTTACGCTGACCGTCCGCCCGGCTTCGTGGCCGCTGACCTGCCATTTCGGGATGCCTGCTCGCTGTCATCATCTCCCTCGACACCGCGACCGGGCTCGGCGTGGCCCTTAGTTCGGCGAGCCGCTGCCCGGTCTGGTCTAGGTGGCTGCGGAGCAGGGGCGGGTGACGTGGGTGCAGGAGGGCTGGCCGTGGTCGCGGATGGCCAGGATTTCCCGGATCTCGGCGAGGGACAGGCTGGCGGCCTGGGCGGCGCGGATGAACGCGAGCCGGGCCGGTCCTTGCGAGTAGTCGCGGTATCCGGCGAGGTGCGGGACGGCGCGGGCAGCCCGGCCTGCTCGTAGAAGCGGATGGTCTTGGCGGTGGCGCCGGCCGCGGCGGCGGGCTCCGGTGCGCATGCCTGCCACGGTACGTCCTTGACCTTCCGGTGCACTGGAAGGTCTACCGTGAAGAGGCAGCGGACATGCGGGAGGTGGCACGGATGCGGGTTGAGGTGCTGACGGTGCCGGACTGCCCTAATGGTCCGGTGGCCAGGCAGCGTCTGGCCGAGGCTCTGGCCGGATGGCCGGACGTGAGCGTGGAGCACCGGGTGGTCAGCACTCCGGAGGAGGCCGCGCGCTACGGGATGCGCGGCTCGCCGACGATTCTGGTCGACGGCCGGGATCCGTTCGCGGGGCCGGGATCCGCCGTGAGCCTGTCCTGCCGTCTGTACCTGGATGGGGACGGCCGGGCGCAGGGCGCCCCGTCGGCCGGACAGTTGCGTGAGGCGGTGGCCGTCGCGGAGTGCCGCAGCGGCCCGGCGGGGCGGGGCCGCGTGGGCCCCGCTGAAGAAGGTAAGGGGCAGGTAGTGACTAGCCTGTGCTGTGCTAGTGAGCGTGTTAGCCGAGCCGCGCCACCGGGGTTAGGGGTGCTGTAGCGGCGGTCGGCGTGAGGGTGCTGATCGGCTAGGCGGCCGGGGTGGCATGGCTGTCTCGCTGGCGTGCTGGGCTGCGGTCTCGTGCTCGGTGCCTCGCTCAACTGATACCGCGACGGTGAACGCCAGGGCGGACGCCGCGATGGCCGCGGCCTTTGCGGCCCGCAGGACCCGAAGCGGCTGGGTCACCGCTGTTCCCGGGTCTCCGTGGCCAGGCTGGCCCGCGGCCTGCCGCGCCGGTACCGGTTCCCCGCCGTGCGGCCCGACGGTGATAACTGAAGGCAGGTCGCCCGCAGCTGCCCAGCTGCGGGCGGCTCGTTTCTTGCGGAGGTAACGCCATGCCAGTGCCCGCGGCGACCGCCAGGACCAGGAGGCCCGCGATCGGGTACACCAGCGCGGCCGCCGAGCCGAGGAGCGCCACGACGCCAGCGCCGACGGGCGCCGCGCAGCAAGCCACGCAGGCGACGGCGGCGCCGAGGACGGCGAGGCGCCCGCCTTTGCCGCTCATGGCCGGCCCAGCAGCCCGGCGACGAGCGGCTCTGCTCCCCGCGGCGCGCGGACGCGCAGGGTGATGTTTCCGGCTGCGGTCATGTCGAGCGTGAACGCGAAGAAGGCGCAGCACTCCTGCTCGCGTGCTGCCAGGGCGGCCAGCCGCCCCGCCAGGTCCGGATCGGCCGGGAAGGTGATGTCCGCGCCGCCGTCGGCGTCCGCCCTTCCGGTGGCGTGGGCGAGCAGCTTCGCCCACTCGGCAAACCGCGCGGCCTGCCCGTCGCCGCTGAGCGTGCACGCGCGGGGTGTTTCGGCTGGCTGGGCGGGCCGCTGCTCGACGCGGGCAGGCCCGAGCGGGCGCGGCCTGCCCAGCTCGACGGCGTGAACCTGGCTGCCGGTGCAGCCGCAGCCGTCGTCACAGGGACCGGCCGGGCTGGGTGCCGCCAGGTCATCCCTGGCCCGCGCCAGGTCGGCGCCGAAGGCCGTCAGCTCGCTGATACGTTCAGCGACGTCCTTCGACCTGGCCGCCAGCAATGCCTCCAAGCGGCCCTTCACCGAGGCGCAGGGCCCGTCCTCCCAGACCGCGACCAGCTCCCGGATGCCGTCCAGCGGCAGTCCCAGCTGCTTAGCGCGCGAGATGAAAACCAGCCGCCGCACGTCCGCCTCGCCGTAACTGCGGTAGCCGCCCGGGGTGCGCTCTGCCGTCAGGAGCCCGACCTGCTCGTAGTAACGCAGCGTCGACGAGCTGAACCCGGTCCGCTCGGCGAGCTGGGAGATGAGGTAACTGCTCATTCCTGCACGGTAAACCTTCGAGTCCACTCGAAAGTCAAGCCCGGCCCGGCGGAGTCACCCCAGCACAAGCAGGCGAAAGATGCCGGGTTCCGGCGGGCTGGTTTAAGTTCTTTTATCCGGGCCTGCGCTCATCGCATCCAGCAAGCAGGCATCTCCTGGCCAGCATCGAGGCCAAGCCGGGGAAACAGGGTGCTGACAGCGGATTGCGCCTGCCCCGCCCGGGACTGCGCAGTGATCGGGAACGGTGGTGCAGTGCAGGACACGGAGCAGCATCTCGGGCGGCAGCCCCGGCTGGCGTGGCCTGCCGATGTTCTTGACCGGTTCCTGCTGGTCCTGGTGGTGATCGCTGCCGTTGCGGGCGCCGCTTTCCCCGGTCCGGGCCGGGCCCTGCTCGTCGCCTCCACCGTGCTGACGGTCCTACTCGCCGGGCCGATCCTCAGCATCGCGGGCGCGCATTCCTCCGCCTCGCAGCTCGGCCTGCTGGGCACCCTCGCCCTCGTCGTGGCGCTGCCCCTCGTGGCGGGCTCGGCGATGCGGACCCTGGACCCGCTGAACGGGCGCGAGCAGCCCCTGGTCCGGGTCCTGGGAACGGTCAGCCTGCTGGTCCTGCTCTGGGAGGTCGCCAGCGAGCTGCACCTGCAGGCCAGCGACGCGCGCGTCGCCGCCGCCCTCCTGCTGTACCTGGCGGGCGGGACCGTCCTGGGGTGGCTGCTCGCGACCGGGGTGCCCGCCCGGCGGCGAATCGCGATCGTGCTGCCCACCGCCATGCGGGACTTCGCTGTCGCCGCGGGCATCGCCACCAGCGCATTCGGGGCCGCTGCCGCCGCGCCCCTCGGCATCTACGGCATCTTGGTCCTGCTCTTCGGCACCGTCGCCGTGTACGCGGTGCGAGGGCGCTAAGGGCGGCGCGGGCCGGCGGCCTGGCTGCTGGCCGACGTGCATGCGGGATGTGATGAGACTACAGAGCTCGCAGGTGCCGGACTCGCCGGGCACGACGGTCCTGGAAACCCGGCCCGGTCCGCTCCTCGCGGGCCACCCGGACACCGAGGTTGGGGGCAGGTAGTCACCGCCGAGCAGGACGCTGAGCACTTTGGCATGAACGGCTCGCCGGCGCTGCAGGTCAACGGCGCGAGCCCCTTCTTGCCCAGAGCTGTCCGCCCAGGGAGCTACGCAAAGCGCTCGCCACCGAGCAGCACCTGACTTCAGAGGTGCTTCTCAAGCGGGTCGCCGAGCCTTCGGGGTCTCACCGGGGGCTCATCTGACCCTTCAGGCTGAGGTATTCCAGGCCAGGCACCAGCTCGTCGGAGCGGACGGCTGCGGCGAAGATCGATAACTTCGTGGCCGGGGCGTCCGGGTCGGTGGAGAGGCTATGGAAGGAGCCCGAGGACAGACTGCCGGGCGGGCGGGCTCGCCATCAGCGCACCCGCCTTCCCCGCCCGCACCATCCCGGGGGGAAGCCACCGGGCCGCCGGGCGGACACACAGGGATGCACGCTCGACTCAGCGGCGCGCGTCAAGCCGGAACACGCGACCGGCGCGGCCCGTCCGTGGCTGTCCGTGGAAAGCCGACGGTGCACACCGACCGCTCTGGTAGCACGGGCGCCCGTCCGCTATATATCCGTGGACACAGCGACACACAGGGACCTACGACGCTACAAGGTGACACACGGCGGGACAGAGAAGAAACGGCTCGCATAGCCGAGAATTCGCAGCTATCGGGCCGTTCCCCAGGGTGTGGCAGGTGTTGGGTCCGAACCAGCGTAGGCTCAGCCGACGGTTTTGATATGGCTGTGATCTGCAAGAACGATATTCCTGACGCTTATGGGCGATTCACGTGACGGTTTCCCCGAGCACGGCTGTCCGGGCTCTTGGCTGCGTCGCTGGCTGAACGTCTCCGCGGCTTGCCTGCGTGCGCCTTGACCTAAGGTGCCGGTTAGAGAATACTAACGGTTAGTGAATGCTAACCGAGATGCTGGCCGGTGGGGTGCGCTGGCCGACGGCACGCGCCTGGCTATCGTGGCGTGCCTGGCCGAGGGGCCTCAGGCTGTCGGGCGGCTGGCGGCCGGGCTGCCGGTGAGCCGGTCAGCGGTGTCCCAGCATCTGAAGATCCTCAAGGACGCCGGGCTGGTGGAGGACGTGGCAGCGGGGACACGCCGGATTTACCGGCTCAACCCGGTCGCGCTGGCAGCGTTGCGGGATCAGCTTGACACCTATTGGCAGCGGGCGCTGGCCGGGTACTCCGATGTCGCGGCAGCGCCGAGTGAGGAGGGGTGATGGTCCAGACCGGGGCAGTGACGGTGCGCAAGCAGGTTGTGGTGGACGTGCCGATCGAGCGTGCTTTCACGGTGTTCACTGGCCGGTTCGGGGACTTCAAGCCGCCGGAGCACAACATGCTCGGGGCGCCGATCGCCGAGACGGTGTTCGAGCCCCGGGTCGGCGGCAGCATCGTGGACCGGGCAGCGGACGGCAGCGAGTGCCGGTGGGCGCGGATCCTGGCCTTCGACCCGCCAGAGCGGGTGGTGTTCAGCTGGGACATCAGCCCGCGATGGACGATCGAGACCGACCCGGCGCAGACTAGCGAGGTCGAGGTGCGTTTCTACGCCGAGTCCCCGGCCCGCACCCGGGTGGAACTGGAGCACCGGCACATCGACCGGCACGGCCCGGGATGGGAAGCAATCACCGGCGGCGTCGACGGGCCGGAGGGCTGGCCTTTGTACCTGGACCGGTACGCCGCGCTGATGAAGGAAGACGACTGATATGCCGCCGATCGTGACCAGCACCGACATCGAGCGTCCGGCTGCCGAGGTCTTCGCCTACGCCACCGACCCGGCCCGGTTCAGCCAGTGGCAGCAGGGCGTGGTGGACGGGCACATGGACGGCCCGGCCGACGGCACCCGGCCACCGGCCGTGGGCGCGAAATGCGTGACCACGCGGCGGATCGGCGGCGCCGGCCGCTCGTCCACTTCCGAGCTCGTGCATATCGACCCGCCCAGGACCTGGGGCGTGCGGGGCATCGACGGCCCGATCCGGGCGGCTGTCGATGTCCTGGTCGAGCCCGTGACCGGCTCCCGCTCCCGGCTGACTATCAGCGTCGACTTCACCGGCTACGGCATCGGCAAGATCCTGGTGCCGCTGGTGGTCCGCCGGGAAGCCCGCAAGGAGATGCCAGGCAACATGGCAGCGCTCAAGCAGAAGATGGAAGCGGGCTAGGCCGGCGGGACGCGCCGGGGAATGCCTGAATCAGATCCTGCCCGGTCTTGATTGCGTCCGCTAGCGACTGGCACGTCCAGCGCGCAGGATAAGAAGATGGCTGAGCAGGCAGAGACAGCGGCGCACTGGGACGGCGCCTACGCCCAGGGCGATGGCACGCGGAGCTGGTTCGAGAAACGTCCGGGCATGTCGCTCCGGATGCTTGACTCTGCCGGGGTCTTGGCCGCTGATGCTCTCATCGACGTGGGCGGCGGCGCGTCCCCTCTCACCGGGGTGCTGCTGGATCGCGGCTTCTGCGACCTGACCGTCCTGGACATCTCCGCGGCCGGGATGCAGCATGCGCGGGATCGCCTCGGTCCGCGGGCTGGCCAGGTGCACTGGCTGACCGCCGACGTTCTCAGCTGGCGTCCCCAGCGTCACTACCAGGCCTGGCATGACCGGGCGGTCTATCATTTCTTGACCATCGATGAGCACCGCCAGCAGTACCTGCACGCCCTGGACACGGCCACCGTCCCTGGCGCCGTCGCCGTGTTCGGGTGCTTCGCACCAGACGGGCCGGAGCGCTGCTCGGGCCTGCCGGCGGCCCGTTACAGCCCGGCACAGCTGGTCCGCCAGATCGGCACCAAGTGGTTGTTGATCAGCCAGGACCGGGAAGAGCACATAACCCCGGCAGGAACGGTCCAGTCGTTCACCTGGATCGCGCTGCGAAGACAATCCTGATCCTGGTTCGCCCGCCTTCCTCGCAGGCGCGCCTTTCGGCGGTGCGCTCAGCTGCCCAGGCGCTACCTCGTTGCCCCTCACTCGCGGCGCCGCCTGGCCCGTGATGCGGGCCGGGCGCAGGGCGCAGATGGTGTCACGGTGCCTGGTCTGTGATGCAGTCGCAGGCGGCCGTCTCCCATATCGCGGCGTTCCGGTCCTGGACCGCGTACCTATCACTGACCCTAATTCGATGACCGCGCGCAGCTGCCGGCTGGCGCTGGTGAGTGCTTTCTCGACGTCTCCGGCGGTGCTGGCTTCGGCGAAGATGAAGCCGAGGTACTGGTCGCCGTCGGGGAGGGGGCACACCTGGCGGCCTGGCGGGATGGTGATGGTCACCCCGGTGATCCCGGGTACCGCCTCGGCGGCTGCGCGGCCCTGGACCGCGCGGAGTACACCTGCATGCGGCACCGGGAGCATGAATACCCCGCACGGCCGCGGTGCCTCGGCGGCGGCGGGGGCTGGGTCGCCCAGGGCGCTGGCGATGATCAGCTCTTCGAGGCTCCTGCCGCCGGGGAACCGGAGCGCGCGGGAACACAGGCCGCCGATGGAGCGTGCTGCCAGTTCCAGCATGGCGGGTCCGGCGCGGGTGACGCGGAGCTCCGCGTGCACCGGGCCGGTCCGCAGGCCGAGGGCGCGGGCGGCGTCCCCGCTGGTGCGGACCGCGTCGGCGATGACCTGCCGGGGCAGCCGGGACGGGGTGACGAGCAGGGTCTCCTCGAATGTGGGTCCGTCCGGCGTGGCGGGCTTGTCGAAGACCGCAAGCGGCGTCAGGCCGTCGTCGCCGAGCAGGGCGTAGATGCTCAGCTCCGGGCCGGCCAGGTATTCCTCGACCAGCAGCGGTCCGGCCGCGTGCTGGCGCCCGGCGGACAGGACGCGGCGGATCCGTGCGGCTGCCCGCACGGCCTGGGCGGTGTCGTCGGCGCGCAGCACGCCCTGGCTGGCGCTGAGCGAGACAGCTTTGACCACGCACGGGAACCCCGTCGCGGCTGCGGCCTGCCGGACGGCGCCGGCGGCGGCGTGCGCGGGGACGATCGCGAACCGGGGCTGGGTGACGCCGGCGGCGGCCCACAGCTGCCGCTGCCTGGCCTTGTCCGATGCGGCGAGGACCGCGGCGGCCGGGTTGTGCGGCAGCCCAGGCGGGCAGCCACCGAAGCGGCGAGCATGAGCATCGGCGCGTCAGCGGCGATGACCGCGTCCACGGGTCCGCAGCGGGAAGCGATCAGCCCGGCAGCGTGATCGGGGTCGCCCCGGTGGACGGGAATGACCGGGCGGCCGCCTACTGGGAGCGCGCCGTCGCTGGCCACGGTGAGATCCAGGCCCATCTTGGTGGCAGCGAGCATGAAGTCGGCCGCGCGGTAGCTGCGGGCGGGGACCAGCAGCAGCACGCGGCGTCTGGCGGTCACCGTTTCTCCGGGGAGAAGAAGGGGTCCGCGCCCGCCTCGTGGTCGGTGATGTCAGCGACGCCGACCAGGCCGGGTAGCCGTGCGCGCAGCAGCGGTTCGATGCCCTGCCGGACGGTCACTTCCGCCAGGCTGCAGCCCTGGCAGCCGCCCTCGAGCCTGATCCGGACCCAGCCGCCGTCAGCGCTGACGGCCGTGACGTGCCCACGGTGCGCCGCGATCGACGGGTTCACCTCGGCATCCAGGATGCGCTGCGCGGTGCCGCCCAGATCACCGGGCCTGGCCGCCGGCGCCGGCCCAGGAGCCAGCCGGACGGCGGTGACACCGGGCACGGCGACGCGGAGCTGCGCCGCGATCCGGCTGAGGATGGGCAGGATAGCCCCCGGAGAGCCGTCCGCCTCCAGCGTAACCACGCCGTCCTCATCGACGGCCGCGACGCGGATGGCGGTGGCACCGCGAGCGATGGCCGAGGGCAGGATGCTGCGCGCGAGAGCGGCCGTCACCGCCGCCGCGAGATCGGTCACCGGGGCTGCCCCTGCTCAAGCGCGGCTTCCAGGTCGGCGATCAGGTCCGCGGCCGACTCGATGCCGACCGAGATGCGCAGCAGGTCATCGGGCACCGGGGAGGACGGCCCCTCGCCGCTGCGCCGGTGCTCGATCAGGCTCTCCACCCCGCCCAGCGATGTCGCGCGCTTGAACACCCGGACCTCGCCCAGCACGGCCCGGGCGTGCCCGGCCCCGCCAGCGAGCCGGATCGACAGCATCCCGCCGAACCCGCCGCCCATCTGCCGGGCCGCGATGACATGCCCGGGATGACCGGGCAGCCCCGGATACAAGACGGCGGACAGCGCCGGGTGCTCGCGGAAATGCGCGGCGATGGCCAGCGCGGTCTCCGACGCCCGGTGCACCCGCAGGAACAGGGTGCGCATGCCGCGCTGCAGCAGCCACGCCTCGAACGGTCCCGGCATCGCGCCCGCGTTGCGGCGCCAGGACCGGACCCGCTCCCAGAACGGGTCACGCCGGGCCGACAGCACGGCGCCGGCCAGCACGTCACCGTGCCCGTTGAGGTACTTGCTGGCCGAATGCACCACCAGGTCGGCGCCGTGCTCGAACGGCCTGGTGTGGACCGGTGTGGCCACCGTGTTATCCGCCGCCACCCTGGCCCCCGCCGTGTGCGCCAGCTCGCAGACCGCAGCCAGGTCGGTGATCTCCCACATCGGGTTCGCCGGCGTCTCCACCCACAGCAGCCGGGTCCGGCCCGGCCGGATCGCGGCGGCCACCGCGCCCAGGTCCGTCATGTCGGTGAACTCCACGTCCAGGCCCCAAGTGAGAGCGAACTCGGCCAGCCACTTCCGCACCCCCCAGTACAGGACGCGGGAGACCAGCACGTGATCCCCGGGCAGCAGCGACTGGAACACCGCGGTCGCGGCCGCCATCCCCGAGCCGAACAGCGCGCACGCGCAGTCGCCGCCCTCCAGCGCGGCGAGCAGCCGCTCAGCGTGCTCCGACGTCGGGTTATCAGCCCGCGTGTATACCCGGCCCTGCGGGTAGGACCCATCCGGGCGCTGCTCGTAGTTCGTGGCCAGGGTGATCCCGGGCGCCAGCGCACCCGTGACCGGATCCGCCTCACCCAGCGCCTGCGCGGCCAGCGTCTGCGGGGACAAGGACCGGTGTTCCATCAGGCCAGACCTCCGTTCACGTCCGCGTTCATGCCGTTTCCGTGCTGCTGCCGCCCGAGCGCCTCACCGGGCGGCGGCACCGGGCGGATCCGCCCAGCCCGCGGTTCTGCCATGCCTGCCTTCCCCCTCAGAGTCCGCCGCGGCACTGACAGACCCCACCCTCTCATGCACTCTTCCACCGGCCGATGCTAAGCCGCCGCCGGCCTCGGGCGGGTGCCCCCGGCCTCGGGCGGGTGCCCCCGGCGGTCAAGGCGAGACGGTGCTGGCCGCCTTCATCCCGGCCGAGCGCACGGTCATGGCCCGGTTCCAGGCGACCGCGCGCAAAGGCCCCGTGCTTCCTGGCCGGAGCAGGGAGGGCCGTAGAGGCCGGCCGGGCCGGTGATGCCGGGTTCAGCGGCGTCCCGGTCCAGTCGCGCCAGCGAGCGCGCGACTCCAGCCCGGCTGCCAGCGCCATCGCGTCGAGCTGGGCCAGCAGATGCCGGTGACGATTCAGCCGCCGATGGCGGACACGGGCCTGGCGGGCTGGAGGAACCCGGGATCGCGGCCAGGCATGATCACCCCTGACCGGCGACCGCCGCCCGGCGCAGCTCTCACCGCCCGCTGACATCCTGACCAAAAAGAAGCCGCCGGGATCATCGCGACGGCGGGAACCGCGCACACGGCCCGCGCCCAGGAGTTGCCCGACGCAAACTAGCCGGTTATCGCCCCATCACCAGCCAGGAAGATTGCTACCGTGACCGGGTGCTAGGAGCGGGCTGGACGCAGGCCGTGGGACTGGCGGCGGCATTCGCCATCGCGGTACTGGCCACGCCCGCGGGGATCTCCGGGGCGGTGCTGCTGCTCCCGTTCCAGGTCAGCGTGCTGGGCACGCCGAGCCCGGCGGTCACGCCGACCAACCTGCTCTACAACGTGGTGGCTACCCCGGGTGCGCTGTACCGGTACTGGCGGCAGGGGCAGACCGGCGGCAGGCTCGCCCTGGTCCTCATCGCCGGCACGCTGCCCGGCGTGATCGCCGGATCGGTCATCCGGGTGGAACTGCTGCCCGGCGCCCGCGTCTTCGACCTCGTGGTAGCAGCGGTGCTCTTGCCGCTCGGCGCATGGCAGGCCCTGACCAGCCCAACCCGGCCCGGAACCGAACCCCGGCCCGCACGCACCATTCCCCGCCCCGCGCTGATCCTGCTCGCGGCCGCGGTGGGCTGCGCCGGCGGGATCTACGGCATCGGCGGCGGCTCGATCCTGGCTCCCATCCTCATCGGCACCGGACACCCACCCCGCGACGTTGCCCCGGCCTCGCTGGCGTCCACCTTCGTGACCTCGGTAGCAGGAGTGATCACCTTCCTGGTTCTCTCGGCCGGCCACCACGGCCCGGTCGCCCCCGACTGGCCGACCGGAATCGCGCTGGGCGCCGGCGGCCTGGCAGGCGCCTACACCGGCGCCCGGATCCAGCAGCGGCTCCCTGACACGCTCATCCGCCGGATGATGGGTGTCCTGGTGGTAGCTATCGGTGCCCGCTACCTGTGGTCCGGCCTCGGCTGAGACTCAGGACCACCACACGCTCACCCCATGCACGACATGAGCGTTCTTTCCGCACTGCAACCATCTACCTGATACCTGCCAGTCCCCGGTGAGCCGATGCCACGTCCAGGCCGGCGAACGCCGACCGCGCCCCCGACAGGGCGCCCCGCGACCGGGAAACCGGGCGGCGGGGAAACGGCTAATCCAGCGGCAGCTAGTGCGGATCAAGGAACGTCTGCAACGGTCACCTGTCCGGCCCGCTGACCCGCCAGATGGCGGCAGGCACCCTGCCGGGAGTCATCATCGGCACCGTGATCAGGGTCTGCACCGTACCCGGACTGCAAGTGTTCCGCCTGGCCGTCGCCGCCCTCGCGACCTTCTACCTCATCCAGGCCCACAGCTGACAACACCGCAGTGGTGTCAGCCGTGACAACTGCGACCGCAGTTTCCTGCCCGCGATTACCACGGCCTACTCCCGGCGGAGCCCGGTGCCCGAGGGAAATGACGGCACCTGAGGGCTTGTGCCGGAGGATCAGCGTGCCCCGGGCACCAGTGAGTCCCCGCCCCGTGGGCTCGAAGGCCGGATCGCATGCCGCGATGGGAACCAGATGCCAGCCAGGAACGTGCCGCGGTCAGCAGCAGTCGTCGCCGTTCCAGGACCGGGTGCCTTCCCGTACCGATACGGCGGCGATACCCAAGGCGATGACAGGGTCGATCCACCAGCCGCCGGGCCAGGCGGCGGTGACGGCCAGGCTAGCGAGCACGGCGGCGGCCTGGCCGGCACACAGGTAGTTCTGGGTGCCCTCCCCGGCGGTGGCGGCCGAGCCCAGCCGGGCCGCGAGCTTGTGCTTGGTGCTGCCCAGCAACGGCATCACCAGCAGCGCCACGGCCGCCAGCGCGATCCCGGTCACCGTGGTCCCCGCGTGGTTGCCGGTGGCCAGGTCGCGGACGGCTCCGGCGGCGATGGCCGGCCCCAGCAGCCAGAACGAGACAGCGACACCGCGCTGGGCGCGCCGCTCGGCGGTCCCGGACAGGGCGCGGGAGCCGGTGAACCGCCAGATCACGATCACGCTGGCCAGACCCTCCACGGCGCTGCCCAGCGCCCACCCGGTCAACGCGATCGACCCGGCCGCCAGGCCCTGCCACAGCCCGATGCCGCCCTCGGTGCACATCCACGCCAGGCTCGTCCACGCCAGCAACCGCGCCAGCCGGGCCGCACGCCGCCACCCCGCATTGCGCGCCGCTACCCGCAGCTCCGCTTCGCACGTCCCGCCCGGGGCGCAGCAGGCGTCCAGGACGGGAATATCCGGCTCGCGGGACGGGCGTGCGGCGGTCACGACGGCCCCCCGCCGCAGGCGTCTATACCCCAGGCCGGGCACAAGGCGACGGCATTGCCGGTAGCGGTCAGCACCGTCTGCGCCGCAGCCAGCATCTCAGCCAGCGCGGGCTGCGCCAGCCGGAACACCGAAGCCCTCCCGGCAGGCTCGGATGCCACCAGCCCGCAGTCCCGCAGGCACGCCAGGTGCCCCGACACCGTCGACTGCGCCAGCCCCAGCGCGGACACCAGGTCGGTCACCCGCGCCGGGCCGGCCGCCAGGCGGCGCACGATCATCAGCCGCGCGGGATCGCCCAGCGACCTGAACAGGGCCGCAGCCGGACCCAGCTCCACCCGCTCCACTTCGGCGTCAGGCGCTATCATCGTCATACGACGATGATAACTCAGCGCAGGCTGATGAGCAGGTTGCCTCCGGTGCCGCCATCGGCGAGCCCCTCACCACAGCCCTGTCCAGCCGGCAGGTTCACGCTGCGGCTACGGCGACAGGCCGGGAAGCAACCTGGCACGCTGACCAGAAAGGCCCCAGCCCAATAGGAATCCCGTCCCCGAAGTCCTGCTCGTCTGCCCCAACACCGGCCGGTCACAGATGGCCGCCCTGCCAGACCGCGCCCTCGGCCAGCAGGTCGCGCTACGGCAGGCAGCCGGGGCTGTAACGCGAGTCACCGGGATCTTCGGCACTGAGGCGATTGAGCGGTTCCCGCCAGTACCCTCGCCTCATAGCCGTCAGCCTGTTCGCTGACCGGGCCCCGCCGAAGCTGCCAGCGGTACTCCGGGAAAGGTACAGCGCGCGGGTGGCAGGCCCCGGTTTCCTCCCCGGCCGGGCGTCCTACCAGATGTAAGGCGCCGGCGGGCACCGGAGGATGGTCACGATGGCGAACGCGAGCACCGTGACGGCCATGATCCCTGCCCCGGTTAGCACCGCGGAGGTCACGGCCCGCCGCGGCGCGCTGCCCCGCAGCGTGGGGGTCAATGAGACGCTTGATGCGCTGCGCCCCGGCGCTGCCGCCCGCGCCGAGGGCCCCGGCGGGAACGCCCGCGGCGGCCACGGCCAGCAGCGCTGCGGCGACGGTGAGCCGCGGTGCCCGGCGGACGGCCGCGTCGTCGGCTGCCACCTCGACCAGGTAAGCGATCTGCCGCGCGGCGACCCCGAAGAACCGGACGGCCGGGAACGCGCTCTCCAGCGCGGCCGCGAGCCTGAGCACGAGGTGGTGCCGTTCAAGCAGGTGCGCCCGCTCATGCGCCAGGACCGCGTCCAGCTGGCCGTCGTCCAGGCAGGTCAGCGCCCCGCTCGTGAGCACGATCCGGCGCCGCCCCGGTATGCAGTACACGGCGGGATGGTCGTTGTCGATGATCATGACATCCGCCGCGGGCCCCGGCCTGGCCAGGACGGCCAGCGCGTCGTCGTGGCGGGCACGGCAGCGCCTGGCTGACGCCGCCGCCGCGCCGTAAGACCATGCCACGCGGCCCAGGACCGCTGCCACGATCACGGCCCCGCCGGCGCCGGCCGCGGCCCCCGCCGGGGATGCGTACTGCGCCCGCAGCAGCGACAGGCAGGCCCGCATCATCACCGGGTCGGTGCTGACCTGAGCACAGGGAACAGCCAGGATCAGCCCAGCCCCGGCCCAGGACCCGGCCACCGACAGCGCCCCGGCCAGCCACACCGCGATACCCGCGCGGGGCGCCCGCAGCGGCCACGCCGCGTGCGGCAGCCACCGAGCCCCGGCCGCCGATATTGCCGACGCGTAAACCAGCAGCAGCACGGCGGCGGCGAGCCTCATCGCGACGACTCCCGGTCAATGGCGGCATCCAGGGCCGCCCGCAGCCGGACCGCCTCCCCAGGTTCCAGGTCCCCGACCAGGCGCACCAGCGTCGCCGCCGGATCCCCGGCCGCCGACAGCGCCTCGGCCAGCAGGCCGCCGGCGTAATCGTCGCGGGACTTTACCGACTCATACCAGTAAGCGCGGCCGTCCTTCCGCCGGTCCAGCCAGCCCTTGCGGTACAAGTTCTCCAGGGCAGGAGGACAACCATCATGACCCGAGGGGCCGGCGTGGTCATCTGGGCCATCAGAAAATGGCGGATGGGCGTTCCGGGCGTGCAGGTCCCGCAGCGTACGTGTCAGTCATCGCCTCGATGCGTATGCCTTCGGCCGGGTTCGGCATGGTCCGGGCGGGTTGGGTAGGCCTTGACGGCGCGGATGATGGCGGAGTGCAGGCCGGTGGCGACCTCGTGGGTCGGGCTGATGCTGATGCCGGTAAAGCCAGCTTGGCTGAGTCCGTCGTGGTACTCGGTGAAGGACAGGGCGCCGGCGATGCATCCGATGGGGCCGCCGCGTTCGGCGCGCTCGGCGGGGGTGAGGTGATCTTCGGCCAGGATGTCGGAGACGCCGAGGCGGCCTCCGGGTCGCAGGACGCGGAAGCTCTCGGCGAAGACGGCGGGCTTGTCGCCGGACAGGTTGATCACGCAGTTGGAGATGATCACGTCGACGGAGCCGTCGGGCAGCGGGATGGCCTCGATGTGGCCGTGCAGGAACTCGACGTTGGCTGCTCCGGCGCGGGCGGCGTTGGCGCGGGCCAGGCTGAGCATTTCCCCGGTCATGTCCAGGCCGTACGCCTTCCCCGTCGGGCCGACCCGGCGGGCCGACAGGAGTACGTCGATGCCGCCGCCTGAGCCCAGGTCAAGGACGGTCTCGCCGTCGCGGAGGCCGGCCGCCGCGAGCGGGTTGCCGCAGCCCAGGCTGGCGGTCACGGCATCGGCGGGGACTTCGTCCTGCTCGCTGGCGGAGTACAGCCCGGCGCCGGTGCCGGGCTCGTCCGCGCCGGCGCATGTGTCACCGCAGCTGGGGACGCCGCCGGCCGTCACGGTGCTGGCGGCCTGGGCGTACCGGGCGCGGACCCGGTCGCGGACCCGGCCGAGTTCGGCGGGGGTGGTCATGGTTTCCTGCCTTCCGGGTAGCGGGTCTCGTTACTGCGGGGTGCAGCCGATCAGGGCGCCGATGGCGGCCGGGGCCTGGGGCGGGCTCGGTAGTACACCCATACGCCGCGTTTGTCCCGGTCGACCAGCCCGGCGTCGTGGAGCACCTTCATGTGGTGGCTGATGGTGGGCTGGGACAGGTCGAACGCGTCGTTGAAGTCGCAGACGCATGCCTCGCCGCCCTGGTGCGAGGCGACCAGGGACATCAGCCGCAGCCGGACCGGGTCGGCCAGCGCTTTGAGCAGCGGCGCGACCTGCTCGGCCTGCTCCATAGTGAGCGGTTGCGCGGACAGCGGCGAGCAGCAGGCCGCCGAATCGGCCGGGGTCAGCAGCACGAGAGAATTCGGCATACGTCTATATTGACAGACGTCGATGTCATATGCCAAGCTCAGTCCCGACAGGACATAGACAGTCATCAATGTATTACCTGGAGGTTCCCGTGTCCCGAGTCCAGCTCGCGCTGAACGTCAACGACATCGACGAGGCCGTCACCTTCTACACCAAGCTGTTCGGGACCGAGCCCGCCAAGCGCAGGCCCGGCTATGCGAACTTCGCCATCACCGAGCCGCCGCTCAAGCTGGTCCTGCTGGAGAACCCCGGCCAGGGCGGCAGCCTCAACCACCTCGGCGTAGAGGTCGGCGACATCGACACCGTAGACGCAGAGCAGACCCGGCTCGCCGGCGCCGGACTCGCATCGGTGGACGAGCGCGCCACGACCTGCTGCTACGCCAAGCAGGACAAATTCTGGGTGCAGGGCACCCCCGATGGCGAGTCATGGGAGATCTACACCGTCCTGCAGGACAGCCAGACGTTCTACGGCGACCAGGATGGCCCGGCCTGCTGCGGGGACGCCCCCGGGGAACCAGCCGCCGCCGGCGCACCGGCTGCTACTGCCTGCTGCTAGCCGCCGCGGACATGTCCCGGACCGGACTCCGGCTTCCCGCATCCTGTGTGACCTCACCGTTCGGGAGCTACTCCGCGTGAACACGCAAAGCACGATCGCGGCCACTGATGCCGGCGTATCAGGCGCTCCGGTCATCAGGCGGCTTGCCGTCCTGGACCGGCTGCTGCCAGTGTGGATCATCGCGGCCATGGCCGCCGGGCTCATCCTCGGGCTCGTCTGGCCTGGGCTGGGTCACGACCTGGCCGCCATCAACACCGGCGGCGTCTCACTGCCCATCGCCATCGGGCTGCTGGTGATGATGTACCCGGTGCTCGCCAAAGTCCGCTACGACCGGCTCGGCACCGTGACCGGTGACCGGCGGCTGCTGGTGCCGTCACTGATCCTGAACTGGGCCGTAGGGCCGGCCCTCATGTTCGCCCTGGCCTGGATCTTCCTGCCGCACCTGCCCGCCTACCGCACCGGGCTGATCATCGTCGGGCCGGCCCGGTGCATCGCCATGGTCATCATCTGGAACGACCTGGCCGGCGGGGACGGGGAAGCCGCCGCCGTCCTGGTCGCCCTGAACTCGGTATTCCAGGTGCTGGCCTTCGGCGTCCTGGGCTGGTTCTATCTCCAGGTCCTGCCCGGCTGGCTCGGCCTGCCCGCCACCCAGCTGTCCGCCTCCACCTGGACGATCGTCCGCAGCGTCCTCATCTTCCTGGGCATCCCGCTGCTGGCGGGGTACCTCACCCGCCGCATCGGGGAACGGGCCCGCGGCCGGCCCTGGTATGAGTCCCGGTTCCTGCCCCGCCTCGGGCCGTTCGCGCTGTACGGGCTGCTGTTCACCATCGTGATCCTGTTCGCCCTGCAAGGCCACGCCATCACCGCCCGCCCCCTGGCCGTCGCCCGGATCGCGCTGCCGCTGCTGGCCTACTTCGCCATCATGTGGACCTGCTCACTGGCCCTCGGCCGCGCTGTCCGGCTGCCCTACGCACGGGCGGTGACCCTGGCGTTCACCGCGGCCGGGAACAACTTCGAGCTGGCCATCGCGGTCACCATTGCCACCTTCGGCGTCGACTCCGGCCAGGCCCTCGCCGGAGTCGTCGGCCCGCTGATCGAAGTGCCCGTCCTGGTCGCCCTGGTCTACGTCGCCCTGGCCGCCCGCCGCCTGTTCCCCGTCCAGCGGCCGCCCGCCCCGCCCGCCCGCCGCGCTCATAGAGAAGGACACCGCATCATGACCGGCACCCCCAAAGTCCTGTTCGTCTGCACCCACAACGCCGGCCGCTCCCAGATGGCCGCCGCCCTGCTCGACCACCAGGCCGCCGGGCGGATCCGCGTAACCTCCGCCGGATCACAGCCCGCCAGCCAGCTCAACCCCGCCGTCGTCCAGGCCATGGCCGAGATCGGCCTCGACATCTCCCGCGAGTTCCCCAAGCCCCTCACAACCGGGAACGTCCAGGCCGCCGACATCGTCATCACGATGGGCTGCGGCGACGCATGCCCGGTCTTCCCGGGCAAGCGCTATCTGGACTGGGATCTCCCGGACCCGGCCGGGCTCGCCGTCGAGCAGGTGAGGCCGATACGGGATGAGATCAGCGCGCGCGTGCAGGCGCTCCTGGGCGAGATGGAGGGGTATGGGCCGTCGTGATGATCTTAGTGCCAGCCGCCTAGTTCCTTGATCTCGCCTAGCCCGGTAAGCCGGGCCAGGCGAGCTGCGCGGCGGTGGGGGCCGTGGCCCCCGGCCAGTGCGCGTCGGCGTCGGGCCGGTCAATCTGGTCGGGCGGTCGGCGCTCGTCGACTTGAACCACGGGCCTCATCCTTATCAGGGATGAGGCCTAACGGAATCTCGCCTATAGGTTCGCATTCTGCATATCCCCGGTCATATCCGGCTTCTGTTATGCGGCAGTGCGGGCGCTGGAAAGTGAAGCGGCGTTTACGCCTCATACTTGATGACCGCGAAGACCGCCGCGTTCGCCGGCGGCGCCAGGTACAGCCCGACGACGTCGCATCTGCTCGATGAGCAGCGGGTCGGGAACATTAGTGCCAGCTCCGCACGAGCGACACACCAAGGTCCATCGCCGGACAGATGTCAGCCGTGCCGCAGCTCGAACCAGGTCACCGTCCGCCCGCGACTCGACGCTGCCGCCACCCCGACCGCGCCGCGAGGCCCGCAACGAGCTGAAGCCCCCGGCCGCCGTCCGCATCCCGGCCAGCACGGCACAGCCCCGGCACCTCAGGGCCGCTGCGATCGGTGACCTCCACGCGGACAAGACCGTCCCCCGCGCTGACCGCGACCGTGACCGTCCCGCCCGCAGCGCCCGACCGGCTGTGCCGGACACTATTGCCGAACAGCTCGCTCACCAGCAGGGCGGCGTCATCCCCGCACAGGTGCCCGGGACCGAGCACCCCCGCCCACGAACGCGCGGGCGACCCGCGCCCGCTCCGCCCGCCCGGCCACCGTCACGCTCTCCCGGATCTCCGGCCCAGCCATCAGCGCACCCGCCTTCCCCGGCCGCCCCGCCCCCGGCACATCACCGGGGCCGCCAGGCCGGATATACGGGAATGCACGCTCGACTCAGCGGCTCACGTCAAGCCGGAACACGCGACCGGCGCGGCCCGTCCGTGGCTGTCCGTGGAAAGCCGACGGTGCACACCGACCGCTCTGGCGGCCCGGACGCCCGTCCGCTATATGTCCGTGGACACCGCGACACAGCGGTCCACAGCGCTACAAGATGACACACGGCGGGACAAGAAGAAAACGGCCCGGATAGCCGAGAATCCGCAGCTATCGGACCGTTTCCCCAGGGTGTGGCAGGTGTTGGGTTCGAACCAACGTAGGCTGAGCCGACGGTTTTATAGCCCGTCGCTCCTAGCCGAGGCTGATGCCGCTGACCAGCACATACGCCGTTCGAGGCGCCGTCCCGGGCCGCCGCCGTCCGCTATATGTCCGTGCGCACCGGGCTTAGGCCACGGACGGGGCCGGAAAAAGCCACGGACGGGGCCGGTGGGAGCGGTTACGCTGACCGTCCGCCCGGCTTCTTGCCTCTGACCTGGCGTTTCAGGATGCCTGCTCGCTATCGCCATCCCCTCATCGCCGGGCTCGGGACTGAGTGTCCTGGCTGCCGAGGGCATCGGTTTATCCGCCTGTTCGCGCGGGCCGAACAGCATCTCCTCGGGTGCCTGCCGGCGGACGAGCGGGCAGCGTTTCCGGCCCTGCTCGCCCGGCTGGCGACCCACGTGAACTCCCTGGACCCGGTCGCCACCGCGTGCGACGCGGTCGTGGACAGGAGCCGCGCTTAACCGGCTTCGGTGACGTGGCCGTTGGCGACCGCGATACGGCGGGTGACCGCGACCGCTTCCAGCATCCGGCGATCGTGGGTGACCAGGAGGAACGTACCCGGATAGGTCTCGAGGGCGCCTTCGAGCTGCTCGATCGCGGGCAGGTCGAGATGGTTGGTGGGCTCGTCGAGGACCAGCAGGTTCACGCCCCGGGCCTGGAGCAGCGCCAGGGCCGCCCGGGTCCGCTCGCCCGGCGACAGCGAGCTCGCCGGGCGCAGCACGTGGCCGGCCACCAGTCCGTACTTGGCCAGCAGTGTCCTGATGTCCTCTGGGAGCAGGCCCGGGACCTGCGCCGCGAACGCCTCCAGCAGCGGGACCTCGCCGTCGAACAGGCTGCGGGCCTGGTCCACCTCGCCGACCTCGATGCCGCTGCCCAGGGACGCGTGACCCGATACCAGCGGTAGCCGGCCGAGTAGCGCTCCGATGAGGGTCGACTTGCCGGCCCCGTTCGGGCCAGTGATGGCGATCCGGTCGGCCCAGTTGACCTGGAGGCTGACCGGGCCAAGGCGGAAACCGCCGCGTTCGATGACCGCGTCGCGCAGCGTGGCGGCCACCGTACCGGACCGGGGCGCGGCGGCGATCTCCATTTTGAGCTGCCACTCCTTGCGCGGCTCGGCGACGACGTCCAGGCGGTCCAGCATCCGCTCCGTGGCCTTGACCTTGCCCGCCAGCTTTTCCGAACGGGCGACCTGCCGGTGCACGATGTGCTTGTCGTTGTCGGTCGCCTTGGCCCTGGCTTGACGGACGCCCTTGTCGGCCCAGCCGATCTGGGTCCGCATCCGTTCCTGGAGCCCGGTCCGGGTGCCGGCGTACTTCTCGTAAGCCTCGCGGGCGTGCTCCCTGGCGATCTGCCGCTCCTCCAGGTAGGCGAGATAACCGCCGCCGTAGAGGCGTACCTGCTGCTGCGCCAGGTCGAGTTCCAGGACCCGGTGCACGGTGCGCTCGAGAAACGCGCGGTCGTGGCTGACCAGGACGGTTCCGGCCCGCAGGCCCCGCGCGAACCCTTCCAGGATCTCCAGCCCGGCGATGTCCAGGTCGTTGGTCGGCTCGTCGAGCAGGAAGACGTCGTAGCGGGACAGCAGCAGCGAGGCCAGGTTGACACGGGCCGCCTGGCCGCCGGACAGGCTGGTCATCGCCTCGCTGCCGGCGCCGGCGGGCAGTCCCAGGGTGGTGAAGACCGCGGCGGCGCGCTCCTCTAGGTCCGCACCGCCCAGGGCGAGCCAGCGCTCCAGCGCGGTGGCGTAGGCGTCGTCCGCTCCCGGCTTCTCCTGGACCAGCAGCGCCGTGGCCTCGTCCAGGTCCTGCTGCGCGCGGGCGACGCCGGTGCGCCGGGCGATGAAGCCGTTGATGCTCTCACCCGGGCGCCGCTCCGGCTCCTGGGAGAGGTAGCCGACGGTGGCGGCGGGCGGGCTGAGCCCGACTTCGCCCTGATCCGGTGGGACCAGCCCGGCCAGGATGCGCAGCAAGGTGGACTTGCCCGCGCCGTTGGCACCGACCAGGCCGGTGATCTCGCCGGGGGCGATAACCAAGTCGAGGCCGGAGAAAAGAAAGCGGTCGGCATGGCCGGCGGCAAGGCCCTTGGCCGTGAGTATCGCGCTCATCGCCCGCTCATCTTAGATGCGGGCCGGCGCGCCGCCGTAATCATTTCCCTCCGGCTACACCGGACCCGCGACGCCGGTCAGGTTTGCCCTCGGGTCAGTGAAGTACCGGCCACCAGGCCTGTCGAGGCACGTTCCGGGCCCATCTGCCGCTTGCCGCCGAGCCGCTCGGCTTCCCGCAGCGGCCGTGACAGGGTTATCGGCACCTACACGGCTCTGGCACAGGGCGCCGCGCTCTCCCCACGATCGCCGTGCTGCTCGCGGGAACCGCGGGCGCGGCCGACGCCGTCGCGTTCATCATCAACGCTCCGCTCGGTCAGCAGCGGCGCTGCCCGGCAACACCTGGCCTGGCAGCGCCGCGGTGCGTCAGCCGCGCAGGAAGGCCAGCAGGTCGTTGTTGAGCGTGTCCTTGTACTTCGTGGTGTTGGCCAGCCCGTGCGGGGCCCCGGGATAGATCTTCAGCGTGGCGTCCTTGAGGATCTGGGCGGACAGCCGTCCGGAGTCGTCCAGGGGCACGATCTGGTCGTCGTCGCCCTGGATGATCAGGACCGGCACGTCGATCTTCTTCAGGTCCTCGGTCTGGTCGGTCTCGGAGAAAGCCTCGACGCAGTCGTATGCGCCCTTGAACCCGACCTGCATGCTCAGCTCCCAGAACCAGTCCCGCAGCGCCTGGGAGACGTCCGCCCCCGTCCGGTTGGCGCCGTAGAACGGCGCGGACAGGTCCTGGTAGAACTGCGAGCGGTCCTTCAGCAGGCCGTCGCGGATCGCGTCGAACGCCTCGATCGGCGTCCCGCCGGGGTTAGCGTCGGTCTTGAGCATCAGCGGCGGTACCGCGCCCACCAGGACCGCCTTGGCGACCCGGCCGCTGCCGTGCCGGCCGAGGTACCTGACGACCTCCCCGCCCCCGGTTGAGTGCCCGACCAGCACCGCGTCGCGCAGGTCCAGCTTTTCAATCAGCTCGGCGAGGTCGTCGGCGTAGTGGTCCATGTCGTTCCCGTCCCACGGCTGGGATGAGCGGCCGTGGCCGCGGCGGTCGTGCGCGATCGCCCGGTAGCCGTTCGAGGCGACGAAGAACGCCTGGTCATCCCAGGCGTCGGCGTTCAGCGGCCAGCCGTGGCTGAACACCACCGGCTGCCCCGTGCCCCAGTCCTTGTAGAAGATCTCGGTGCCGTCGCGAGTCGTGATCGTTCCCATCAGGTTTCTCCCCTTCTGTTGCCTTCCGGGTTCACTGTCCCGCGCGCCTGGCCTCCCTCGAATCCGCCAACCGCACAGTCCGGCTGGCCGGTCACGGCGGCCGGCCTGCCCCGCCCCGTCGGCTCGCGCCACTATCCACCCGCACTGTGCGGCCGGCTGGTGCGGACGGTTCCTCGCCCTCCGCACCATGAAAGGGAATGCGCGAGGAGGAACAGTCATGTCGTCACGGACGGAAATGACCAACGGCCAGCGGGTCGAACTGCTGGCGAGAGCGGCTCGCGTCACCTGCGCTCGCATGACATCCGCGCAGCTCGCAGAGATACACGTGCAGGCTCTGCACGGCAGCATCGAGCAGGCCTGCCGCACTCCGGCCTCGTTCGGCTGGGAGCCGCAAGCCGCCAGTCTTTTTCTCGCACTATCGTGGCCGTTCCTCCGCACCTGGCAGGCGATCCTGGCTGAGTACGAGGCCCGCTACAACGGACGGCGACCCCATCGCGGCCGCTACCTCCGCCCGCCCCAGCCAGATCACCCTGTCGCGGACCTGTCCCGTAAGCGCATCCAGCGCCGGCGCGTCCTCGGCGGGCCTCATCAGCGAGTACGAGCGGGTCGCATAGAAGCCCAGGCCAGAGCCAGTGGCCGAGTTCTGGAACCCCACAGGGGCTTGCCCGGGCGATCTGGACACCGTCCGGCCACGCTGAGCGGCGCCCGCCAGCGGGCGTCCGCGCAAGCGCGCCGGCTGGCCACTTCGACTGTGCACCCGGCGGACGCGAGCGCGCCCCTCCCACCGTGACGATGACGGGGATGCAGCCGGCCGTGCGGGACGATCGGCGACGGAAGGAGCGGCACTGTGACCATCTGGCTGGACATGCCGTTCCAGATGCAGTTCCGGGTCATCGACGAGACCACTGTCCGCTTCGCCCGAAGCGGCGACCGCGACGACGACGCCCTGCTGCTCAGCCCGTGGCCAGAGAGCCTGCTGGCTTTCGAGCCAGCATGGTCGCTGCTGACCGGGCACTCCGGCCTAGTGGCCATCGACCTGCCGGGGTTTGGTCACTCCGAGCGCCGGGACACGTTGCTTTCCCCGCGGGCGATGGGCGAGTTCCTCATCCGTGCCGCTGACAGTTTCGGACTCACGCATCCGCATGTCATCGGCCCTAGCGTGGGCACAGCTGCCGCGCTGTTTGCCGCGGCCCGATATCCGGCCCGGCTGCGCAGCCTGGTCGTCGGCAGCGCCGCCGCGGCCGTGCCGCTCCAGCTCGGCGGGGTGCTGAAAGACTGGATCGAAACCCCTGATCCTGACCAGTTCCGCCGCGCTGACCCGCGGCAGCTCGTGGCCAGTGCCCTCGCCGACATCGAGCGGTACGCGCTGCCCGAAGCTATCCGTGAGGATTACCTTTCCTCCTACGAGGGCAACCGCTTCAGTGGGGCGATGCGCTACATGCGCAGCTGTCCGGTCGAACTCCCGGTGCTGCGCGACCTGCTACCTGAGATCACCACCCCGGTGCTGATTATCGCAGGGGCGCGTGACACGGCAGTGCCACCGGTCAATGCCGAGTTCCTCCATCAGCGGCTTCCGCACAGCAAGCTCGACATCATCGACGCGGGCCACTTCACCTGGGAAGACGCCACGGATGAGTACGCCAGGCTGGTAACGAGCTGGTGGGACGGAGGCTACGCGGCCACCAGGAAGCGCAGGATGTCATGAACGAGTACCCGCCCGGAGCCCCATCTTCGCTCACGCGAGCCAGTGAGCCGACCTCGTTTACGCTGCGCGGCCGACACGACGAGTGCGCGCCACGCGGCAGGCTCGAAGGACATGAAGCTGACCGTCATCGAGGGCAGCCCGCATTCCATCGCCCGGACGCACGCCGACCAGGTTAGAGAAGGAAATCCTGGATTTTCTTCTCTAACGAACCCGGTCGCGTCTTGCGGCCTCACAATCTCTGCATTCACGAGGAAAGCAACCTTTCATGCATTTCTCCATTGTCCCGCGGCTGACCATGCCTGGTGCCCCCGGCGCCGCCTTATGCCGGGGCACCAGGCCCAATCAGTCCCAGGGAGAGACACGATGCCAGCCCTCAGCGCCCAGCCATTCCGTGCAAGCCAGGGGCACCACCTACGCCTGCGTACTGCCGAGCATCTCAGCGTCGAGAGGAAGCGCTATGACTGCCTCTGAGCATTACCAGGAATCGCTGGAGACCGCAGCGGCCCTGCTCGGCCAATCTCTTGAGTTGCCGCTCGGCCCGGGTGAGCCGCCGTCGGGCGCGGAGTTCCGGCGGCTCGCAACAGAGCACACGTTCGGCGATTCATGGCCGCGCAGCGGACTGGATGTGCGCAGCAAGGCGCTCATCTCGGTCGCCATCGCGGCCGCGCTCGGCACGCATGAGCCGCTGCGCGGCCAGTTGCGGATCGCGCTCAACAATGGCGTAACCAAGGAAGAAGTCGTCGAGCTGTTCATCCATCTCGAGGCTTACGCGGGCGCGGCCCGCGCTTTTGACGCCTATCAGGTCGTGCTCGCGGTATTCGCGCAGAGCAGGGCCCCGGCTCCACTTTCGCAGCTCCGCCGGGCCGCGAAGCATCCGATGCAGAGTGACTAGTAAGCCAACCTGATTGCTTCTGGAGGAGCACATGACCGCACCACACAGCCCCGTCGTCTTCATCCACGGCCTGTGGATCCACTCCGACGCCTGGCAGCCCTGGGTCGAGCTGTACCGCTCGGCCGGCTACAACCCGATCGCGCCCGGCTGGCCCGGCGACTCAGCCAGCGCGGACAAGACACGGAAGAACCCGGCAGCCGTCGCGGACAAGGGCATCGACGACATCGCCAGCGGCTACCTCGACGTCATCAGCCGCCTTCCGGCCAAGCCGATCGTGATC
>Ga0182013_10002147_pt1 | contig 26162 bp, 27 predicted proteins | sample 612S2MmetaG_FD_120487 | JGI IMG/M metagenome (GOLD analysis project Ga0182013, IMG submission 120487) | Permafrost microbial communities from Stordalen Mire, Sweden - 612S2M metaG | ecosystem: Environmental > Terrestrial > Soil > Wetlands > Permafrost | place: Sweden: Stordalen | collected...
AGCTCGACTCCATGCTGCGCCTCGCGGACCGCCTCGACAGCGGCGCGTTCGTCGGCGTGCTCGGCGATCGCACTCTGGGCGAGGAGCCCATGCACCCAGTGATCCTGCTGGACCGCCAGGCTTGGCTCCCCACCGGCCCGATGCGTGCGGCGGCGATTCTGCGGCGACCGGTCATATTCATGGCGGGGCTCTATCGCGGCGGCAACCGCTATCACGTCGTCTTCGAGCCGATCGCGGACTTCTCGAAAATTCCCGCGAGAGAGCGCGAAGCCGAAGTGCATCGCGCCATCGAGCGCTATGCTCAGCTGCTCGACCGCTATTGCCGCTCTGATCCATTCAATTGGTTCAACTTCTTCGACTTCTGGCGCGGGCAATCCGACCCAACGGGCCCATGAGGCGGCACACATCCCGGCACCGGTCCCGAGCGGTCCTGACGAGCGCGACACGATGGCCGGCATTGCTGGCGCTGGCCGCCCTGCTCGCAGTCTCACCGCCGATCGTGCACTCCTCGTCCGACGATCTGCAGGAGCTCATGAGCTTGCTCGCCGCGCGCCGCCACGGCCAGGTCGACTTCGTCGAGCAGCACTTTCTCGCTGTACTCAAGCGGCCGGTGGAGTCCTTCGGGGTGATGACCTACGACGCCCCGCACCGGCTCGAGAAGCGGACGGTGGAACCGAGGCCCGAGCGGTTGGTGCTCGATGGCGATGAGATCACCGTCGAGCGCAAGGGCCATACTCACGTGCTGGAGCTTGCGGCTTATCCCTCGTTGCTGCCGTTCATCGAAAGCCTGCGCGCGACGATGGCCGGGGATTTGCCCGCGCTCGAGCGCGCATTCAACGTCGATTTCGCCGGCAGTGTGGAGCGCTGGACGCTGACGCTATACCCGCGCGACTCGAAGGTCTCGAGCACCGTCTCGCGGGTGCGCATCGACGGCTCGCGCGACGTTCTGTCCAAAGTCGAGATTTTCGAGGCCAACGGCGACCGCTCGCTCATGACTTTGCGCGAACACCCCGCGCCATGACGGGTCGCAGGGCGTGGGCCGTCGGTGCATGGCTCGGGTGCCTCGCGCTGGCGGCATGGGTGGCGCTGCATGCTCGATATGTCGCCGATCTGTCCGCGTTCCTCCCGGCTCGTCCTACGCCGGCCCAGCGGCTGCTCGTGGATCAACTGCGTGCCGGGCCGGGCTCGCGCCTCATCTTGATCGCGCTCGAGGGCGGCGACATCGAGACCCGGGCCGAGCTGTCCGAAGCGCTCGCACGCGCGCTGCGAAGCAACCGCGCATTCTCGAACGTCGGCAACGGCGAGGCGGCAACGGCGGAACGCGACCGCGCGTTGCTGTTCTCACATCGCTACTTGTTGAGCGCGGCGGTCACCCCCGGGCGTTTCACCGTCGCAGGTCTCAAGGAATCCTTGCAGGATACGGTCGCGGATCTCGCATCGCCCGAAGGACTCGCGCTGCAGTCGCTCGTGGTTCGCGATCCGACCGGAGAGATGCTGGCGGTGATCGATCAGCTGTCGCGAACCCAGGCGCCGCGGCGCAGTGCCGGCGTGTGGACATCCGCGGACGGCGCACGGACTCTCCTGATCGCGGACACGGCGGCGGCGGGCTCCGACACGGATGGCCAAGAACACGCATTGGCCGCGGTACGCGCCGCGTTCGGGGCCGCGGCCCGAGCTGTCGGCACGCCGCCGGCTCGGGCCGTCCGGCTGGTCATGAGCGGTCCGGGCGTTTTCGCCGTGGCCTCGCGCGCCAAGATCGAGCGGGCGGTGGTGCGCCTGTCGATCGCAAGCAGCGCACTGGTCGCCCTGATTCTGCTGGCGGTGTACCGCTCGCCGACCGCCCTCGTTCTGGGCCTTCTGCCGGTGGCCAGCGGCGCCCTCGTCGGGGTCGCCGCGGTGGCCCTGGGCTTCGGCGTGGTGCACGGTATCACGCTGGGATTCGGCGTCACCTTGATCGGCGAGGCGGTGGACTATTCGATCTACTTCTTCATCCAATCGGCCGGCGGCACATCGGAGCGCTGGGAGCGGCGCCTATGGCCCACGATGAGGCTCGGCATGCTCACGTCGGTGTGCGGCTTCGCGTCGCTCCTGCCATCCGGATTTCCCGGCCTCGCTCAGCTCGGCGCGTATTCGGTGAGCGGACTGGTCGCGGCCGCGGCGGTGACGCGGTTTGTCCTGCCCGTCCTGTTGCCGCACAATTTTTCGATACCCGACCTTGCGCCCGCGGGCGGCAGGATTGCGCGCCGGTTGCGTGCGATCCGGGGAGGCCCGGTAGTGCCCTGGGCCGTGGCCCTATGCCTCGCGGCAGCCTCGATCGGGGTGCTGATGATGGCGCGCACGACGCTCTGGAGCCGCGAGCTCTCGAGCTTGAGCCCCATCCCCGCCGCGCAATTGCGCCTCGACGCCCGGCTTCGAGCAGACCTGGGCGCCCCCGATTCTTTGGACCTCGTCGTCGTCACGGCCCCGAGCCTCGATGCAGCACTCGGCGGCGCCGAACGCGCAATGCGTGCGCTCGCCCCCTTGATTGACCAGAAAATCATCGGCGGCGTCGACAGCCCGGCGGTGTATCTGCCGAGCCTTGCCACCCAAGCCGCGCGGCGCGCCAGCCTGCCGGATCCCGCGACGCTCGCCCGCAATCTCGCTCTCGCGGTACGAGAGCTGCCCCTCGATGCCGGTCAACTGGGTCCTTTCGAAAGCGATGTCGAGTCGGCGCGCCGCGGACCGTTGATGAGCGCCGCCGATCTCGAAGGCACCTCCATGGCCGCGGGCCTCGAGTCCTTGACGATGCATTCCGAGGCCGGATGGAGTGCGCTGCTGCCGCTTCACGCGGCCGACCCGGTCCGGCCGCTGATCGACATCGCCCCGGTGCGACTCGCGCTCGCGGCCGCGCATTGCGGCGCGGAAGTCGTCGATTTGAAGCACGAATCCGACGCGCTTTACTCCGACTACCTGCGCGACGCCATGCGCCTGTCCCTGGGCGGGTCGCTCTCCATCGTCGTACTTCTGTTGATCGCCTTGCGATCGCCCGGCCGCGTCGCGCGAGTGCTCGCGCCGCTCGTGCTCGCGGTCCTCGTGGTGGCCGCGGCGCTTTCGCTGTTTCAGGTTCCATTGACGATATTGCATCTGGTCGGGATGCTGCTCATCGTCGCCATTGGATCGAACTACGCGTTGTTTTTCGACTCGCAGCGACGCGACGGCGAGGATTCGGGCGAGACTCTGGCGTCGCTTTGCATCGCCAATGCGTGCACGGTCCTCGGCTTCGGACTCCTGTCCTTCTCAGGGGTCCCAGTGCTGGAGGCGCTGGGCACGACGGTGGCGCCGGGTGCACTGCTGGCGCTCATATTCTCAGGGATAATGACTCCGGTCCCGGGCTCGGAAACGCGCCGCGCGCCTGTCGATGGATAGTATATTCTGCGAGGCGACATCGGGAGTCGTGGCTCCCATGCGCATGGTGTGGCTTCCGGGCGCGTTCCAGGGCCCGGACGATTTTGTACGAGCCGGATTCGACGCCGTGGCGCGCAAGCGCGGCCTCGCAATCGACCTTCAATACGTTCAGGTCGAGCTCGAGCATGTCGGCGATCGCAGTGTGATCGAGAACCTGTCGCGCGAGATCGTGGCGCCGGCGCGAGCCGCCGGTTGCCGCTCGATCTGGCTGGCGGGCATCTCGCTCGGCGGTTTTTTCGCCCTGGACTACGCGGCCACGCGCGCGGGGGAGTGCGACGGCCTTTGCTTGTTCGCGCCGTATCTCGGCAATCGGCAGCTGATCGCCGAGATCGCGGCAGCGTCGGCCCTGGACGCGGCGCGGGGCCTGAACGCCTGGGATCCCGGACCGCTTGCGCAAGCGGATGAGGAGCGTCGAATATGGCGCTTCATTCGGGACCGAAGCCGCGATCCTCTATGCGCGGCGCGACCGCTGTACTTGGGTTACGGACGCGAGGACCGTTTCGCGCAAGGTCACGCCCTCATGGCCAAGGCGCTGACGCCCGACATGGTCGATGTGACGGAGGGAGGCCATGATTGGCCTACCTGGTGTACGTTGTGGGAGCGATTTTTGACTTCGAAGATTCCATGAGCCACGACACGCCGCCGCGCTGGGCACCTTCGCCCCTTCTCTATGCCTCGGCGGGCCTGCATCTGGGGGCCGGGGCGGCGACGCTGATGCGTCCGGGCCTGTGGCCGTGGGCTCTGGGAGCGGTGATTCTCGATCACGCGGTGCTGACGGGTGCGGGCCTGTGGCCGAGAAGCCGCTGGCTCGGTCCCAACCTGACTCGACTGCCCCGAAGCAGCGCCTCTCGGGGCGAAGTCGCGATCACCATCGACGACGGTCCGGACCCGGATGTAACTCCGCAAGTGCTGTCGCTCCTCGCCGCGTACCGCGCGCGGGCGAGCTTCTTCTGCGTGGGCGAGCGGGTCGAGCGCCATCCGGAACTCGCGCGCGAGATCGTGCGCCTGGGGCATGCGGTTGAAAACCACAGCCAGCATCATCGACACAGCTTCTCGCTGATGGGCCCGCGCGGAATGGAACGGGAGATCGTCGGTGCGCAGCGCACCATCGCGCGGATCACGGGCGAGGGCCCGCGCTTTTTCCGGGCTCCGGCGGGGCTGCGCAATCCGTTTCTCGATCCCGTGCTCTGTCGGCTGCAGCTCAAGCTCGCGACCTGGACGCGTCGGGGATTCGACACCGTGAACCACGATTCGGGCCGGGTATATCGGCGGCTGACCCGCACGTTGGCGGCGGGGGATATCCTTCTGCTGCACGACGGTCACGCCGCACGCGGACGATTGGGAACTCCCGTGATCGTCGAGGTGCTCCCGCGATTGCTGGAAACGCTGCGAAACCAGGGACTGCAGCCCGTCACCCTGCGCGCGGCCCTCACGTGAGGGTCGGCCGACGATGAGGCCCCTGGTCGTCCGGGCATTCACGGCCACGAGTTGCATCGGCCTGGGTCTCGAACAAACGCTGGCCGCATTGATGGAGGAGCGAAGCGGCCTGCAGGCATGCGCGTTCGAGACGGTGACGCTCGACACCCATGTGGGCCAGGTGGCCGGTGTAGATGCTCAGGCTCTCCCCGACGGGCTTCGGCGATTCGACTGCCGGAACAACCGGCTGGCGGAGCTCGCCCTGCGGCAGGACGGCTTCGATGGGGCTGTCGATCGGGCGGCGCGCCGCTGGGGCCGGCGGCGGATCGGCGTCTTTTTGGGCACCAGCACATCGGGCATCCTGCAAACGGAACTCGCCTATCGTCGGCGCGATCCGCTTTCCGGCGAGCTGCCGGCTGACTTCGATTACGGCGCCACGCATAATTCCTTCTCGGTGGCGGACTACTTGCGCCGGCGCCTCGAGCTCGAGGGACCGGCCGTGGTGGTGTCGTGCGCCTGTGCGTCGAGCGCCAAGGTGTTCGGGACGGCGCGGCGCATGCTCGAGACGGATCTGATCGATGTCGCGCTGGTGGGCGGTGTGGACTCGCTCTGCCTGACGACACTTTACGGCTTTCACTCGCTGCAGCTCTGCTCGCCCAAGCCCTGCCGTCCCTTCGACGTGGGGCGCGATGGCATCTCGGTCGGCGAGGCTGCCGCATTCGCGCTTCTCGAACGGGCGTCGGACAGTACCGCGGGGGACGACGTGCTGCTGCTCGGCGTGGGTGAATCGAACGACGCGTACCACATGTCAGCGCCTCATCCCGAGGGACGGGGCGCGAGGCTCGCCATGCAGCTCGCCTTGTCGGATGCTGGCCTCGAGCCCTCCGACATCGACTACATCAACTTGCACGGCACGGGCACGCCGAGCAATGACCGTTCCGAGAGTCAGGCGGTGACCTCGGTTTTTGGGGCGGCCACTCCCTGCAGTTCGACCAAGGGAGCGACCGGCCACACACTCGGAGCCGCCGGCGCGCTGGAGGCGGTGATTGGCGCGTTGGCGCTGCGGCAGGGTTTGATGCCGGCCGGCGTGAACACGCGACAGCTCGACCCGTCGCTCACCGCCCACTACCTCACGAGGACGCGCCTCGGCCCCGTCACGCGGGTGCTGAGCAACTCCTTCGGATTCGGCGGCACGAATTGCAGCCTGATTCTGGGGCGGGCGGGATGACGCTCCTGGCGTTCGTGCAGGGCATCGGCGTCCTCGGGCCCGGGTTCTCCGGTTGGCCGAGCGCCGCGGCAGCGTTGGCGGGTCGAACCGATTACGCGCCGCAACCGACCGTGCTGCCTGCGCCCGTACTGCTACCCCCGACCGAGCGGCGCCGCAGCGGGCGTGTGGTGAAGCTTGCGCTGGCGATCGCATCGGAGGCGGTGGCCAATGCGAACGCCGCACCCGAGCAGCTGCGCAGCGTGTTCTCCTCATCCGGCGGAGACGGACACAACTGCCACGAAATCTGCCAGGCGCTCGCGTCGGAGCCGCGCGAGATCTCACCGACCCGGTTCTCGAATTCCGTTCACAATGCCTCCGCGGGTTATTGGAGCATCGCAACCGGCGCGACCCTGGCCTCGACCGTGCTATGCGCCTTCGACGGCAGCTTTTGCGCAGGCCTCCTGGAAGCGCTCACGCAGGTCTGCGTGGATCGGGCACCGGTATTGCTGGTCGCCTACGACACTGAGTATCCGCCGCCCTTGCATTCCAAGCGGCCGCTGCCGGATGCGTTCGGAATCGCGCTCGTGCTGGCCCCGAGCCGCGACGACCGCTCGGCGGCGCGGCTCGAGGCGGCGCTCGACTCGGGAAGCGCCGACTTGATGCAGGATTCGCGGCTCGAAGCGCTTCGCGCCGGCATTCCGGCCGCGCGAGCACTGCCGTTGCTCCGACAGCTCGCGCTCGGCGAGCCGGGGCGCGTCGTTCTCGAGTATCTGGACGTGCACCGTGTTGCCGTGGACGTGATGCCGTGCCGCTGAAATTGGACCGGGCCTGGATCGAGCGCCGCATACCGCATCAGGGCCGCATGTGCCTCATCGACGAAGTGGTCGATTGGAGCGCGGACCGGATCGTATGCTCGAGCGGTGGCCACCGCGCGGCCGATCACCCATTGCGCGCGCACGGCAGGCTCGGCATCGCTTGCGGTATAGAATTGGCGGCACAGGCCATGGCCGTGCACGGCGCGATCCTGGCGGAGGACTCCACGGGCAGGCCTCGTGCGGGGCTTCTTGTCAGCGTCCGCGGCGTGCGTTTTTGGGCGGCGCGCCTGGATGACGTGGAATCGAATTTGCTGTGTGAGGCGGTGCGCATCATGGGCGACCAAGGGACGGCCCTGTACGAATTCGAGCTGCGATCCTCCGCGTCGCGGCTGATCAGCGGCCGGGCGGCGGTGGTCCTCGATGCGGGGCGCATCACCCATTCCGGGTCGACGCCGTGAGCGTATCGCCCAAGATGGCCTTGGTGACCGGCGGCAGCGGGATCCTCGGCGCGGCGATCTGCCGGCGCCTCGGCAACGCGGGGCATTTCGTGCACGTGCACGCGAATCGCAGGCTCGAGGAGGCACAGACCGTGGCGCGCGAGATCGTGGCGGCCGGGGGACAGGCACGCGCCGTGGCCTTCGATGTAACCGACACGGAGGCGGCGCGGGCGGTCCTGGAGCGGCTGGTCGATGAGGGCCCCATACAGATCCTGGTGAACAACGCGGGGATTCATGACGACGCGGCATTTCCCGGGATGAGCGCGGAGCAATGGCGGCGGGTGCTCGACGTGTCCGTCAACGGCTTCTACAACGTGACGCAGCCTCTGATGCTGCCCATGATTCGAACCCGTTGGGGGCGCGTGATCACCCTCTCATCCGTGACGGCCCTCATCGGCAATCGCGGCCAGGTCAACTACGCCGCCGCGAAGGGCGCGCTCAACGCCGCGACCAAGTCGCTGAGTCTCGAGGTGGCGAGCCGCGGCATCACGGTCAATGCGGTCGCGCCGGGGATCATAACGAGCGGCATGAGCGACGCGGTGTTCGACGCCGAGGCCATCGCAAAGATGGTGCCGATGAAGCGCGCAGGCACCGCAGACGAGGTGGCGAGTTTGGTGAACTATCTGGCCTCGCCCGAAGCCGGCTACATCACCGGGCAGATCATCTCCGTCTCGGGCGGCCTGGCCTGATCACATGAACGCGCCGCCGCTCGCGGGCCCGCACCGGACGGAGCTGCTGCTCTTCTACACGCTGCTGGAGCTCGCCATCATCATTCTGGCCGGGCGGGCCGGCGGGGCGATCGCCCGTCGATGCGGCCAATCCTCCGCGGTCGGAGAGATCATCGTCGGAATCCTTCTCGGACCGTCACTCTTCGGCTGGGTGGCTCCGCGAGCGTTCGGTGCGGTGTTCCACTCCGCGCCGCCCGAGCCGCTGCAAATCCTGTCCGGCCTCGGCCTCATCCTGCTGCTCTTTCAAATCGGGATGGAATTCGATTTCGAGCACCTCACCGAGCGCCGCAATCGCGCCGCCGTACTGCGCGTTTCGTTGGCCTGCCTCGTGCTGCCGTTCGCGAGCGGCTTCGCTTTGGGGCTCTGGATGCCCTCATCCGCGGTACTTCCCGGAGCGCGCGTCGACTCGGCGCTGTTCATCGCGACCGCGTTCTCGATCACGGCGCTGCCCATTCTCGGGAGGATCATGATCGAGCTCGATCTGACGCGCACCAAGCTCGGCGTGATCGCCATCGCTTCCGCCGCCGCCAACGACGTGGTCGGTTGGCTGCTGCTGGCCTTCATCACGGCGCTGACGCTGAGCGACTTCGACCCCCGCATGTTCGGGCTCAAGATCCTCATGGTTGCCGCGTTCGCGCTGATCAGCACGAGCTGGGTGCGCCCGCTGTTGAAACGCGCCGTGCGACGCTCGAATCCGCACGGCGGGAAAATGTCGGCGAATCTGTTGGGCGGCCTGATATGCCTCGCCTTCCTCGGCGCCATGGCCACCTATCAAATCGGCATATTCGCGATATTCGGCGGCTTCATGATGGGGGTCATCCTGTACGACGAGCCGCAGCTGGTGGAGGCCTGGCGCGAGCGCGTCGGTGACTTCGTGACCGTGTTTTTCCTGCCGATCTTCTTCACCTACACGGGCCTGCGCACGTCCATCGGGAGCCTCGGCGCCGGCGACTGGGGCTGGTGCCTGGCGGTGGTCGCCGCGGCCAACATCAGCAAATTCGCAGCCGCGTATTGGGCGGCGAGACTCTCACGCTTCAATCATGTCGAATCGGCCATGATCGGCTACATGATGAACACGAGAGCGCTCATGGAGCTCATCGTGATCAACGTGGGACTGGATCTCGGCGTGATATCGCCGTCGGTCTTCACGATGCTGGTGATCATGGCGATTTTCAGCACGGTGATCACCACGCCGGCGCTCAAGTACTATTTGGCGCGCGGCGGCGTCGAGCGGCTGCCGCCCGGTGCGGCTGCCGCGGCGGGACACACCCGCACCCGCTCCTAGGCGTAGGCGTCGAGAGCCCCGACGGAGCGCGGCGCCGCCGCCGACGGTGCGGTGACGGGAGCCACCGCAGCGGCGGAAGATGTCCCGGGACCCGACTTGGCCCACGTATACGGCTGGCTGAAAGCCGAGCGGTCCTGGAATGAGCGCTGCGAGATGTCGACGCTGACCTGCGTGAAACCCTGCGAGTTCAGCATCTCCTTGAGCCTGGGCAGACTCGATTCCAAGGCTTCGCGGGTCACCGCGCTGTGCGTGCTCATCATGACCTGCGCGTGATCCCCTTGGACCGCGATTTGCAGATCGATGGGGCCGAGCTGCGGAGGATTGACCTGAAGCTTGGTGCTGGTCCAATTGTTGTCGACCGCGAAGGACACGCGGTCCGCCACCCCTTGCGGAAATTCGGGGCTATCCACGGGCGCGCTCACGCGGAGCGTCGCAGTCGGGGTGGAATCGCCAGAGGCGGATGCCGGGCCCGGGGTGAGCTGCTGAAGCGCCGCGGCACCGTTGCCGCCGTTGCCGCCAAGGCCGGCGCCGGGGTCGTTGGCATCGCCGTGCGCATGGGAACCGGCATCGCCCGCGAGTCCCGCTGAATCCGACGTTGACATCGCGGCCGCCGACACCGGAGCCGTCGCCGAGGCCGCGGTGCCGTCGCCGGCGACAGCGGTGGCGACGCCCACCATCAAGGGAGCCTGCACGGCAGCCGGCGCAGCTGTCGAAGCTGCGTTTGCAGCCTGCAGCGCAGAAGCCGTGGCGCCGGTGGCATCGGAACCTTCGGCGAGTGCAAGATTGATTTGCGCCTGGCCGAGGACCTGCGTGCCTTGAGCGGCGCCCGGGACGGCGGTTCCGTTCGCGCCACCCGCACCCGCACCATCCGCGTTCGCATATTTGCCGGCGCCCAGCGCCGCCGACCCCGTCCGCGTCCCTTCTGCGCTCGCGCGCAAGGGGGCGCCTGAGGCGGCCCCTCTGCCGGTCGCCACCGACGCGGCTGCGGCAGTTTCGGCCGATTTCGTTGCCGCCGACCCGGCTGCCGTGGCCGCCGCATCCCCGGCGATGACGGTCTGGCTCGACGGGTCCGTGACGCCGCCAGATCGCTGACCGCCGTCGGCCGTCGCTCCGGCAGACGCGCTGGCAGAAGGGCCGGTCGAGGCGCCGTTCGACGCCCCCGACGCCAACGAAACGGTAGATGGGGGGGCCGCTGACTTCAGCGTCGCGCTCGAAAGGGCCGACGCGGCAGGGTTCGTGGAGCTTTGTGCGGCCGTGCCGCTCGTGGCAGTTCCAGGGCCCGAAAGCTCGTCGGTTGCGGAGGCATCCGCGGGGGTGACGCCGGCCGCGTTCGCGCTCACCGTGTCCCCGGAGGTCGTCGCCCCGGATGGCGTCGGTTCGCTTGCCGCGCCGCCCGCGCCGGCGAGGGACGAGACCGACGCCGAGCCCGCAGCGGGGGTCCCCGAAGATGCGGCGGCATCCGCTGCAGTTGCTGGCGCAGTTGCCGCAGCACTGGCCGACGCGGCAGCGGCAACCGCTGCCGGCGAGGCGCTGCCGTCTACCGGCAAGGACCCGCCGCCCGACGCAGCCGGGCGACTTTTGGGCGGCTCGCTTTTCTTGGCTGGCCTGTTGTGAACTTGACTTAACGTACCCGCGAAGTTTGATGCGCTGCCGGCATTCTTGCTCGAATCGGCCGATTGGGCGCCATTTTGCGAGGCGCTCTCGCTGGGGGCGGGGGCTTTGGCGGCCGGAATAACCGGTACCTGAAAAGCAGGGGTTAGGAGGTTCATGACTGGATTCAGCAAGCGGCGTGCCAATCCGGCACGACGCCGGAAATCCTACGCTCCCCCGGCGGGTCCGGGGCTGGCGTGGCGCGCGGCGTGTAGTACGCTTTACGGGTCTTCAATCATCACATGAGGAGCGCCATGGCAGACAAAACAGCCACTGTGCACTGGGAAGGACGAGGCAAGCAAGGCGTCGGGCGGATCAGCACCGAAACCGCCGCACTCAAATCCTACCCCTATGGGTTCGCGAGCCGATTCGAGGATGACAAGAAGGGCACCAATCCGGAGGAGCTCTTGGGGGCCGCCCATGCCGCGTGCTTCACCATGGCATTCTCGTTTGCATGCGACTCGGCCGGCTTCGACACCAAGAGCGTCGATACCAAGGCCGCCGTGCGCCTGGTCATGAAGGGCGGCGGATTCTCCATTGAGCACATTGCCCTCACGCTGGAGGCGAGCGTCCCCGGGATGGACGAGGCTACTTTTCAGAAGATCGCGGCCAAGGCAAAGGCGGATTGCCCGCTTTCCAAAGCTCTGGCGAGTGTTCCGGAGATCGCGCTGACGGCGGTGCTTCGCAAAGGCTGACGCCTCACGGATTGCGGGAAAAAGCTACGCTGCAGGGCCGCGCTTCGACGCGGTGGCCGGTGGCCGACGACCCTCCCTCCCCGATAGGGTCCTCGGCCCTGGCCCGGACAACCAGCTACCGGGGCTGAACAACGAAAAGGTGTGTCCCCGTCGATCGGTCGTGCATCCGAACCGTGGGCCCTTGCGTATGGAGAGAAGGGATCCTTTTCCTCGGGGGAGCAGAAGCAGTGCGCATTGCGGTCATCGGTGCGGGAATCTCCGGTCTCATGTGTTCCTGGCTGCTGTCGCGCCGGCACCGCGTCTCGCTGTTCGAGGCGAACGATTACCTGGGCGGTCATACCCATACCCACGACATCGCATTGAGCGGCCGACGATATCGGGTCGACACCGGGTTCATCGTCTACAGCCCCCTGCACTACCCCTTGCTGACCCGGCTGTTCGCGGAGCTCGGGGTCGAATCTCAGCCCACGACCATGAGTTTCTCCGTTCGCAACGAGGCCACCGGCCTCGAATACAATGCCACGAGCCTCGCCGGCATGTTTTGCCAGCGCCGGAACCTCGTGTCGCCGCGCTTCCTCGGCATGATCCGCGACCTCGTGCGGTTTTACCGTGAGGCGCCCGCGCTGCTCGAGCTCGACGATGCGGGTCCGACGCTCGGCGAATATCTGCGCGATGGCCGATACGGCGCGGCGTTCCGCGACGACCATCTGGTGCCCATGGCCTCCGCGCTGTGGTCTTCCCCGCCCGGGGAGATTTTGTCATTCCCCGCCCGCTACCTGGTGCGCTTCATGGCGAACCACCAAATGCTCAACGCCCAGAAACGCCCCGTTTGGCGGGTTGTCGCCGGAGGCTCGGATACGTATGTGGCGGCGCTGCGCTCGCGCTGGTCGGTCGAGGAGCGCCCGAGCTGCCGGGTCCGCAGGGTGGTTCGGGGCTCACAGTCGGTGCAGATCGCCACCGACGCGGGTGTCGAGTCGTTCGACGAAGTGGTGTTCGCCTGTCACAGCGATCAGGCATTGGCGCTGCTCGACGATGCTTCCCCCACTGAGCGCGAGGTGCTGGGTGCCCTGCGCTATCAGGTCAACGACGCGGTGCTACACACCGATGCGAGCGTACTGCCCCGCAATCCGCGCGCGTGGGCTGCATGGAACGCGCTCGTGCCCCGCGTTGCGACGCAGACGTGCACCGTGAGTTATTGCATGAATCTCCTCCAGGGGCTCTCGTCCCCTGACCCCTTGATCGTCACCCTGAACCCGATTCGCCCCATCGACCCTCGGGCGACGCTCAAGAAGCTTCGCTATCATCATCCCGTCTATAGCCACGGTTCTGTGGCCGCGCAGGCCCGCAAGCCCGACATCCAGGGAAAACGCCGGACCTGGTACGCGGGAGCGTACTGGGGGTGGGGATTTCATGAAGATGGCATGCGCAGTGCCGTCGAGGTGGCCAACGCGCTCGACGCGCCGTGGCAGCTGGCGCCGGCGGCCGAGGATCTCGCGGCGTGAGTCTCGCACCGTTCCCTGTCCGCTCCCCAGCGGTCGCCAGCGCCGTTTACGAGGGTGTCGTGCGTCATCGCCGACATTCCCCGCACGCACACGCCTTCAGCTATCGAATGGCGCAGCTGTATCTCGATCTCGGCGAGATCGACCGCGTGTTCGCGGGCCGCTGGCTGTGGTCGGCCGGCAGACGCAATATCGCCGAGTTTCGCCGAAGCGATTATCTGGGACCGCCGCAGCAACCCCTGGCCGATGCCGTACGCGACTACGCGGCGCGGGCGCTCGGCCGGCGTCCCGGGGGCCCGGTGCGCCTGCTGACCCATCTGCGTTACGCCGGCTACGTCTTCAATCCGGTGAGCTTCTATTATTGCTACGCGGCCGATGGTGAGACGCTCGACTGCATCGTCGCCGAGATCACGAATACGCCGTGGCGCGAGCGTCAGGCGTACGTGCTCCCGATCGACGGGGCCGCCAGGGAGGGGAAGCTCTGGACGTGGGATTTCGCGAAGACCTTCCACGTGTCGCCCTTCATGGCCATGAATCGCCGCTACGATTGGCGCTTCTCGGAACCGGGCCGGAATCTGCGCGTGCACATGCGGGTATTGAACGAGGATTCGGCGGAGTTCGACGCCTCGCTGGTGCTCGAGCGCAGAGCGCTCGATTCCGCGTCGCTTCGCCGGGTTCTGTGCCGCTACCCGCTCATGACGTTGCGCGTGATCGGCGCCATTCACTGGCAGGCCCTGCGCCTGTGGGCGAAGGGCAATCCCATCCACACCCATCCCCATGCAGAGACGGGCCATTCATGAACGAATTCATCGGCGCCCGCATCGGGGATGCCCATTCTTCGGGTGCTGACGGCGCGGGGCGAATTGACCGGCTGTTTCGGCGATTGATCATCGGCGGGCTCCGCGGAATGCGCGGCGGTCAGATCGTGTTCGAGGACGCGTTGGGCGCCGTGACGGTGGGCGGGGGCGCCTCCGATGAACGCTCCTTGAGGGTCGTCGTCCGCGTGCGCGAGCTCCGCGCGTACCGCACCATCGCGGTCGGCGGCAGCGTCGGGGCCGCCGAATCCTACATGGACGGGGAATGGCAGTGCGACGATCTCCTGTCGCTGGTGCGGCTCCTGGTACGCAATCGGGATCTGCTCGACGGCATGGAACGCGGGCTCGCCCGATTGAGCGGCTGGGCGCTTCGGGGCTGGCACGCATTTCGCCGCAACACCCGCCGCGGAAGCCGCGGCAACATCGCCGCGCATTACGATCTCGGCAACGAATTCTTCAGCCTGTTCCTGTCCGCCGACCTCATGTACTCGGCCGCCCTCTGGGACGGAGCGGACGATTCGCTCGAGCGGGCGTCGCTGCGCAAGCTCGATGCCGTTTGCCGGAAGCTCGCCCTGAAGCCCACCGATCGCGTCGTTGAAATCGGCACGGGTTGGGGCGGCTTCGCCGTTCACGCCGCCAAGCACGTGGGATGCCACGTCACGACCGCCACCATATCGCGTGAACAATTCGACCTGGCCCGGCAGCGCGTCGACCAGGAAGGCCTGGCCGATCGAGTCGAGGTGTTGCTCTGCGATTACCGCAACCTCCGGGGACGCTTCGACAAGCTCGTCTCCATCGAGATGATCGAGGCGGTAGGCGCGCGCTACCTCGAAACGTATTTCGCGAAGGTCACCGAGCTTCTCGAGCCGGACGGCCTCGCCCTCATTCAAGCCATCACCATCGAGGACCATCGCTATCAACAGGCGCTGCGGGCCGTCGATTTCATCCAGCGGCATGTCTTTCCCGGAAGCTTCATCCCTTCCCTGCAGGCCATCCTGAATGCGAAGAGCAAGGTCAGCGACCTCGCGCTGGTCGATGCCTTCGATTTCGGGCTGTCTTATGCCCGCACATTGGCGGCCTGGCGGGAGCGCTTCCACGCTCAGCTGCCGGCGGTACGTGCTCTGGGATTCGACGATCGATTCATCCGACTGTGGGACTACTACCTCGCCTACTGCGAGGGCGGATTTCGGGAACGCTCCGTCGGGGTCTCGCACCTGCTGTTCTCCAAACCGCCGGGTTGCCCGGCATGAAGCATCTGGCGAATTTCATCGGCTACCAACTCGTTTGGTTTGCGGTGGTCGGCACCACCGGCGGCAGCCGCTCCTGGCTCGGATTCGCCGCGGCGGCCGCATTCATAGCCCTGCAGATGGCACTCTCGGACCGCCGGGCGCTGGATGTTCGGCTGTTGATCCTGGCGTTCGTATTCGGGCTCTCGATCGACGGCACGCTGTCCGCTCTCGGTTGGATTCGCTACTCCGGGCCCGCGCCGGCCCTTCCCCCTGGCGGCGCCCCGCTCTGGATACTGGCGTTATGGACCTCCTTCTCGCTGACATTGACCCGCTCGCTCGCCTGGCTGTCGGGGCATCCGCAGTGGGCGGCATTGTTCGGCGCCATCGGCGGGCCCATCGCCTACTGGAGCGCGGCGCGCGGCTTCCACGCGGTGCGCTTCGCACCCCCTTCATACCGCGCGATTGTCTCGCTGGCGGCGGGGTGGTCGGCCGCCATGTCCCTGCTCTTCTACACCGTTCGCCGATGGGAACGAGGGGCGGCCGCCTCATGAGTGCGTGGCAGTGCATGGCCCTTCTGTGGAGCCTCGCCGCCCTCGTCATGACCGCCGGCTGGCTGTGGCAGCGCAAGCATCGCAACGCCGGCATCGTCGACGTGCTCTGGACCTCGGGGATCGGCGGCGGCGCCATCTTGTACGCCGCGGTGCTTGACGGGGCGCCGCTTCCGCGAGCGCTGCTCGGGATCCTCGCGGGCCTGTGGAGCCTGCGGCTCGCGCTGCATCTGGCCCGTCGGGTGTTCGGCGAACCGGAAGACGGCCGATACCGTCAGCTGCGCGAGCATTGGCATGGACATCAAGGAAAGATGTTCTTGATGTTTCAATTTCAAGCGCTGCTCATCGTGTTGTTCTCATTTCCGTTTCTGGCCGTGGCACGCAATCCGGCTGCTGCGCCGACGCTGTGGACCGTGGCGGGCATCGCCGTTTGGGTTGCGAGCATCGCCGGAGAATCGATCGCCGATCGGCAACTGGCGCGATTCCGCGCGGATCCTGCCCATCGGGGGCGCACCTGCCGCGCCGGACTGTGGCGTTACTCGCGCCATCCGAATTATTTCTTCGAATGGCTGCATTGGTTCACCTACGTCGCGCTCGCCGTCGGCAGCCCCCTCGCCTGGCTGTCGCTGGCGGGACCCATCGTCATGTACGTGTTTCTGCGCTGGGTCAGCGGCATTCCTTTCACCGAAGCGCAGGCGCTGCGTACGCGGGGTGAAGACTACCGCCGCTACCAGCAATCCACGCCCCTCTTGTTTCCCTGGTTTCCCCGGCCGGCTCCAGAGGGCCACCCCACCGAGCGAGAACATCCATGAACGCGATCACCACAGACCTCGAGCCCAAGCACGCAAGAGATGAGCCGGGCACCGGCATTCTGGGCTGGGCGGAGCGGGGCCTTTTGCCCGATGCCCTCGTGCGTCTCGGCATCCGCGCGCTCTGCAAGCGCCGTCTGTCCACGGAACTCGCCGGAAATCCCGAGCAGCGAGCCGCCCGGTTCCAGGCGGGCATCGAGTCGTTGCGCGCAAGCCCGATCGCGATACATACCGATGCGGCGAACGCGCAGCACTACGAGTTGCCGCCCGCATTCTTCCAATTCTGCCTCGGCAAGCGGCTCAAGTACTCCTGCGCCTATTTCGAGCGGGGCGACGAAAGCCTCGATCAGGCCGAGGAGGCCATGCTGGAACGTTACGCCGAGCGGGCGGAGCTTTGCGACGGCCAGAACATTCTCGAGCTCGGCTGCGGCTGGGGCTCTTTCACTCTCTGGATGGCGCAACGCTACCCGCGCGCCCGTATCCACGCAGTCTCGAACTCACGCTCGCAGCGCGAGTTCATCGAGGCCGAGTGCCGGCGTCGCGGGCTCGATAACGTGCGCATGACGGTGGAGGACGTGAATCGGCTGCAGCTTCCGGCCGCTCACTTCGACCGGTGCGTTTCGGTGGAGATGTTCGAGCACGTCCGCAACTACGAGTTTCTGATGGCGAAGATTCGCAACTGGCTCGCCCCCGGCGGCAAGCTTTTCGTACACATCTTCGCGCACAGGAGCGCCATGTATCCGTTCGAGACCAGCGGCGAGGACGACTGGATGGGAAAGCACTTCTTCACGGGAGGGCTGATGCCCTCCATCGATACGCTGCTTTGGTTTCAGCAGGACCTCAACATCGAACGCCAATGGCTGGTGCAGGGAACACACTATGAACGCACGGCGAATGGCTGGCTGGATCGCATGGACGCCAATCGGGAACCGGTCATGAAGGTGCTCGCCGACACCTATGGCGCCGCCAACGCGTCGATCTGGTTTCAGCGATGGCGGATGTTCTACATGGCCTGCGCGGAGTTGTTCGGGTATGCCGGTGGCGGCGAGTGGTTGGTGGCGCACTACCGCTTCGTGCGTCCCGCATGACCGGCACGACCGTTGCGTCCGCCCGTGGCAAAGCTCGATCATTGGCGCTCAGCGCGCTCTTCGCTCTGTCCGCGGTCGGCTGCGCCCACGGCACCATGAAGCCCATCACCCCCGTGACGCAGGTCGATCTGCCTCGATTCATGGGCGCTTGGTACGTCATCGCGCACATCCCATCCTTCGTTGAGCGCAACGCCTACGATGCCGTGGAATCGTACGAGTTGAAGCCCGACGGGCGCATCCAGACCACCTTCACTTACCGCAACAAGAGCTTCGACGCGCCGCTCAAGACGATGCGGCCGGTCGGGACCGTCAAGCCCGATACGGGCAATGCCGTCTGGGGCATGCAGTTCATCTGGCCGATCAAGGCGCAGTACATCGTGGCGTACCTCGACGCGGGCTACACGGAGACCATCATTGCGCGCGATGCGCGGGACTACGCCTGGATCATGGCGCGCACACCGCGGATATCCGATGAGGCGTATGCGAAGGATGTCGAGCGGCTCGAAAGGATGGGCTACGACATCTCCAAGCTGAGGCGCGTACCTCAACAGCCGCGCTGATTTCGGCCCGCGCGCCCGCTACAGTTGAATCGCGCCCTTGGCGATGACGGGCCCGCTCGGCGCGGCATGCGGAATTCCGGCGGGAGGCTCCAAGGTGATCGCCAGCACCGCCCGACCGGTCAGGTCGTCGCGCAGCGCCGCGGGCACCGCGACCGTATGCGCCCGATTGATGGACACCGCACCCAGCGAGCGCGGCGCTTGCCCGGGTGGTATCAGCCACAGCTCGGCGGCGCGCCCCTGCGTGTCCGGAGCACTGGGTACCGGCACCATCAGCACCGTGCCGTGGCGCGCATCCACGGTCGCAAGCCAACCGGGCGTGCCATTGTCGCGTGACAGTGTGGTCACCGCTTTGGTGAGCTGCGCCTCGGACGGCGCCGGCCGATTCACGCCGGGCGCCCAGCGGGGCACGAAGTCGACCGCCAGAAGCGCGAGAGCTGCGGTTGCGGCAATGCCCGTCGTGAGCTGCCAGAGTCGAACCCGGCGCTCGAGAGACCAGCCGAGCCGCTCCTGTATGCGGGTCCACACACGGCCCGGTACCTCCACCGGCCGCACTTCGAGGGCGAGGGGAGCCAGGCGCCGCTGCCACGCCGATACCAGATCGGCAAAGCCGCGCTCGGAGGTGATGCGCGTCTGCGCCGCTCGCCGCGTGCCCGCATCGATCACGCCGAGCACGTACTCCGCGGCGAACAGATCGTCCGACGGCGGCTCCTGTCCACCGACATCATCCTGGCCGGCGCCCGGAGTGCTCATGGTTCCAGACACTCGCGCAGCTGCAAGAGCCCGCGCCTGATCCAGCTCTTGACGGTGCCCAGCGGCGAGCCGACGCGCGCCGCCAGCTCTTCATAGGTCGACCCGTCGAAAAACGCCGCCCGGATCAGGGATCGGCGGCGATCGTCTAGCCGCTTCATGCACTCGTCAAGCCGGTCTCGCTCTCCGGCCGCCTGTGCATCCCGCTGAGGCGAAGCGATGGGATCGGCGATCTCGTCCGCCAGCTCCAGCGGCTCGAATTTTCGGGCCTGCGGCTGGCTGCGCAGACGGTCGATGGCCTTGTTGCGCGCGATCATCGCCAGCCACGACATGGCGCCCGCCCGATCGACGTCGAATTGGGCGGCTTTGCGCCACACCGTCGCAAACACCTCCTGCAACACGTCTTCAGCTTCGGAGCGCTGCGACACGATTCTCAAGCAGATCGCGAAAAGCTGGGGGGATGAGTCACGATAAAGTTTCTCGAAGGCCTGACGGTTGCCGAGCGCTATGTCCTTCAGCAGCTTGTCGAGGGGCGTCCGCTCACCCAGTCGCTCGCTTTTTTGGTCTACTTCCATTTGAAATCGGCATCCGTTATCCCAGCCCGGTAGTAACAATAACGCAAATCGGACGCCGCGCAGCCACGTTTTACCCGGGCACCATGGCGGCGCTCGCCGAGCCTGTCCATCAGGATGAATACGGCGCCGGAGCGCCTTCGGATGCACTTTGCAGCAGACCGGGGCGCAGGGGCCGGCGGGCCGCCACGCTCAGGCCAGGCGCGAAGCTCAAGCCAGCGGCAGATGATGCGGCCGGACCAGCATGTGCCAATCCTGATGCTCCTCGATAATGAGGGCGAGCGCCGCCTCGATCGACCCTTTGAGCGACTGGGTGATCGCGGGATCGACGGGCTCCCCGGGATCGACCGCAGGGACCGCGCCGATCCGATCGATGGCTCCTTGCAGATCGGCGGCCAAGCGCTCGGAGCCCGCGCCGAGACGGTACGCCTCGGACTGCGCCAGGGCGCCGTGCAGGGACGCCCCGAGTGCGGGGAAGAACGTCGTGATCAGCGAGAGCCACAGGGCGTGGAGCACGAGATGCGTCAGCGCGCCGAGAGCGGTCAAGCCGAAAAGCCAGGTGTTCAGACCGTGCACCCGCCGCTGCAACGCCTTCTGGCGGAATGCAACCCGATGATGGTAGCGGCGCTGTCCGTCGAGCACCGCGACGGTCCAGCGCGCGTAGCCTGACACGAACGCGGGATCGCTCCATGCGTCGGTGAGCCGCTCGCGCGCCAACGGCTCGATCCTGAGACACATGGCGGCGACGTCCTCCGCTTCGCGCAGGTGCTGACCCGGATCGAACACCCGCAAATACCAATCGGCATCGGCGCTGCCGTGATCGAAATCCACGATCGGCGCGAGCATCGGCAGATAGCCGATGAGCTCCGCAGTGGTGCGGGCGCGCAACCACTGTCCCTGCCAATCTCGACGATGACCCAGCCAGTAGATCGATGCGACCGCGCAGATTATCACGACCTCCATCACGGCCCAGACGCCGACGAACGGATGCAGGGCGTGTCGGCTGTCGTCCCAGCCGAGGCCCAGCGGCAGGACGGCGCAGAGCACGGCGACCGCGCTGAGCAGATAGATGGCCCAGAAGCCGCTTCGATAGCGATTGCCGAAGGACAGGGCCTGTCGATCGTAGGTCGAGCGGGCCGGCTCGACGGCATCGATCAGCGACCGGAGCACCGCGGGAGGTGCGGAGCCGGCGATGGCCGGCGGCATCTCGAGCCGCACCCCGATCAACAGAAGCCTTTGGATCATTTGATGAAGCGCCACGGTCAGCTCAGAATCTCATAAGTATCGGCAAAGATCATCGGCGCCACGATGCCGAGGCTGCCGTCGCCGTAATCGATGAGCCAATCGCCGGTGCGGCCGCTCAGCCGTGAGACTCCGTCGCTCAAGATCACCTCGAACGGCTCGCTCATGCGCAGCGCGAGGACCCGGTACGGCAGGGCGCGGTAAAGGCCCGCATCCCCCGCCTCGACGGGCGCAACCGGCTGGTACTTTCCCGGGAAGTGAGCGCGCGACACGCGCCAATGCTCCCCGGCCGGCCCGGTGAGGATGGCATCCCCGGGTTTCGCATGCACCACACCTTCCGAGGTCTGCACGCTGCGCTCGGCTTCGGCGAAATGCACCTCGACTTCTCGAGTGCGCTTGCGCGCCTCGACATGCCGCGGATCGCTTTTGATCGCATCCGAAAACCCGCCCGGTCCGCCGGTGCGAAATACCGCAGGCGGTTCCTGCGCCACCCCGTCAGCCCCCCCACTCCGGGTTCGTGCGCAGTGCATCCACCACGTTGTGGATCACATCGGTGTGCGCATCTTCCTGCCATCCACCGGGGGCGGCTTTCAGGAAGATGTCGCGCGGCCGGCCGCGCTCATCGACGGCGTAGAGCGCGAATGAGAGGCAGGCTCTGGCCTCGCGCGCGAGCGCCGCGGAGCCGATCGCGTCGGCATACATCGCCAGCACCGCGCCGTAGGTCGACACCACGCCGCCCCACGCCTGCTTGTCCTCGTCCTGTTCGTGGCATACGGTGACGCCGAATTCGGTGTGGGTGAAGGTGCGGCGGACAAAGCCGATCAGCGCGTCGCAGTCCGTGCGCCAACCGCGATGCACGAGGTCCTTCTTCTCCAGCAGATAGCGTGCAAGGTTCAAAGGCGCCCAGGCGGTGCGGTTGGTCGGCGTGTCGTGATCCTCGAAGAATTGCGCGAACAGCGATCCGTCGCTCTGAGCGCTCGGCAGCTGGTAGCCCGTCACCCAGCTCCAGAGCAGGGCGCGTGGCGCCGAGAATTCGTCGAATCCGCGCTCGATCAACGCATCGTAAAGACGCAGGATGTAGGCGGTGTTGCCGGACACGGGTCCGCGCGCCTCTCCGGTTCGAAAGTCGGCACGAAACGGCCACGGAGAATGAAACGCATCGCCCTTGCGCTGGTTGGCCGCGAGCACGCGCGCATTTTGCAGCGCCTGGTCGAGATACCTCCGCTCGCCCGTCGCCTCCGCCAGCAGCGCCAGCGCGTACCCGGCAATCCCTCCCTTGTCCGGCTCGATCTCGAACGGCCGGTCGGATTGCGAACCCGCATCTTCGGGCAGCGGGAAGCAGTCGCGTCTGCCGGTGGAGCGCGTGAACGAGGGATATTTGCCGCCCGGCGGCGTCAGTGACTCATTGACCAGATACTCGCCCATGCCGCGGGCGATGGACAGCGACCCGCCCCCGCGCTCCCCCCGCAGCGCCGCGTACTTGAGGTAAGAGACGATGCCCATGCCGATCTGCGTCGAGGGGATGGTGTCGGTGCGGTCCCGGCTCGGCGTCCAGTCGGCGTCCAGGAATGTGACATATGCGAACCGCGGATATCCCCGGTCCCACGGGCATCCGCGATAAAATTCCATCTCCAAATCGAGCGTCCGGTTCCAGGAGGTCCAAGGGACGAGCCCACCGTCCGCATCGAACACGGCGGGGTGTCCCGCGATGACCGGCGGCTGCGCCGGTCGCGGATCGCCCGCGGGCGAGGTCAAGTCTTCTCTCCGGCGGGTCTGCCGCGCAGCGTCACGATATCCACCGTGCCGGTCGGAGGATCGAACACGATCCCCACGTCGCCGCGCTCGAGCAGTCGCATGACGCGCGCGACCTTGTCGTCGAGGGACAACTCACGTTCGCCGTAATCGGTGCCCTCGCGCAGGATGAAGGACTCGAGGACCCCCCGCAGAACGTCCGACGCGAGTGCTGTATGTGGCACGCTCACGGGAGCGCCAGATGCCACATCGCCGGATTCATCCTCCATCGGCGGCGGCGTTTCGGCTTAAGATCGCTCGGCAAGCCATATTGGCTCCGTGGGCACTAACTTGCCGAATATGGTCTCACGTTTTGAACGGGACCGGCGGGATCTCCGCCGACTCCGCGCTTAGTGGTTCCCGAACTCTGCGCGGGCCGCGAGCGACATGCGGATCGCGGCATCGTCCGACTCGTGTTGGTCCCGCCGGTCGGCGACGCGTTGTTCCTCGACACGGAAGCGCTCGACCGCGCGGCCGAGCGACTCCGCCTCGATGCGCTTCTCGCTCCACTGTACCCGTCGACGCTCGTATTCCGCGCGCGCGGCGTCGAGATTCTTGACATGCTGGCGCATCGCGTCGCCCAGACGGTCGAGGAAGGAGCGGTAGTTCTGCAGTTTCACCGCATCCATTGCGCCGCCGGCGACGGCCGAATTGCGCACATACTCGTCGCGGTAGTTCGTGAGCTGCAGCAGCTGGCTCTCCAGGTCCGCCACCTTGCGCGCGGCCTCCGCCATCGAGCGGCTCAGTGCGTCGGCGGAATTGGCTGCGATCTCTTGAATCGGCTCGAACCGTTTGGATTTCATCATGGCTTCGATACTATCTGCCCGGTACCGCCTGCGGCGCCGAGAACTGCGTCACGAGTTGCTTCAGGTCGGCGTAACTGCGCTCGATGCCGACCGGCTGATACATGTCCTGGCGCAGGAATTCCTGGATTCGCGGCCATTGCTCGACCGCCAGATCGACCCGCGGGTCGGCGCCGCGCCGATAGGCGCCCACTGTGATCAAATCGCGGTTTTGCTGATACGTCGAATAGACCTGCTTGAAACGCGAGGCGAGGTCGAGTTGCTCCCGCGTCGCGATCTGATGCATGGCGCGGCTGATCGACGCCTCGACGTCGATCGCCGGGTACAGGCCGCTTTCCGCCAGACGCCGCGACAGCACGATGTGCCCGTCGAGGATGGCGCGCGCGGCATCCGCGATCGGATCGTTTTGATCATCGCCTTCCGCGAGCACCGTATAGAACGCGGTGATGGAGCCGACTCCGCGGTCGCTGTTGCCGGCGCGCTCGACCAATTGCGGCAGCCGCGCGAACACCGAGGGCGGGTAGCCCTTGGTCGCGGGAGGCTCGCCGATGGCGAGAGCGATTTCGCGCTGCGCCTGTGCGAAGCGGGTGAGCGAATCGAACAACAGAAGCACTTTCTTTCCACGATCGCGAAAATACTCGGCGATGGCGTGCGCGAGCCACGCCCCGTGCATCCGCATGAGAGGCGGGGTATCCGCGGGCGTCGCGACCACCACGGCGCGTCGCATGCCATCCGGCCCCAGGGTATTGCTGACGAAATCCTGCACTTCGCGCCCGCGCTCGCCAATCAAACCCACCACCGTCACGTCCGCCTTGGTGTAGCGCGTCATCATGCCGAGCAGCACCGATTTGCCGACGCCCGAGCCGGCAAAAAGACCGATGCGTTGCCCCCCGCCCACGGAGAGAAGCGAGTTGATCGAGCGCACGCCGACGTCCAACGGGTCGCGGATCGCGCGCCGTAAAAGCGGGTTGAGCGGCTCGCCGGTCAGGGACACCTGATCGGTGCAGCGCAGCTCGCCCATTCCATCGAGCGGACGTCCGGCCCCGTCGAGAACGCGACCGAGCAGTTCGTCTCCCACCGCCACCGTGCTCACGCTGCGCGTCGGAATCACCCGGGCGCCCGGCATGATGCCGCGGATGTCGCCCGTGGGCATCAGGAACAGCTTGTCACCCGAAAAGCCGACGATTTCTGCCTCGATCTGCTTGCCCTCGGCGGTGTCGATCAGGCAGCGGCCGCCGACTGCGGCCTCGCAGCCGACGGCCTCCAAGGTCATGCCGACCATGCGGCTGAGCGTGCCCTCCACCACGAACTCGGATGTGTTCGCCATGCGTTCGCGCACCTGCACCAGCGACTGCGCCCATCGCTTGGACCCGGGTTTTCTGACCGCATCGGCCTCCCTCATGCGCCGGTTCCCCGCGGGTTCGGCCCCTGCCGCTCCGTGCCCATGAGCTCACTCACGATCGCGCCCAGCCGTGTCTCGAGCCGCGCGTCCACGCGGGAGGTGGCCGTGGTGACCTGGCATCCCCCGCGCGCCATCACCGGATCTTCCACCAGCTGCCAGGCGCGCTCGCTCTCGGTCGGCGCCAGGTTCTGGCGCACCACCGCGGCATCCTCGGGGTGCAAATGAACCCGCACGTCGCGGGCGGCGACCGGGAGAGAGCCGATGGCTTCGCGCACGATGCCGATGATCTGCGTGGGGTCGGTCTTCAACTCGCGCCGCACGATCTGCCGTGCGAGCGCCATGGCGAGCGTCAACAGCTCCCGTTCCACCTCGGCGTCCAGCTCCTCGAACGGCTTCGCGAGATCGTAGAACATGCCCTCGAGCCGCTCGACCTGGGCGCGGACCTCGGCGCGGCCCGCCTCGCGCCCCTCGGCCAGCCCCTGCTCGAACGCCTCCTTATGGGCCTCCGCCTGCAGGTCCACGAGTCCGCTCACCGTCGGCACCGCAAGAGCGGTGGGGCTCTTGCCCATGTCCGGCGCGGACCAGAGCTGGGCGTTGCGCGCGGCCTCCTTGACAATGGGGTTAGACAACTTCGGCGCCGCCCTTGCCGCCGAGATTGATGGTGCCTTCCTCGGCCAGGCGCTGCGCGATCACCACGATCTCCTTTTGCGCCGCCTCGACCTCGACCAGCTTCACCGGACCGCGGGCCTCCATGTCGTCCTTGAGGATCTCCGCGGCACGCTTCGACATGTTCTTGAGAATCTTCTCCTGCACTTCCGGCTCGGCGCCGCGCAGCGCGACGGCCAGGGTATCGGAGCCGACCTCGCGCAGCAGCGCCTGGATGCCGCGATCGTCCACATCCAACAGGTTGTCGAAGATGAACAGCAAATCCTTGATCTGCTGATGCATCTCGGTGTCGGCCTTCTCGATCTTGCCGAGCTCCTCGCCGCTCTTTTCCCGCTCCATGGCGTTCAAGATGTTGGCGACCGTGCGAGCGCCGCCGATACGCCGCAGCGGCGTCGGGGGCGCGACGTTCGCCTGCTTCTCCACCAGCTGGTCGAGCTCCGTCAAGGCGGTCTGCGGGACCTCGTTCAGCGTGGCGATGCGCATCAACACCTCGGTGCGCATCTCCTCGGTGAGCAGCGGCAGGATCGACGCCGACTGCTCCGCATCCAGATGCGACAGGACGATCGCGGCGATCTGCGGATGCTCTCCGGAGATGATTTGCGCCACGGCCTTGGCGTCCATCCACTTCAAGGCCTCGATGCCCTGGCCGGTCTG
>Ga0182013_10002149_pt1 | contig 26136 bp, 16 predicted proteins | sample 612S2MmetaG_FD_120487 | JGI IMG/M metagenome (GOLD analysis project Ga0182013, IMG submission 120487) | Permafrost microbial communities from Stordalen Mire, Sweden - 612S2M metaG | ecosystem: Environmental > Terrestrial > Soil > Wetlands > Permafrost | place: Sweden: Stordalen | collected...
AAACACGGAGTCTCTAGGAATCGCGGCTATTCTTTGTTGCAGGAACACGGAATCGCCGGAAATCATCCCCGCGGCTTGTTTGCGGTGAGCGGCGATTGGGCAGAGTTTTACAACAGTCTAATTTGCTTCGCCCGTGATCAAAGTCGGGGATGGAATCGAATGCAACACGTGGACCCAACTCCGACTCTCGATGGTAAACTTGCTCGTCGCGTTGAAGGCTGAATATACACTCTGCTTGAATTCACTTCTTTGGCTTATGTCTCGCGAGCTTGCAGAGTGAAATGGGGGGAGGGTTGAGATGCATCGACAGAGGCGTGATTTTTTGAAGTCCATCGCGGGGTCGGGAGTGCTTTCCCTTCTCCCCCGCTGCGTCGAAGCACAGGAACAGGCTGCGCGTGCCACGCGTGGCACCCCTGATCCGCGGATAAAAGATATCAGCGTCATTGAATGCCAGCCCGCCGGCCTGCGCCTGACCGTGGTCAAAATCACCACCGACCAGGCTGGGCTTTATGGCTACGGTTGCGCCACATTTACGCAGCGGGCCGATTTGGTCAAGCCCGCGGTCGAAAAGTATCTCAAGCCCTTCTTGATGAACAAGACTACCGACCGGATCGAAGATATCTGGCAGTCCTGCTACGACAGTTCGTATTGGAAGAACGGACCCGTGCTGAACAATGCGATCAGCGGCATCGATCAGGCTCTGTGGGATATCAAGGGCCGGCAAGCGGGAATGCCCGTCTATCAACTCGCCGGCGGCAAATGCCGCGAAGCCGTCGATTGCTACACCCACGCCAGCGGCGCTGAGTTTCAGGATGTGGTCGAGAGCGCGAAGAAGTACATCGAACAGGGCTTTCGCAACGTTCGCGTTCAAGTGGAGCTTCCCGGAATGGCCGGCTATGGCGCGTCCCATACGAGTGACAAACGCCCCAAGGCTCTCCACGATCAACCGGTCTTCGAGCCGGCCTACGCCATGCGCCGCAATTTGAAGCTGCTTGAGTTCTGCCGCCGGGAACTCGGCGATGAGGTCGAATTGCTCCATGACATGCACGAACGCCTGACCCCCAACGAGGCGGTCGAGTTTTGCAAGCAAGCCGAGCAGTACCGAATGTTCTTTCTTGAAGACCCGCTTTCACCGGAAGATCTGGATTACTTCCGGCAGATTCGCCAGAATTGCGCCACGCCGATCGCCATGGGCGAACTGTTCAACAACCCGCATGAGTGGCAACCGCTGATCGAAGGACGGCTGATCGACTACATCCGCGTGCATCTGTCGCAGGTGGGCGGATTCAGTCCGGCGCGCAAGATTGCAATCCTCGCCGAGCACTTTGGCGTGAAGACGGCCTGGCACGGTCCTGGGGATGTTTCACCGGTGGGGCACGCGGCGAACGCCACATTGGACCTGGTCAGCTATAACTTCGGCATTCAGGAGTACTCACCCTTCAATGACCGGACGCAGGCGATTTTTCAAGGATGCCCGGAGATGAAAGACGGATATCTGTGGGTAAGCGAGAAGCCTGGGTGGGGCATTGAGGTTGACGAGAAGGAAGCTGCCAAGTCGCCATTTACGGCCAGCCCGTTGAATGGCGGCTGGGGAGAGGTACGGCTGCGGGACGGTACCGTGATCAAGCAGTAGGCCTGTTCGCCATCAATCGGCAAAAATTCTAATGCTCAGCCAGTCTTTTCGACGAGCAGGGCGGCCTGCAGCATCGCCTTCGCATAGGCAATGTCGTAGACGTCGCCGGTATAACCACCGCCGCCGGGGTAGCCGTGGATTGGCCCGCGCGCGCGATCATAATCAAAAGCGCGCCCATGTTCCGGATAGAGTTCTCGCGAATACTTCACCTTGACCAGTTCCCGCATCACCGCGAACATGTTGATGTCGCCTTCATCGATGAAGCCCTCGTCGTATTTCAGGTAGGGCTTCGTCACATGCGGGTTGCGGTAGTGCATGTGGTTGATGCGGTCCCTGGTGCCGAAGTAGCGGCAGACCGCGACTGGATCCTCGCCCAGTTCCCGCGTCACTCCGCAATCGAACGTAATGCCGTTCGCCGGGCTGTCTACAATCCCGATCAGGTGCTTCCAACCATCCAGCGTAGCCATGATCTGCTGCGAACCGCGGCTTAGCGGGAAGGGCGGGTCGTTGGGATGGAGGGCCAGCCGCACATTGGCCTTTTCCGCAACCGGGATGACGGCCTTGAGAAAGTAAGTGATGTTGGCCCACATCTCGTCGAGGGTGTGCGCGCCTTCACCAGGAAGCGGCGCCAGGTCCTTCATTCGGTCGTAATCCACTCCCGTCAATCCGGCGCCGCCGCGGCCCGTCTCTTCGAAGTAGCCTTCCATGGCCCGATGCGCGTAGAAGTTATACTCAACCACCGCGATGCCCGCCTGCCCCGCGGCCTGAATCGATTGCCTGATCTTTTCAATCTCTTCGTCTCGCCCCGGCCGGCCATAGATCGTGTTGGGAAAACCGCCGATCATCAGGTTGCCCAGGGTCACACCGCTCGCCTTGAGCTTGTCGACCAGCGGTTGAAGCTCGCTTACCGTCCACGGCAGCGCCGGGCCGCCGCTAAGCACGTGATTGACACCCAACTGCACCACGCTGCGAATGGCCGCTTCGGTAACGCCGCCTGCGAGGTCAATGGCGCAGGCAATCTTGGGTGTATCTGCGCCTTCCTGCGGCATGCCATCGCCGAGCCACCATGGCTTCTCCTGCGTCTGCCCTAAAGCTGCCACCCGAAACAGCGCGGGCGCCAGGGCCGTCGTTGCCAGGCCTTTGATCAGATTTCTTCGCGAGATAGCGGCTTTCGACATTCGAGGCTCCATGTTTCGCATTGGTCGACGATCTTGAATTCTTCCACATGCCAATCTCCCGCGTCCAGCCAGGTTCGGCCCAAGCCGGCGCGGGAGTCCGATGCATTGCGAAATTTCGGGAAGAAACCTCTGAACATTTACCAGGATAGAGACGCACACCTAGCCGCCCGCCAAAACGAGCCGGCGCGAGCGCAGCCCTACACTTTCCGGAATTCGATCCGGCCTTTTGCGATCGGCAGCCCGAGCACTTCAATGCGTTTCAAGTCGCGTGTGCCAATGCCCCGCTCCTCGGCCAGCTTCAGCGTGCTGTCGCAGTTTTCAAAAGGAGCAGTGCCCCGGTCGGCCATCGGATCGAACCCCATCAACGCGGCGCAAACAGAGTCGGTGGTGACACAATTTGTGCCCGCAATCAGCAAGCCGGGAGGAACGGCCCGCATCTGTTTCAACCACGGTCCTTCGCCGCCCGCAACGGTTTCTATGCCGTCGATAATACTCAGGTGAATGGGCCGGGCAGCGACAAGGTCGACGGTCACGCGCGGGACACGATAGCCGGGGTCGCGGGGCGATTGTGGATTAAGCTCCGGCAGTGCGGTTCTGGAAGGCTGGCGGCTACCGTCATGCAACATCGCCCGTCCTCCACCGGCCTCCTGGCTCGGCTCGTCCACTCCGGCGGTTGCGCCGTAGATTGTGGTAGGAGTAATGCCGAACAGGTTTTTCATCGCTCCAGTCAGGCCGGCCGTGCTGTGCTCCTTCAGCTTGGCAAGAGAAACAAAGACATCGCAGTCTTCGTACGAGCGATTCATGTCGTAGGCTTTGAACAACAGTCCCCCGCCCGGTACCCAGAACCTTTGGTACTTTTTCGAAGGGCCCGCAAAGTTGGTGTTTTCAAACTCTACGCCGGAAGCCGCCCTGGTGAAATCAGAAACCTGCCAGCCTGCCTGGGAAAGGAACTCCTCAAGCGTATGGACCTTGGACCCGGTCGGGCTCTCGAGCAGGCGTATGCGCCGTGCTCCCGCCTTGCCGAGCAGGTAAACCGTGGCGCTTACAACCTGGGGATGGACCCAGTAAGTCTGCCCCTGCGTCATGCCATTGAAGCGCTGATTGGAACTGCCTGTCACGTTGATCTTGATGGCTACGGTCTTTCCGCTGACCAGCTTTTGCAGCCCTCCCAACTGGTCGAACATGGTCGCGAGAGTTGTGACCATCGCCGGCCCGTAGGTGGAACACCTGGCGACGGCGACAGGCGCCGTGGGCGCGGCTGTGTTGGCAAAAAGCCGGGTTGGCGCAAGATACAATCCCGCCGCTGCGGCGCCAAAACCCTGAATGAGTTCTCTCCGGTTGAAGTCCCTGCTCATATCGCCCCCTGTCCCTTACCGTATTCGATCCTTGATTCAGATGGTAATCCGCTTCGGGCATTTTCGCCCAAATAATTGCTGTGGGCTGATGATTCGGGTCGAAGTTCCCCGGGCAGGTGCAATGACTGACGAACCCCTTCAATTGCAGCGATCGGCCACAACTGGCGAGAGAGCGATGAGATGGGACCCGGATGCGCACGCCAGTGGAAGTCATCCGACAGCAACTCTCACACTAGCTTCGATTTACCACGATTTAAATGGGGTGGGCAGGTGCGTCCTGCGATGCGGCCACATTATCAGATGTCGGATGGATCGAGAGCTTCAGTTCCATCATTGCTCTCTACTCTGACTTGAAACGTCCATCTCGTTCCCGCTGTTTACGAAGTGCCTCGACACGCTGATCATTTACCAGAGATCGGGTGAGTTGCGCCTGCTGCAAGGCCTGACTGCTGGAACCGAGGCGCGCGTAAACTCGGCTCAACTGATAATGTGCCGGCGCGAATTGAGGGTTCAATTCAACCACCCGGAGAAACGCGTCCCGTGCATGCGGCCAGTCTTCCTTCGATTCGTAAAGCTTACCCAACTCGAAGTACGGCTCGGGCGACTCGGGCTGCAGCTGCGTGGCGCGATCGAGCGCAGCCTCAGCCTGCTGATCGCGGCCCAGTCGACTGGCCATCATCCCGAAGTAGTACTCCAACAGGTAGTGCCCGGGATGGCCTGCCCGGGCGGACTCCAGCACGCGCAAGGCTTCCGCGTCGTTGGCTTCTCGCGCATAGGTCTGGGCCAGGCCGATGTATGCCACATCGAGATCCGGATCAGCGGCGAGAGCGGCACGAAATGCGGTGCGGGCAGCAGAGTAGTCGCCCTTGATCATCTCGATGGCGCCGAGGCGAACCTGAAGCGGAACGGCTGATGAGGAGTTGCCCATGCCCGACTGAATCACCTGAATGGCCTCGTCGTAGTGGTCGCTGTCCATCAGCAGGCGGGTGTAATCAAGCATGCGGTCTGGGTTGGTGGGGTCGGCGGCGGCTGCTGCGCGATAGGATTCGAGAGCCTCCGGGATCTTCTCAAGCATCTCGTCAGCCGAGCCGAGGAAGGTTAGGACATCGGCGTTGCCGGGAAGTTCGGCGTGCAAAGCCGTGAGGATGGTTGCTGCCTCGTCGGCTTTGTTGTCGTAAAGCAACGCCAGCGCCAGGTTGAAACGGTTCTGCCATGCGAGATTTGCGGAGGCAATGCGCCGGAAGCAACTCACCGCCTGGGCGTAGAAGGAGTGCTGCGCCAATAGGGCCGCGATAATGTACTCCCGCTGCGGAGGGAGTTGACCGGACTCTTCGAGCCGCGTGATCAGCGCCATGGCTTCGTCCGCTTGTCCGGTTCGAATCTCCGCTTCAGCCAGTTGTGCTGCAATTTCCGCGTCGTTGTCGATCAGTTGTCCAGCCTGTGGGGCCTGCTCCAGGGCATCGGCGTCGCGGCCGGTCGCCAGGGCGAGGCATAACAAATAGTAGTGAGCGAAAGGGTCTTTAGGATCGAGCCTCGATGCCTCCCGCAACTCCGGAGCTGCCCCGGCGAAATTCTTCGCCGTGAGCAGATTGAAACCGAGATTGCGATGCGGGGCCGGCTGAGACGGATCGAGCGCAATGGCGGCACGATAGTGCCCGTTAGCCGAATCGATATGTCCGAGTTTCGTCTCGGTGATGCCCAGCAGGTTCTCGATGGTGGAATTGCGGGGAGCGAGCTTATGAGCTTCTTCCAGTTTGGGAAGGGCCTGCTCGAAATGCCCCTCGCGAATCAACTCGACGCCTTGATTCAACACCGCGTCCTGGGCCGATAGTGGAGCGCTGAGTACGCACAAGAGCAGGAGAGTCCGCCGATTCATGGCTGTTCTCCGTGGTCGGCGCCATCACCGGCGGGGGCAGACATCTGTTCATCTTTGATGGCCCGCACTTCGGCGAAGGCCTGGGCCGCCTGCGCGGTTTTGCCTTCAGAACGAAGCACCATGCCCAACTGGTAGTGAACTGAACCGTCAGGGTCATGGGAAATGGCCTTGTCCAAGATCGCTTCCGCCTGCGGGAAACTCTTCTCGCTGGCATACGCGCGGCCCAGCTGCGCGTATGCGGGCCAAAGGTCCGGCTTGCTGTGGATGGCGAACTCGAGATGCGGTATGGCTTCGGCGGGATGATCCTGCGCCACCAGCACCGCTCCCAGCTCGCCGTTGGCTTCCGCGTTAAGGGGATTGAGTTGGAGTTCGCGGTTCAGTTCCCGGAGCGCGTCATCAGCTTCCCCATGCTTCCAGTAGAGATGACCGAGCCAGAAATGAATGCCGGGAAGATCGGGCCGGGCAGCGGCCACCGCGCGATATTCACTGATCGCCTTCTCGTCCTCGCCGCGATCAACATAGAGCTGGCCGAGCAGCTGATGCACATGATAGGAGTCGGGCGCTGTGGCGACCAGTTTGTCCACCTCCTGCATGGCGAGCCTGCGGCGCACGCACAGAAGATCGTATTGTACGATGCGGTCCTCAGGGTGCGCGGCCAGCCAACGGACGAACTGATCTTCGGCTTCGCTGTAGCGATGAGCGAACTGCGCGCGCAGGGCTCTCCCGAATAGGGTTTTCTGCGCCGGACCGGCTGGAGAGCCTGGCTTCAGCGAGTGATAGGCGCGCATGGCTTCATCGCCATCGCCGGCGCATGACAAGAGTGCGGCGCGGGCTGCGCGGAGAGCTTCCTCATCGCTTGTTGGTTGCAAAAGCGCAGCAGCCTGGCGGCACTGGGCGGCGAGCAGAGTCTCGGAGCTCGCGGCGGCGCCGATGCCCTCGTCGGGAGGAAGTCCCAAAGCGTCGAGAGCTTCGTCGCGATTAATCTCGATGGCTTTTGCGATGCGCCCCAGCCCGTCCTGAGGTTGGCCAAGAAGCACGAGAACCAGGCCGGAGCGGGCCAGAATCGCGGCGGATCGCGGGTCCACTGCCGATGCCTGTTCCAGCTCATCCTTCGCATCCTTAAAACGCGCCTGGCTGAAGAACACGTTCGCGAGCTCCAGTCGCGCTTCGGCGGAACGAGGATCGCGCGCGATAGCACGACGCAGGTGGCCCTCAGCCTTAGTCCAGTCGCGCTCTCCCACGTACGTATCGGCGTAGATGCGATCGGAGAGCGCCGTTCCTGTTGAGGCCTCGAGGAGTTCCTCGGTTTGCTGATGAACGGCCTTGCCATAGGCTTCGCCGGCGGCAAAGAGAAGATCGGGATCGTCGGGAAAAAGCGTGGTTGCCGTGCGAAGTTGCACAAGTGCGGCGTCGCGTTGTCCAGCATCCCACAGCGCTGTGCCGAGCCAGCTCTGCGCCAGCTTGTCCGCGGGATTACTGTGGATGGCTGCGCGGAGGTGGGGGATGGCCTGCGCCGGCCGCGCCAGCTTCACCTCATCGATTCCCAGCCAGAGATCGACTCCGCGCATACCGGGACGAAGGCGCGCCGCTGTGGAGAGCGCCTGCGCCGAGTCGGCGAAACGCGCCTGGGCGTAATACGTGAGGCCGAGATTGACGTAGACCTCGGGGATGCTGGGCGTGAGGACGAGCACGGCTTTGTACTCGCGGACGGCGTCGTCGAGGCGCCCCTGCTGCTGAAACTGCTGCGCGGCGAGGAAATGCGATTGCGCGGAGGAATCAGCCTGAGAGGCGGCGGTGCGAGAGGATGAGCAAAGGAGGGCGAACCAGAAAAACATGACGAATTGCCCGCTGGAAATTCGGAAATTGGCGCCGGCTGTCGACATCTCTGGTCACAATTCTACAAGCGCGCTGTTGCCGCGAAGGGTTCGCTCGCTTGCAACCAGGCACAGGTAGAGAAAGGTTAAAATGCCCCCGGGGACCCCGTGTGCCCCCGGGGGGAATGAAGGTTAGAAGGAGACGCGTAGCTCGCCCTGGATACTTCTGGCCCCGGTTGTGTTTGAGGCTTGGCCGAATCCAGGAGAGCCCACCGTGGTGTTGAAACCCGTGAACTGGTGCCGGTTGAACGCATTGAAGAAGTCCATCCTGAAGATGGTGTTCACCCTCTCCGTGACCATGGGAATCTTCTTTGAGAAGTCAAGATTCTCGTTGAGGTTCGCAAATGTTCGAACGCCGCCCAGGGTGCGCGGCGCATCCCCAAACGTAAAGCTCGGCGCAACCGAAAAAGCCGCGGGGTTAAACCGGAGACTCTGGCCATACATGAAACTACTCCCGTGGAATCCGTTTGGATTTACTCCGGGGACGATGTTTGGCCGCGGGCTTGCGCCAAGATTTGCTTGGGGGCCTGCGAAAACTCCGGAATCCCAGTTCGATTCAGTTACGGACAATGGATTGCCGCTCTGGTACATATGGGTCCCGGCTATCTGCCATCCCCCGATGACCTCATTTGCGATCCCTCCCTGGTTGGCGAACCGCTTACCCTTGCCGAAGGGCAGATCATAGGTGTAGCTCAGAACCACGCTTTGCGGAGTGTCAAACTCACTTAGTCCCTTTTCGACTTTGAGGTTATAGGCGTTCAAAGCGCCGGTAACTCCGTTGGCCTCCCATGCAGCTTCGGTCGGATACTCCGCGTCTGCATTGGTCAGCGTCTTGGACCATGTATAGCTTGCCAGGACTGTAAGCCCGGCTGACATGCGCTTCTGCACCTCCGCCTGCAGAGCTTCATAGGTATAGTCGCCAAAGTCGTCAGCCGAAGTCACCGAGTCTACCTGGGCACTCCCATATTGCGGGAACGGCCTAAGCGCCTGGGCTACTGTTCCGGTGAATCCAGCGTATGGAGACGCAACCAGAGGCTGGCCCGCACAGGCAGGATTGCCGGCTTGAGCACTTACTTGGACATCAAGGCACGAGCCGTAGGACTGATTCGCCGGATTGCCCTGGTTGGGATCGTGCAGGAACGACTGAAGGTGATCGCCATGATCTCCCACGTAGGCGACATCGAGAATCATCTTTGCCGGCAATTGCTGCTGCACGTCCAGAGTCCAGGTCTGTGTTGTACCCGGCCTCGCTACCTTCGACAGGATTACCGTCGGATCCTGGCCATTCATCACCGTGGGATCGATGAACGGAGGGTACGGCCCAGGGTAAGCCTGGATCTGCGACAGGATCACCGCGGGGGTTTGCGGGCTGGGCGGAGTGGGGTAGTTATAACTCCCCGTGAAGCCCGCCGAATCGTTCTCGCCGAAGCCTCCCATCTTCAGGCTTTGATAGTAGATTCCGTACCCGGCGCGTATCACTGTGCTGGGCCGAATCGAGTAGGCCATGCCAAGCCGCGGCCCCCACGCATTCTTGAATTTAGTCTGCGGGCTGTTGCCGCCCAGCCTGCCGGTGCCTTTGCCTTCGAAAACGTACGCTCCGGGAATGTTCCCCGCTCCGGGATTTGGAGTGGTCGGATCCATGAACGACATCTGATCGTGCGCCTCGGTTACCGGCGTTGAAATCTCATATCTGAATCCAAGATCGGCAGTCAGCTTGGAAGTCATCTTCCAGTCATCCTGCACGAAGCCGGCATAATATTTCACGCGCCATCCCAGCAGTTCCGGCAGGTAGATGTCGGCATTGGACGCAGCGCCAAGATAGAAGCTGGCATATCCAAAACCAGAGTTCGGGTCTGTGGCTGCTACAGTGGGACCGCTGGTCGGGCCGGTCGAGAAATTGAACTCTCCTGAGGTTGCCGTCAGAATGTCGATATTGAATTGCTGCAGTCGCGTTTCGCCGCCGAACTTGAAGCTGTGCCGGCCATGCTGCCACAGCACCACGTCGTCGTATTGATAGGTGTTGTCCACAAAGATGTCGGCGCCGTTGCTGGGCAGATTGATCTGGCCGGCGGGATAATTCCAACTGATCTGGGGGAACGTCGTGTCCTCGACGCCCTTCAACCCAAGCTTGGTGGGCCAGTCTCCCCCGTATCCTCCCTCGCCGCTGAATTCCTGTCGGTAGCGGCGGCTGAAACCGGCGTTAAAGTGATTAAGCACGTTGGGGCCGAAGATGTAGTCATATCCGAATCGAACATAGTGGGTTCTCTGATTCGTAGCGCTGGTATTCAGCGGTTGGCCGATATCGTAAACCGTATTCGGCCGCCAATCGTAGTCATAACTTCCGTTGAACTTCTGCCTCGTTCCAAGATTCTGATCGATGCGAATTTCGTACATGTTGGCATTGACGGGGTTGATCGCCTTCTCCTCGTAATTCAGGTAAGGCTGGGTCTCGGTCGAGTGCGGCAAAACTGCGATCATAGCCGCGGCAACCGGGTCGGGCGGCGTAGGAATCTTGTTGCCGGGGAAAGGCTGGCAGACCTGGCCCTGATTGGCGCCCGTGCAGGTCGTGTAGTCGTAAATGATGTGCGCCGGAAACGACTGCCCAAGGATGGTTGTCGGTGTCGCTATCGATGAAAAATCGCCTTGGGTCATGGCCACTGTCGGAGCCGAATTCAGGCTGTTTCCGCCGGTGTCAAAGCGAAATCCTTCGTAGTTGAACATGAAAAACGTCTTGTCGCGGCCTTTATAGAGCCAGGGAATGTAGACCGGTCCTGAGATGATCGCACCGAAGTCGTTCTGCGTGTCAATCGGTTTGGCGCTTCCCTGGTAGTCGTTGATCCAACTGTTGGCATCCAGCACCTTGTTACGCAGCATGTCATACACCGAACCGTGCAGCCCATTTGCGCCCGACTTGGTGGTCAGATTCACGAGGCCGCCGCCCATTCTTCCGAATTCGGCGTCGAAGGTGTTCGTCATGACCTTGAATTCCTGCACCGCCTCAACGCTGACCCCATAGTTCATCTGCAGGTTGGCGGATGCGAATTCAATGGTGGCCCCATCCACCAAGATGTCGGTTCCGGCCTGTTGCCCGCCGTTCAGCTTGAAGCCGCCAAGCTGGGTTGGCGAATTGGTCATCTCCCCGGTGTAACCGGGCGTCAGAGTCACAAACTGCAATGGATTGCGTGGCGCGCCGCTGAACTCCAGCGGAAGATCGGCAATCAGCTCGCTCGACACCGCCGTCCCCACGTCGGAGGATTGGGTTTCGAGATGCGATGCGTCGCCGTTCACTGAAACCGTGCTTTCAGCAGAGCCGACCTTCAACACAACATCCAGGTTCGTAGAGCTTCCCACCTCCACAGTGATGCCCTTCTGGCTGTACGACTCAAATCCGGCCTTTGTCACCGTCAATGAGTAATGTCCGGGAATAAGCTCCGGGAAGGAAAACAGCCCGTCTCCCGTCGATGAACCGGTGTACGCGCTGCCCGTATTGGTTTCTTTCAGTTCCAGGGATGCACCCGGAATGATCGCGCCCGTGGGGTCTTTTACCGTGCCGATCAAAGTGCCTCTGCCCGACTGGGCAAATCCGGGAATACCGGTCACCAGGCCGAGCGCCACCAGTAGCCAGACCGTCAATCGCCACGGTCTTAGCGCCGTTCCATTTCGTTGGGTCATCGTGTGTCTCCTTTTTTACATGCGGTTCTCAAGCCTCCGAGATTTGTCCGGTGAGGCCTACGGCGGAGGAGGAATTTCCCGCCTTGTCCAGACCACGAGATATCTGGCCGGCCACCCGGATGGACAACAACTGCAGCAGCGCGATCACTGGCAATGCGTATTTCAGCGCTGCGGTTCCAGACCAGCCGTACGCGATCGCCAGGAATAAACCGCATCCCAGGCAGCGTCCGGTGAACAGTCCGAATTCGTGGTTGAAGATATAGGCGTATCCGCTGCGTCCTTCGATGCTTGAAACCGCATCGACAACCTGCAGCTGGATCGGGTAATAAGCCAGGTCGAGCAGAGGTTTCGCTAGCAGCAGGCACCCCATGAAAATGAGTACGCCCACGGCATCGAAGAGCAGCGTGTTGGTGATCGAGCCAAAGAAGAAAAGCAATAAGCCCGCGGCAAAAACGATTATGCGATGACGCGGCGCCGCCAACCGCCCCGCGGCATACATCACGCAAGCGGAAAGCACACCGCCAATGGCCTGGGTAGTTCCCAGGGTGCCCTCTTCGCCCACCAGCAACATGATGAGCATGGCTGGCGCGGTGACGATATAGCCCTGGGCCAGGCCTTTCAGCACAGCCAGTTCCAGCATCCGGTACCACAGAGGATGGAATTTGAAGAACACGAAGCGCGTATGCGCCGGGTTGCGGAACGCGCCGCGCTCCAGAATGCCCGCGGCCACCACCGTCAGGCCGAAAACCACGACCGCAATCACGTGGTACGCGCGGTCTGCAATTCCGCCCATCCAGCCGTACAGCGCAGTCCCGCTGATGAACCAGCCGATCAACGCAGGAACCACCACGTTGTTCAACGTGGCCACAAAGTTTTCTACGCCATAGAAGTAATTGCGATTGCTGTCGTCGGTCGCGGTCAGCGCCAGGAATCCCCGGTTCGCCCAGAAGATTCCCGTGGCCAGTCCCATGGTGAATCCCGAAAACGCCACTGCCGCGGAGGTCAGAATGTTCAATTCCATCATCAGCATCATGGCCAAACCCGAAAGCAGCATTCCGGCGGCGTACAGGTGCTTCGCCCCCACCCGCCCCAGCAGCTTGCCATTGATATAAAACGCCAGCGGCGTGGCCGCGTAGATCGATAACTGGTAAGTCACCACCCTGGCCACGGCGCGCGAGTTGCGCATCACGTAAGCGGCCACAAAAATCTCGATCACCGGCAGCACCAGCGCATAGATCATGTTGGAGATCATCAGGATGCGCATGGATCGCGAGCAGCTCAGGAAGACCTCGAACTCCTGGCGCAGGCGATTCATGCTCTCGCTCCCGCATTGAGGCTCGCCAGGATGTTCTGGATTGAAAAACTCGCCGCGCAGATCACGCTGTCTGCAGCGCCGTAGTAGATCGTCAGCCGATCGCCCTCGACAAGGTGTCCATTGGTGAAAATGACCTGGCCGAAAAATCCCTCCCGCTCATAGGGTGCCAGCGGCTCCATGATCGGTTCTTCAGATCGCGCCAGCACGCGCCACGGTTCGTCAAAATCCAGCAGCAGCGCGCCCAGGCAATACCGGTTCTCTTTGGTGGCGCCGTGATAGATCTCCAGCCACCCCTCCGAGGTGCGGATCGGAGCCGCTCCTGCGCCCACGCGCGCGCTGTCCCAGCAGCCCTCCCGGCTGTGCGCCAGGCAGCGATGACGTCCCCAGTGCACCAGGTCGGTCGACTCCGCCAGCCAGATGTAGTTGCCACCCAGCTCCGGACTGCTGGGCCGGTGCAACGCGTAATACTTCCCGCCGATCTGCTCCTCAAAAAGCGCGCAGTCCTTGTTGTGCGGCGGCAGGATCATGCCCTGATGCTCAAAGTGCTTCCAATCCCGCGTGGTCCGCAGACCCACTCCCACCCCGTTGCTTGAAACCTGCGTATAGGTCAGGCACCAGGTCTCACCGATCCTGCTCACGCGGCAGTCCTCGATGCCGTAGGTCTCCAGTTCACCGCTCCCCATCAGCGCCCTGCTGCCGTCCGGCTCAGAGAACGAGATCCCGTCGTCGCTGGCCAGCAGCCGTAGATGCGACAACGTGGTCAGATAGTCCTGCCCCTCAAAACTGATGACCCGTGGATCCGTCAGGTCCAGCCGTGGATCGCTCGAATCGAATTCCAGCACCTCCATCCGTCCATCGGGGCTCAGTATCGGAAACGACGTCTTTCCCGCCTGCTGATAAGGGCGCTCAGCTACCCGCAGCACCAGCCAGGTCTTGTCCTGATAGCGGAACACTCCGGGGTTCAACAGGCAGGTCACTTCCATACCCTCGCGGCTCGGACGGATGTCCTCCGGCCTGAGGATGGGGTTCTGCACAAACCGTTCTGCGAGATCCTTTTTCATGATCCCTTTTGGGGTGTTATGGGGAATGCTTTACGCGCCGACCGTTAGGCCGCGGGGAGAAACGGAATGAAAACCCGGGGATTAGGTCTGAGGAGCGCGTACACCCCTAAAAAGGTCCTCACGCGGAAAATCTTTGACAAACAAAGCAATTTACATGTGATAAGCGAGAAATCGTATCACTCGACGAACTCAGACCCATCCACCCGGAGCTCGCCCCTGGGTCGCGCCGATACTATCGCGGATGCAGAAATCGCTCCCCGGGATATCTCACGCCGCTTACTCCGCTTTTGGCTGTCCCGGAAGGAACTTTCCGTGTCTTTGCATCGTGCTATGATGCGCTTGTCGCTCCCGCCCGTTTGAAAGCACCGAACGATTTCCAGTTCGAATTTCGGAAGCGCTCCTTTTGAGCTCGCTCGATTAAATATTTACGGATTACCGCATTGAGTTTCCCGTTGATGCACCGACTCGCGAAAATCATATGGGTAGTAGTCGCAATAACGTTGTGCAGGGTTCACGCGCAAAGCCCCGAGGTGGATGGCCTCGGTCTGACGACCCGCGACCGAATGGACGATGCGGGCTGGTGGCCCACCAAAGGGGACGCGCCACGCACTCAATATGTGGGCGCGAAAACGTGTAAGGGCTGTCATAGCAGGATCGCAGCTGTTCAGGAAACAACCCCGATGAATCATGCCGGCGTACAGGCCGCGGATTCGGAACTTCTGAAGAGCCAGGGACAGTTCACGTTTCATGAACCTGGTCTCAGCTATTCACTCACCCTTACTCCTGAAGGAGTGACATTTTCCGCCGGAGACGGCGCGAGTGAGAGCGTTGCTCCGGTAACCTGGGCGTTTGGAGCCGGCGAGTATGGTCAGACCTATATTCTGGAGAAAAATGGAGCATACACCGAGGGTCGGCTAAGCTATTTCACCCGCTTGCACGCGCTGGATATCACGCCGGGACAAGCAACCAATCCTCCCCTCGGAGTGGATGAGGCGCTGGGGAAGAAGCTCGATCCCGAAACAGCCCGGCTCTGCTTTGGGTGCCACACCACGGGTGCTGTAACCTCAAAAAAGCTGGAGTCGGAGAAAGCAACTCCGGGCGTCACTTGTGAGGCATGCCACGGACCCGGGGCGTCGCATGTGGCAGCCATGCGGAACGGTGAGGAGGGGCCTGTCATGATCTTGAATCCCAGGCGTCTTTCTCCCTCTGATTCTGTCGACTTCTGCGGCGCCTGTCATCGCACCTGGGCTGACGTGGCCATGGAGATGACTATGAATATGGGTGCGGCGGTGGTACGATTTCAGCCTTACCGGCTTGAGCAAAGCCGCTGCTGGGGGAAGAGTGGCGATGCCCGCATCACCTGTATGGCCTGCCACGATCCTCATCAGCCGCTCGTTCATCAGCTGAGCGCTTACGATGGAAAGTGTCTCGCCTGCCATTCCGGCCTTCCGGATGCGAAGACCCACGTCGCGATCAAGACATGCAGGGTAGGCACAGGCAATTGCGCCTCATGTCATATGCCCAAGGTCGAAGTCAAGGAAGCGCACGCAACGTTTACCGACCACGATATTCGAGTAGTGCGCAACAAATAAGGTGGGGCAGCGACGACGAAATCGTTTGCTGCTCCTTGCATTGGCGCGAAGAATGGGCTTTGCTCAACCATGACTAACTGCCGTTCCCCAGGAGCCAACATGTTTGCGATGAATACAAATAACAAAAGTGAAGATGAGGTGTCCGCCCAGGCGCCGGCATCCACCGCTTCGCGATGGCGACCCAGCCGTAGAGAGTTCCTCGCTGCGGCGGCGGCCGCCGGCCTCGTCGTCTCCACACGCGGCTTCCTCTCCATGCCGGCGGAGTCCGCGAGTTGGAGCGGCCTTCCCCCGAAACCCGACAACGAACCGCTGGACTTCAGCAGGATGGCCGATGCATTCGACTCCTACGTCATGGACCCAGCTCACAGCGTTGCCTTGCGCGACAAGACCGGCCGCCAGTATTTTGCTTCGGCGCTCGAAACCACGGACGAAGGCGGACTGACCTGCTACGGCCCCATGGCCATGGGAAGAGAGTTGCGCGGCAGCGGCCTTGAGGAACTGGCGCGTTCGCTAAAGGCCTATTTCAGCGAGCCGTATGGGATGTTCCTTGACGGCCCCGGCGCAACCCTGTGCGAATACTGGTACCTGATGAATGTGAACGCGCTGGCCTTCGCGCTCATCCATACCCGCTTTGCGAACGACACCGAATGGCTTGCCCGCGTTGAGCGCTCCGCCGCCAGCCTGCGCGACATGGCGCACCAGATCAACTACGACTTCAACGATCAGGGCTACGACTACGCTGCCGGCAAGCCGTTTACCCGCCAGAATATCTATCGCCAACCCGATGCCGTGGGCGGCTACAGCTACGTGATGCTGCTGGCCTGGAAGATGACCGGCAAGGGCTACTGCCTTGCCGAGGCAAAGACGGCCATCGACCGTTACACTGCCTTTCAGAAGAACCCCTGGTATGAGATTCCCTCCGGCGCCATGGCCACGCTGGCAGCCGCGCGGCTGGAGGCGATGGGCTATCACGCCGACACCCGCAAAGCACTCGGCTTCGTACTCGACTCGAAGATCGGGCCCATGGCCACCGGCAAATGGGGATCGGTGCCGGTTGACGGATTGATGGCCGGATTCTCGACGGAGCCCGCGGGCCAGGCCTACAGCATGGAGTCGATGGTTACATTTCCCTATCTGATGCCGGCTTTGCGATACCGTCCCGACCTGGCCGGCGATGTGGCGCGATACGCCTTGAATGCCGCGGCAAATCTCCGCTGGTTTTACCCCGAGTACCTTCCCCGCGACAGCCAGAGCCGCCCCGATCTCACTCCCGCGGTTCCCTACGAACGGCTGAGCCGTGAAGCCCACGGAAAAACTCCCTACGCGGAAGGCGACTTCGCCGGTCATCGTTCGGTCTACGGGGGCGCGTACGTCATGTGGCTCGACAAGATGATTCAGCGGCAAGGCGACCCATGGCTGCTTCGCTGGGATCTGACCAGGACCAATTTTCTCGATCGCGATCTTCCGCCAACTTTCCTTTACTACAATCCGTTTTCAACGGAGAAGAACATCTCCATCGAGACGGCTGGCCGCGTGCGCGATCTGGCGCACGAACGCGTCCTGCCGGTTCACCAGGGCCGCTTTGAACTGAAGCTCGGTCCCACGGAAGCTCGCGTCCTTGAAATCCTGCGATAAATCAGCCCGCCGGGAGTTCGCATGAGTCGCCAGTTTCTGAAGATTGTAAGGTGCTTCACGATCGCCACCGCGTTTGCAACGAGTGCCGCATCTACATCTGCTCAGGCAATATTACTGGAGGTGCTAAACTGATTTCCGAAAAGCGGCTATGGAACTGGAGATTAGCTCTCTTCAGGACTCCAGCCGAGCGGAAGGTCAAATCCTCCGTTCCTTCGCCGATTAGAAGCCATCAGGATAAGGCACTCAGGGAAGATGACGTCTCATCCGTCCAAGACCGGCGCCTTTGACTGTCCATTCTTGTGGCGGACCGTTGCGGCTCGTGTGTCCCGGCGGAGACGCAACAAGGCGATCGTCGCGATCTGTCTCATCGGCTCTTTCGCTTCAGCTCAGAACCGAGTGTCTGAATCCGATGTGCAAGCCGCGTACCTCTTCAATTTTGGTAAATTCGTTCGGTTCGCACCATCGGACGTAGTCAATAAACGCCAAAGTTTCGATGTCTGCATCGTGGGCGCGGATCCACTGGGGCATACGCTCGACGACCTCACCGGGAACGAACAGCTCGATGGGAAACCGGTTCGCGTAGTGCGGGTGAAAGCCGCTGCGGAGGCGCGCGGGTGCGCCATCGCTTACATCAGCGCCTCGGAAGGCAGCCGCCTGGAAAGTGATCTGGACACCTTGCGCGGGCAGCCGGTCCTGACGGTGAGCGACAACGCCGATTTTCTTAAGCGCGGCGGGATGATTCAGTTCGTCCTGGTCGCGAACCATGTTCGATTTGCCGTGAATCTAGACGCGGTCCGAAGCGCGCAGCTCGGTTTGAGTTCCGAGCTCCTCAAAGTAGCGATATCCGTCAATGGGGAACCTCCGGCGGGGGTGCGGCCGTGAAGCTCTGGTCGCCACGCTCCATTTCCGGCAGGTTGACGGCATTGGTCGTCCTGGTCAGCGGAACAGCGCTGCTGCTCGCCTACATATCGTACCTCGCTTACGATTATTACAGCCTTCGCCGAAACCTCATCGAATCCATTGATTCCCAAGCGAATCTGATCGGCATCAATAGCGAGACCGCTTTGCTGTTCGATGACCAGCAGTCCGCCGAATCAACGCTCGCCGCCCTGCGCGGCGTGCCGTCCATCCAGGCAGCCCAGATTTTCCAGGCCGACGGGAGTCCTTTCGCGCGTTACACCCGCAGAGGGTCTGCCGCAAACTGGCCGATTGTTCCGAGACTTCAAAGCGGCCAGGAGTCCGCCTTCTGGATTCAGGACAGGACAGTGCTGCTGGGACGCGCAATCGCGTCCGATGGCAAATTCATTGGCTCGGTGTACATCCTGGCTGAAACTCGCAACGTATCTCACAGAGCCAGGCAATTTGGCTTGTTCTCGGCAGGCATCCTGCTCGTCTGCTTCATCATTGCTATGCTCGCCACTTCGGCAATCCGAGGATCGATCATCCAGCCCCTGGAGAACCTCGCCGACACTGCCCGCGTAGTATCGCGAAAAAAAGACTACTCCGTCCGCGCGGAGACTCCCAAACGCCATGACGAAACGGCGATCCTGGTCCAGTCTTTCAATGAAATGCTCGACGAAATCGAGCAAAGCAGGGCAGTCCTTGAGCAAAAGGTTGCGGAACGGACGGTGGAACTCTCCGCAGCAAACCGGGAACTTGAGGCTTTCTCTTACACCGTGGCGCACGACCTTCGAGGATTATTGCAGCAGGTTTCGAACATAGGGTTCCTGTTGCAATATGCGGCAGGCGGCGGGGCACCCGAACAGAAGGCGTTGCTTGACAAGCTTGTCACCGCTACAAATCGAATGTCCTCGTTGATAGAGGACCTGTTGAATCTCTCCAGGGCGGGGAGTACTCCTCTGCAACATGTTCCGGTGGATATGACCGCTCTCGCGAAATCGATTCTCGAAAACCTGATGCAGAACAACGAACGGAAGGTGGAGATCGCGATTGCCGACCGCTGTGTAGCCATCGCCGACAGGGGCCTGATCACCGTAGCCCTCGAGAACCTGCTTCGGAATGCCTGGAAGTACTCTTCGCGAAAGGATCCGGCCCACATCGAATTCGGCTGCCGGGACGAAGGAGAAGAGACGATCTATTTCGTTAGGGATGATGGCGCCGGCTTTGACAACGCCTATGCAGACCGGCTGTTCCAGCCTTTCCAGCGCCTCCATTCGCAGGCGGAATTTCCAGGAACGGGCGTAGGTCTTGCGACCGTGCAAAGGATTATCGCGCGGCACGGCGGGAGAGTCTGGGCGACGGGGGCAGTGAATCAAGGAGCGGAATTCTGCTTCACATTGCCTCAGGACAAAGATAATGGGGAGACCCGCTTGAACGATTCGCGCTGAATCGTTCTTGGCAAAACTCCCTTGACGCTTGCGCTGTACTCATCCCGAAGTTTTTCGTGTCGACCGTTTTCCGGAAAAAACTCCCAAGCTCGGGCAACTCTTTAGACCAGAACCACATCCGAGGAGCGTCGGCCAGAACCCCTTCCAGGCCCAACACGCGGAGTTCAACATCACCTCCGGTCCAATGGTTCTTATCGAGCACAGCGTCTACGCACGGATCAGCTTGACCAGGCAATGCAGCGGCAGCAAATGGAGGGAATCAACATGACGACCATGGCCATCAAACAACCGCGCGTATTTGTTGTCGATGACGAGGACGTCATCGCTTCCACCCTGGCGATGATTCTGCGCTTTCAGGGCGGGTTCCATGCCACATCCTTCAACCGCCCAGCCGACGCGCTTGAAGCCGCACACGGCGATCCTCCCGATCTGTTGATTTCTGACGTCGTCATGCCTGGTCTCAGCGGGACTGAACTGGCGATCAAGATAAAGGCTCTATGCCCAGGATGCAAAATTCTGCTTTTTTCGGGTCAGGCTTCAACTGCGAATTTGCTCGAAACCGCTCGGATCAACGGACACGACTTCCAACTTCTCACCAAGCCGGTGCATCCGGCGGAACTGTTGGCAAAAATTCGTGACCTGAGCGAGTTGCCTCCGCCGTCGTTCTCGGGCTAATGGGCGCCCGGAGGGGGACTTGTTTGATGGGCACCATAATTGCCTGATTGCCATGACTTACCGGCCCCACTCAGTACCCGATCAATCCCAATTTTGACCCAAAACCCCAAAGCTCCTCCGTTTTGAAGTTGAAAGTTGGCGGGCATGTGAGCAAGCTCTGTTGATCGCCTCAGGACTGCTCGGTTGAAGCCGTTTAACCATGGTGTGCGGCTCAGATACAGGGTTACTGTTGCGCGGGGAATCTATAGTTCCGCCCCGTGGCACTTCTTATACTTCTTGCCACTACCACACGGGCAGGGATCGTTTCGGCCAACCCGCTCGGAAGGCTCACGAGAATTGGCGGAGTCGGGTGTCGGGCCGGCAGGAACCATCGTTGCAACTTCATGATTTTCCTTTTCCTTCGCGGTGATACAACCGCCGCTTTGGCGCAGGACGGTCACTACTTCTCCGTATCCGTTGTCCTCCTCAGAGAAGTATTCCCGTGCTTCCTCCGCCCAATCCAATGGCGTCATTCCTTGCAGATCGACCGCATTCACCTTGGCACCCCGCGCCAAAAGAAGTTCTACACTCCTTTGACTTCCGCTTCTCGCTGCTTTGTGTAGTGGGGTCAACCCTTCATTGTCTTTTGCATTGACATTTGCCCGCTTAGTTAGCAGCACGCCTAGTACGTCTGCATGGCCTTGTTCGGCCGCTCGATGCAAAGGAGTGCTCCCTTCGAGGTCTATCGCATCAACCTCTGAGCGATGAGCTAGCAGAATGGCCGCCACGCCAGCCTCTCCCCAAGTGGACGCTTTGTGTAGAGCCGTGCTTCCAAATTCTTCATCCCGGATATAAACCAATTCCGGGTCACGTCTAAGCATCGCTTTGATCTTCTCGCCATTTCCATCAACGGCGGCCTGAAGGAATGGGTGGAGCGCAGAGAAAAACCGAGCGAAGAAGGCGTCATAAATTGTTCTAAGTAGTCCCTTTGATGCATGCCTACCTCTTCTCTGAGGCTTCGATAGTCCGAGTCCTGTTTGCTTTTTGACCTTCCCATGGTAATCCATGTCGCAAGGTAGACCGTTCAGCCGCCGGATGCTCAGCGACCACCTTTCGTGTGGGTAGAGCCTCTGCTCTGAGCCTTCTACGCCGCTCTAAGCGTATCCCACGGGGCGTCAATCCGAAACACTTTGAAACCGAAAAAATTCAGGGCACCCTCCGCATTTCTACTTAAGCAGCTTGACGTCACCTGGGCGATCTTGCGTCGCTTAGTGCCCCGCGCCTCCATCGAGCTCCGGCAACAGAACCAAACCAGAGAGTTATTCCCAGTGTCATCCCCATAAATGTGGATTCGTTTGGGCTAAACATCATAAAGGAGCCCGTTTCTTGGTACACGCAGCCCGAGGCAGTGTAGAGAAAAAAATACAGTGCGTAGGTAACCAGCAGGTGCTGCGATCCGAATTTTACAAGTGCGGGATAGAGGCCCTCCCGATCGGATTGAGCGCATATTATCCCAAATATCAATCCGACTGCTGTCGCGATTGCGATGACTGGGTTCATGAAAGGCAGCACCCAATAGCCGCCAATTGAACTGACAACAAAGGCACTGAGTGTCATAATCGACGAGCGCACGCGGAATATCTTACAGAGCAAGAAGGTTAATCCAGTCAAGGCGAACGCAACGATTAGAACATCGAATTCGAAACTGAAAAGAAAATACCGGAGAAAGATAACCTTTAGACCGACGAAATTATAGAAATGGACTGAAAGCAGGGCTATTGCTGCGCCAACATTAAAAACAAACGCTCTGGAATGCCACTCTGAGGACCTTTGTTTACCGATTCCCATCAAAAAGCTAAAGCCTACGACAGGAAGATAGGTTTTCGAACGATAAACGTCGAAACAAATCAGGAGAACAAAAAGGGACCCGATAAGAATCGCGCCGAGCCGAGGCAGGGATAGCCGTCGCAACGTGAGTCCAACGATGAAGGCAAGCGAGGCGAGCGAACAATGAAGTACGATCACTTCTACGGATAAAGGGAATTCGTGCATGGGTTCCATTTTGCTTCATCGGTGCATCGCTGGCGAATCAACGGCCAAGGGAACGCGCCACTTACAGAAAATTCGTCCAGGAGAATGACTCGGTTAAGGATTGTCCTCGATGCGCAAGCGTGGTTTTCTGGCCGTCTGCACAGAGCGGGGTCGGGGAGATAGGACTACCAACGTATTATGCCCATTGCGACGCCACACCGACCGATTTCGATGTGTTTCTTTTGGGCACATTTTGGGCACAAACGAAAATGATGACTGCATTCCGTTGATTCTAAAGTCGTTTAATTGGCGCCCGGAAGACTTGAACCCCCACAACCTTCCGGCCCGCGGACTTTTAGTCCTTTTTTCGGCCCTGGCGCAGGCGGGTCGAATGAGTGAATCGCGATGAATGAGTGGCTGGTCTGGTCCGGGGCTATCAAACGAATAAGCTCTCTCAAAAATAGCTTGGGCCGGCTTAATGTGCCCACGTAATCTCTGCGTACGCGCTGCGCACGATTCCGACATTCGGTCCGGGGTCTGGGCCGCCGAACTCGACATGGTGCGGCTGGAACAAGTTTCGGCCAACCGCCGAGAGCTTGAACTCGTGGCTGAATTGCCAATCGAATCGAGCATCCCCCGTTGAGTACGCGCGAATGCTCCCGCCCGCTATATCGTGAAGAACAGCCACATACCGGTAGGTCAGGTCGAGGCTGAAGACCTTTGCAAAATCAAGATCGGATTGCAGGGAAAATCGGTGTTTGGGGCTGGAGCCTTCTACCGTCGGAGCAGTGCCTCCATCCAATGAATCCGTACCTTTCTTTATATCCATTTGCAAATAGGAATAGGACCCTCGTAAGCGCCAGGTGGCCAGCGGTCTCCATTCCGGGGCAAATTCGATTCCCTTGGTGGTGCCAACCAGCCCGTTCCCGAGATCGGCAGGAAAGATAATGTGAGCTGGCGCCGGCGTTGTAGCTACCGCCGGAGGTCCGGTTATATCTTCACTCAGAAGATCGCCGTAGTGGTTGTAGAAGGCCGCCACATCAAAGTAGAGCGACTTGCCGGCCAGGAGGCGATAGCCTGCCTCGTAACCGTTGAGCTCTTCCGAGTGGAAGTTCGGATTCGGAAGGATGATCCCGAACACCGGTAATCCGCTAGCGGTGCCTGCGTACACCAGTTCAGTCAAATTCTCCTCAACATCGGATGGGGTTCGCACCGCGTGAGTGAAGGCAGCCCAGAAGCTTTGGCTATTGGTTGGCGTCCACGAAAAGCGCCCTGTGGGCTGCAATTGCCACCCCATAAAATTTGTTTCCAGAATTTTGGAGCCAAAAGTGAAGGTGAGCTGTTTGTCGATCAGTCTGATTTCATCTTGGAAGAAGGCAGTCATCAGGCGATCGGTCCTGGACTCAGGTGAAAAGAATTCACCTGGAACCACAATTGGATTGTCTCCGTGACTGAAGCGCGCTCCAAGTCCCCATGAAATTTGCTGCCGGCCCGGCAGACGAAAACGATCGAGAAAATCCATGTCAAAGGTATTGCGAAGGTCCTTAAACTGTGTGGGATCGTAGCGATTGGTGTGCTCATAGGAAGCCTGAAGCTGGAAATCCTTGCCCTCTTCATACACCCTTTGCCAGCGCCCCAGAATGTTTCCACCTGAAATTTGTTCTGTGCCATAGAGGGTTTGTGAATAGGGCGCCGTGTAGTTGGATACGGTATCGCCTGTGCCGGCGCCTTCATCGTAGATATCGCCCTGAAAGGTGAAACGATCGCGCGTATCCTTCGCCCAGTCGGTGCGAAAACCGCCTTGTATCGCCCGCCAGCGGTCAAACCTGATGCCATCGGGGTGGTACTGGGGGCCGCGGTCGAAACCCAATTCGTATACGCGGTAATCGAGACCTTTCGAATTCCCGTCGCCATAATGCGCACTCAAGAAACCTTGCATCTGATTTCCGCCGCCGGCGCTGACCGTGGCCCCATGGGTGTCTTTCGTGCTCCTGGTGATGATATTGATGACGCCATTGAGCGCATTCGGCCCCCAGATGGTGCCGCCCGGGCCTCTGATGATCTCGATTCGATCGACGTCTGCCAAAAACAAATTCTGCCCATCCCACCAGGTCCCCGCGAAAAGTGTCGTGTAGACAGTTCGGCCGTCGATGAGCACAAGCACATCGCGCGAAAGATTGTTTCCGAAGCCGCGAATTCCCACCGACCACGAGTGAGCATCAATTTGTGCCACATCCACTCCAGGAGCCAGACGGAGCGCATCGGGGATCGTCGTAGCGCCTGAACGCTCGATATCTTCGCGGGTAATGACGTAGATCGCCGCAGTGGTGTTCAGGGCTCGCTGGGGTTCCTTGGATACGGTGGTAACTTCAATATTTCCAAGCTCTTCGAGCGAGAGTTTCTTAAGGTTACGGTTTTCTGCCGGCTGCGATTGCGCAGGAACCGCCGACGGATCGCTTGGGCGGGCAAAGGACTTTGGTCCAGCCAGCAGAAGCAGCGAAAGCGCAGAGACCAGAATTCGTACGATGGCAGTTGGCGAGAATACGAGGCCACAACGGTGCCGCACGCAATTCAGCGGTGACACAAAACTTGCGATGTCCATGGGCCTCGGCCAAACTCCTCGGGCTGGCGGAACCAAGAGCGTGTGACGCTTTCGGTTGCTGGATGGTTGCTTAGACCTGAAAAAACGAGGTGGAATTCCGGCACAAGCCGGCCAGCAAGCAGGCTTTCTCTGGGGCGAGCGAGCGATTGTGGTGGGTACGAGCCGCCTCTGCCATTCTACAATTGGTCGAAGATGGCTGAAATACGCTCCATGAGCCGCACCACTCTTTGGGCTCCTCAGCAGCGCAAAAATTGGTCTCTCAGGTAGTTGCGGGACCTTAATCTAATTGGTGCCCGGAGGGGGACTTGAACCCCCACGGCCTTGCGGCCTGCGGATTTTAAGTCCGCTGCGTCTGCCGATTTCGCCATCCGGGCACTCCCCTGCTTACTCTTTAATCTCGTCCTTTAATGTACTTAAATCGATTTCTCGTCGCTGCCTCCAAAGACGCTCGTTGCGGTTCAGCGAGTTTCCATGAGGGTCGCTGTGGGCCGTTTGGGCAAAGTTTAGGCACAGCCGCAAATCACGCAGCACCCGATTCAGCAAACCAACTCCCGTGCATTCCGAATCTGTTTCGTACCCGCCCGACACACGAAAATCTTAAAAACACGATTTCCGGCTCCTTAACGAACGTACACTAAAATAATTCTATCGCTCGTCTCGCGCCTTCAATCGATTTTCCACCACTTTCAACGGAGCAGTCTCGGCCTTGAATTCCCCTGACACGCATGCGTTCTCAGCCATCCTGTTGCGACAAGCACTGTGCCGCTAAAGTTCGATAAGACCTTGTCTTTCAATCACTCTGGCAGGACCTCGGAGCGGACCGCAATCGCCTGCAATGTATCCGGGCTAGAGTCTTCTAGTGATCTGGACATTTTGCCTTCGTTTGATTAGCAGTAGGTAAGGAATATCAACTAGGTCAGAGTCACTTCCTTGAGGTCTTTCCGGAGAGGGAATGGAAAGCATGAATAAAAGCATGAATAGAAGACAGTTTATCGCCGCGGGCGGCGCGGCAGGGCTCATCGCCGCTCGATGCGCGGACTCAACGGCAGCGGTCGCGGAGAACGCTTCAATGCCGCCTCTCATGAAGCTGGGCGACCAGACTGCGCCCACCAACGAGGCTCACCTCAAGTACCTTGCTCGTTATGGCGTGCGGAATATCTGCGGCTACCCTCAAATCGGGGATGACCGCCTTTACGCCACTGTAGATGAACTCAAAGCCATGATCGACATGGCCGGCAGATATGGAATCAGCATCGACTGCACGGCGCCCCCGTTTCTTGAGTCCAGCTATATCGACCGGGAAAAGCATC